>JACCDO010599417.1_pt1 | contig 16019 bp, 16 predicted proteins | sample 7446101 | NCBI WGS metagenome assembly JACCDO01 (sample SAMN15323440, study PRJNA562643) | freshwater metagenome | isolation source: river surface water | place: USA:Blue River Watershed | collected 2017-08-16
AAGATAAGGATTGATTATTTCTAAAATATCACTCTCATGAATTGTTAAAACAACACCTGATTTTATGATAAGCTCTACTATCTCTTTATGGCCATTCGAGGCAGCAGCTCTTAATGCCTTATTTTTACCTCCATCACTAATCCCTGGTTTGGCTAACACAAGTGCTACCATAATTTTTTTTTGAACTGATAAGAGATAATCTATCTCTCCTTTACTCACTAAACTCTGATTTTTTTCTAATATTGGTTTAAATAACTCGCCCGTAGTAAATTGAATAATTTCCAAAACTTTATCAGGATCTTTTTCATTAAAATCTTGATTTGAATATTCAAACTCTTTGCAAAGTTCTATTTTGGGTAATTTAAACCTTTCAGCTATTTCATTATGTTTTGTGATTTCTGACTCTGAAACAAATTCAGAGTAAATAATTGCAGCAATCCCAGCATTCATTTTATATGTTTGAAGAAAATCTTGAAGAAACTTGAGCTTAGATTCATTTTCAGAATTTTCACTAGATTCTTTTGTTAGTAATTTGACTAATTTTTCGATTCTCTCAATAAATAAAAAACAATCATAGGATGGTCCATATTGCAATAGAAAATCATGGTTATTTTCTATTGAAATACAAATATTGTTGTATTCTCTAGTCATATCATAATATCCTAGTGAAAATTGCATAAAAATCGATCCTCAAATCAAGAAATTTATTAAATAATAGATAAATTTAATCTAAAAACCAATAACTAATGAGCCTTGAATTAAACGGGTGACAGGTGTAGATCATTGGATGAGTGGGATAAAATAACTATCATCTATCGAACCAACGAAACAAGAATGCTTACCACGTCTCCTTTTAATAGATTTGTGCTTAACTGAATCACCGAAAAGCTTTTTTACTATTAAGATGCTCAATGGTTTCTTAATTATTCTCCAGTGTACCAGCTATAACCAACATCTTCTTTATTTTCTATTACCTTTTGAGCACTAGCACAATAATTTTTTTATCCAGGTGGTAGATAACACAAAAGATGTCCTATAATGAAAAGAATCGAGTAATGTATTGAATTTTTGACCACTCTCCAGCAGAATGACTCTAAAAAAATCATCTGGTCCATCTATTTTTAATTTATAAAAACTCTCGAATTGGTAAAGTCATTACAAAAAAGGCATGATTAACAACCCGATAGTCATCAAGAAAATTTGAACAAATACTTTTAAAAAATCTTTTGTGATATCATCATGGATGATCTCAACATATTCTTTTTTCTAAATAACAAAAAAATAACACAACCCTCTATTTTCTATTAATCCTTTTATATATTTTTCATACTAACTCAATATTCTTATTAGGTAATTTTCATTGAGAACCTCTGGTTAAAATATTTATAAAATTAACAACTATGATCTTTTTTATAATATGTTTATACTTATAAAACCTAATGTGAAATAAAAAATATTAGGTAATAACAGGAGATCTTCATGGACGAAGCTTTATTCGATCAAATAAATAATAAATTTAACTATGAAAGAAAAGAATCTCTTCACTCTCTCAAAATTATTGTAGACAAACTAAATAAGTCAGACTCTGAATATAGAAAAATTTTAGATTACATATCATTTTTTGAAAAAGAACTAGAACTATCTTTGAAAAATCAAGATAATTTTGAATCAATTCATTATTATCAAGAAATGGTTAAAAAATTTCGCCGCATGACTTTTTATTGGAAAAATAAAATTGAATCGTTATCGGATGCTTGCACCCAACTTTTATCTAACTATAAAAATTTAGAAATGACTCAAGAGTTTCTAATTGAAAATGCTAAAAATTTTTACCATGATTATCATCAGTTAGAAAATTCTCATCGTGAAAATATCACTGATGAAGTAATTGCGATATCAAAATTATTTATAAATGCATCAAAAAATATTTGATTTTATAGAAAAAATAGCTATATTTTGGTTATTTTAATAAAGAGTGAGAAATCAATGCAATTAATTAATTTAAAAGAATTAGATGGGGTCATCGGTGGAGTTATCCGATTTATGTCAATGAATGCTCAAGAAATCAGTGTTCTCGTTACAGGATCTTCTCGTTTTTTTTCTGGTGGTGTTATTAACGGGCAAAGAGTTGAGGCTATTTTCTACTCAGATGCAATCCATAATCTTGACGACAACTCATTAAATTATGATTTAAATCAACCTATTTATCATCATGGACATTTAATTACTTGCGAACCTGTTGATGGTGGGTTTATTTACCATATTACTTTTAATCAAGAACCAGCAGCATAAAAAAAGGACGTATCTAGTCCTTTTTTCTTAATCTTTGCTTATTTTTTAATTTTTATTTAAAAGCGATTGATGATGTTTGCTTTTCCAGGCTAAATTAACAAACTCAATTAAAGTCTGATCGCTTAGCTTTTCATAAAAGACTTCTTGATCTTGATAATCAGAATAGGCTTGCAATGCTCTTTCTAGTTTTTTTAAATCTAAGCGATAAATTTGAGAAGATAAATAAGTTGAGCAATTATCAAAAGCTCTATCGAAATTTTCATAAGAAGAGTCAAAATAAATAAATAATTTTATTGTTTCGAAACTATTTTCATAATCTCGATAAATCGCTAATAACTGTCTAAAAGATCGCGGTGATAGTTTGGTGAAATTTTTAATAGCAACTGCCATCATCTCTTCAGATGATTTTTTCTTCATTGTTTTAAGAAAAATCTCTAATAAATCAGTGTTTTTTGCCTGAGAGTCCGCACCATCTAACGTTAATAAATGTGGTTTTTTATTAAAGAAAATCTTCCATAACGATGCTTCTAAAAATTGTTTTATTTTTGAAGATAGGGTAGATGGAATAAAAACAACTGATCGGCCTGAAATATCTACTATTTTCTTTTTCGTAAAGGAAACCATACTTCGATTCCACCACCAATCTAAACTAATCAGATCTTTGGGATGAATTAAGATACTGCCAACCCTGATTAAATCCATTGCGGATGTAGCATCTTGTTGACTCGTTGTACAAATAACGTGATGGAACTTATTTTTTGAAATAAATTGTATCAAGTTTCCGTTAAATGAATCTTTATCTAGAATAACTTGAGTAGGAATTGTAAGATTTTTTAGAAACTGTCCAAATGCTGTTTCATCTTCGAATATTTCTTTTGATAATGAAGGAGGAAGGAGTTCTTGATAAAAAGATTTTAACTCTTTATTTTTAGTGAACAAAACAAGATTCATAAACTTCATCGATAAACTAAACTACAATCATTAATGCAAATTTAATACCAATCATTAAATTCGATTTTATTTTAAAAACAGGTGTAAATTAACTCATATTTTAAAAGTTCTTGAACTTGTTCTGGCTGAATAAGTTTATCTTGAAAAAAAACTTCCGCTCGCTCTAATAAATTAATTAATTGACGCACATTCCCTGGCCAATCATAATTTGTTAGGATCTCTATGGCATTCTTTGAAAATTCTATTTTTAATTGATCGCGCTCAATAATTCTTTTAATGAGTATTTCAATATCTTCTTTCCTTTCTCTTAAAGATGGAAGATAGATTGGCAAAACATTTAATCGATAAAAAAGATCTTCTCTAAAAGATTTTTTACAAACCATATCTTTTAATTGATAATGAGTTGCGCTAATTATTCTGCCGCTAAAAGGGATAAATTTATTTGACCCAACTCTCTCAAACTCTCTTTCTTGAATGACCCTTAAAAGCTTTACTTGCATATTTAATGGCATATCTCCAATCTCATCAAGAAATAAAGTTCCTCCTTGAGTTACCTCAAATTTACCCAATCGATGATTAATAGCACCCGTAAAAGCTCCTTTTTCATGCCCAAAAAGCTCACTTTCAACAAGATCTGGAGGAATCGCACCACAATTAACAGGCATGAATGGAAGTTTTGCACGATGGGATAATTTGTGAATCGTTTTGGCAACAACTTCTTTGCCTGTACCTGATTCTCCTTGGATTAAAACAGTGCAGTCTTTTTGAGAAGCAAGCTGGACTAGATCAACAACAGCCTTCCAAGAGGCAGAGCGACCTATTAAGATATCTTCTAAATTTAATATAGAAGATTGATTAATAAGATCGCTCATAAGATTTTTAAATTGAGCGTAAGTTATCTGTGGGGAAACATTCGCAATAGCTAAAGATTGATCTTCTTCTGCTGAGAAACAAATAACAGGAATTTGAGCTGCAATTTTTTGGACAATACTGGGAGATAATTTATCGTCAATTAAAGCAAATCCTCTCTGATCAAATTCCTGCTGAGCAAAACCATCAACAATAGAACACCCCATTATTTGCGAGTATTCAAGTAAAAGTGATTTGAGCTTTTCATATGAAATGAAAAAATATAATGAAGGACAGCCGAGTTTTTTCATTATATTTCTCAATACCACTTTATAAGTTTATAGCTAAATTTTGATGAATCTTGGTGTATATCTTCGTATTTATCCAGTTAAGGGTTATGTTTTTTCAGATTTATTCTTTTTTTAATTACAAGACGTTATATCCTTTTGCTGGATAAAAATAATAATTCTTTAACTTTATAAAATAAAATAATTTTTAAAATTAATAATTATTCAAAAAGTTTCTTAATGTTTAGACTATACTTGCGTTAGGAGGCGTTTATGAAGGCATATCAGACAGAAGATTATCTTTCTTCATTATGTTTTGAGGGTTTTTTAGCACATGCATCCTCAAACCTGAAAAAAGCAAGATTTTTTTATCTATCTTTTCTTCGATTAGAACCATCTAATAGTAAAATTTGGTATTTACTAGGTTTGGTTTATCTTCAAGAACAATCTCATTCAGATGCTCAATTTTGTTTTGAGCAAACTTCTATTCACTTAAATCAAAATAAGCTAACCCATATAGAGTATTTTTCACTATATGAAAGATTATTAAATTTAATTTATTTTGAAGAGAAAGTTAATTTAACTCATTATCAATCTTGGCAAGATTATTTCAACTCACTTCATGTTGCAACTCAACAACTATTATTAGATTTTTTTTCAGACACGATTCACAACAATAACAAGATTCATTAAAGAGGTTTTTATGTCAGCTGAGCTCAAACAATCGAGAGATCGTCTAGTTTTACAAGAAATAATAGAATTGATGTCGCATAATCAAAACTCTCAAGCTTACACTTTATTCCAAGAGCATTCTTTTGAACAAACATCAATGATTCAACGACAAATTGAAGCTGAACTTTTAAGTTCAATGGGTGAAAAAGATAGAGCAGAAAGAGTTTATTTATCAATCATTAGAGAGTTTCCAGAGGCAATTGAGCCCCAATTTTCTTTAGCTTCCTTATATCAGCAATCAGGTCGAATTCAGCAATCAATTGAAATTTTAACAAGATTAATTGAAAAAGATAATAATTTTTATTTAGCTTGGAATAATCTAGGTAATTTACATAGAGATTCAAAAAATTATGCTCAAGCTCTTGAATGTTATGAAAAAGCAATTTCTATTAAACATGATTACGCCCCATCGTTATGTAATTTAAGTTTAACGTTAATTGATCTTAATCGTACTCAAGAATGTATTTCTCGTTGTGAAGATTTAATTAATAATTTTTCTCAACACCCCTTAATTTATCATCACCTAGCTTTAGCTTATTTAAAACAAGAACAAAAAGATAAAGCTATTGAGTCCTTGCGCAAAGGTTTAGAGCTGGATCCTTATTTTCAGCCATTAGTATTATTGAATGCTAAATTAACAAACTAAAAGCTTGCATCAATAAAAAAAGGCCTTGTAAATAAGGCCTTTTTTATGTTTGCGATTAAACCTTAAAATTTAATTTTCTTTTTTTTCCAAGAAAAGAAAGTGTTTGCTGAAAAGCAAACTCTGGGCTAAATACGACTAAAGATGAATGAGTCACAATGATTTGATGTAACCTTTCTTTCAATTGCAGATCGTCTATTTTATCAATTAAATCATAGGCATCTTCAGAAGCTTCATTTTGACTTTTTTCAAAAGGTGAAAATCCTTTTTCTAAACAAGCTCTAATGAGATTAGTATCACAATTACATATTCCAAGATGTAATAAATTTAATCCATTGATTCGAATATTTCTCAACTCATTGATATCCACTTCTTCTATCAATTTCAATAATAATTCATTGTAATTTAATAACATCATGTTGTTTAGAAGAAAAGGGAGCTCAGCGTGGGTAAATGCATTTAACTTTATAAGCTCAAGAGCTACTTCTGGCTTTCTCAATTCTAATGCAAAAATTAAGGGCGTTAAGCCGCAATTTAATGGCTCTTTCCAATTATATGAAGGGCCTATTGCCTTAATTAATTTACTTATATTGTGTTCAATAATGCTCTTTAAGAAAAAATCTTTATCGCTTTGAAGAAAATCTACACAACCTTGACGCATCATCTGCTCTAAAACAAATGTATATTGGGGATTGGCTAGCATCTGCGGACTTGCAAGTTCTAATAACATTAAAAGCGGAGTCCTTTCATCAGAGTCTCGATCAAAAGAAGATACCCCCAATTTAATTAAAGATTCAATTAAATCAAGATTAAAATGAGATATTATTGCGCGATGCAATAAGTTTAAATTCCTTGTAGAGCCCATTGTAAACTTTGTTGAAAGATAAAATGGTCTCGCTTTTAACGTCATTGTTAATAAATGATTTAAATTTTTCGACATGAGCAAATCTAAAACTATTTGGGCATCATCTTGATATCCTTTTATAATCCATCGATTCCAATATCGTCGATCGGACGGGGGCATCATGACTAATTCAGCCCAAATTTTATCTCCTCTTAAGGCTGCTTGTTGAAAAATAATTGACGATACCATTTCTTTTAAATCATCTTGATTCTCCTGAAACTGTCTATAAATAACCTCAAGAGTTTGTCTAATAAACATTGAATTTGTTGAAAATATCGTAGCTCCAGGAATAAAAAGCTCTGATATAGTTAAGAAGTTTTCAATACCCATATTAAAATTATTCGAAGTTCCGTTACCTATTGATTCATGATCACTATTTTCATCGATATCACTCTCCTCATCTTCTTGCGTGCTAAGAACTTCAGCGATACCTTCTAATGTTACTCGAGTTTCGGAATGTTCCCGATGACCTAAAGTGCTTCGAGCAGCTGCAGCATAAGTATATGTTACAGAAGGGATCTCTTCTTCCTCATGTTCTTCATCCACAACAGGAGGCTGCATATCGGATTCACCCCCTTGGTGAGAGATGTCTTCCTCTTCATATCGATTCAATTCTTCAATATCATCTACCTCCTCTTCATCAATAAAATAAACACTAGCCGAGTTGATGATTTCTGAAGAAGGAATAACTGTTTGAGTTAATTCACTCATAATTAAATCAAAAGCAAGTAATTCTTCTCTATTACCACTTTGGATTAATTGATAATGACAATTTTTCAGCCAAGAATATGGATAGACCGACGATGATTTTTCAGGCTGAGTTAATAATTTATTCTTCTGAACATCTAGTAGTTTTATTGATACACGATCGCTCATCAGATTAATAACTTGCTCTAATTGATACTCTGTTAAAAATTCTCCATACTCAGAGAGTTGCTCTATCTGATTCTGTATTAATTCATTAAGAAAGGACATTTCCAAAATAGAAATTGATTCTATTAGTTTTCTTTTAAAATCTGCAAGGCTTTTTATTTGATTCGTTCTTTCTACGGCCAAAGATTCTTCAAAGATTGTCTGTAAAAAAGAAATCAATTCTCTTTTTGAGATTTGAGGGATGCTTGCTTGTGCTTTTGTTAATCGCAGAATTTCATTATTTATTTGAAAATCTATTAATTCAAAAAATTCTTTTTCATCACTTATAGTTTCAATACCTATTAAGATAGGTTCTTCAAGATATTCTAAATTTCTTGTTATTTTATCAACGATATTTTCTGATTTTTTTTTTAAAAAAAATTCTTTAAAATTGTTGAATAGCTGCTCCTTTAATTGAGCTTCTTCAACATTGCTAAGCAACTCTTGAATACAACTTTGCAGTCCTTTTAAAGATTCTATCCAATCTTCTTGTTCTTTAGGAGAAGTTGGTTTGAATTTTAAAAAATCGTGAGTAATCCACTCCTGGTAAGCGCTTGATAAGGGCATCTGACTATTTCCTCTATTAGGCCTAACATTTTCATTTTAGTGAATGAAATCGAGTTCTAGAAGATGATTTGGCATAAAATTTGCTCGAATTTTACAAAAAATAAATAAAATAGTATAGATGGCTGCTTCATTCGAACTTAAAAGATATCTCTCGCTTACTTACGATCTCTTAAATGCTCTTGATGAAAAAAATGAATTGAAAATTTTTGAGATTAAAAAGAAAAGAGAGCTTTACTGCGCTGTTCAAAGCACTTCTTATTATCGACCAAGTTATGTTAACGAGATTTTATTACATACAATGCAAGAAACAATGATTAATTTACTCATCGAAGATAATAATCGTTTTATGATCAAATTTAGCCAATAAAAATGAATAAAAAAACCAAGGAGATTTCTCTTCTTGGTTTTTTCTACGATAGTCTCATAAGATCTAATAGATGCTTTATGCGCGGCGAACCATTCTCTGTTGAGATAAACGGTGTCTTACATGTGGATCGCCTTGCGGACTTTGCTGACGGCCAATAATATAATCATTTGTTAACTCAAAAAATAAGCCGCTTGATTTCATTGCTGCATTCATCACTGGTTTTGCAAAAGATTGTGCAGTGAAGATTAATCCATCTTTCTCTTTCATTGTTTTATTGCGATGTACTTGAATGAATGACTCTATTTCTTTTTCCATCAAGAAATCAACAGCATCGGTTCCCAAATGCTCATTTTTAACCTCAGCAAGCTTGCGATTAACATAATCAGTCACAAGTTTGGGTTGATTGAATTCTTTATCAACTGCATTAATTGTATCCACAAGACCTTCTGCCTCGAATTTTTCAAAAATGGGGCGTATCTTCTCTTCTAATTGTCCTGGCTCATACGCCTTATTAACAAGCTCTGTAAGCGCTGCTTTTTTGAATTTCAAAATCTCATCATATTGTTCAATATCATTTTCTTCTAAAAGAGCATCGATTGATTCATTCACTAATGTTGTTATAAACATTGTTGAAGAAAAGATAAGATTAGCATAGGTATATCCTAAGAAACCCATAGCCCAAGAGTCTAATGAGTACAGACTGTTTTTAATACGCTGTTCAAGTTCACTTGGATTTTCTTGCTGCTGAGCTTTTTTCATTTGACGATGTTGAAATTCTTGCTCTAACCATTCGCGTAAATAAGTTTGAGTATAGTCTAGACCTTTGTTTTGAGCTCCTTGATAATTTAAAAAAGTAAGCTGTGTTTCTAATGCTTCTTTATATTCATCGTTGTCAACTTCGGTAAAAACTTTATCTAAGAATTTTTTGCTTTCATTAGTCATCCCTTCCGCTGTTAGCTCGCGCCACTCATTGACAATATCCGCCCATGTTTTCATTTAATACCTCTACTGAATCATGTCATTATGCTGTTAATTTGCTTTTAGTCTTTTGCGACTCAATGGCATTCTGTTCAGAATGAGTCGCCTCTTTCGATAAGTGATACTTATTTACACTTGTTGGCGAGTAAAGCAAGGTCTCGCTTAATGTAATTTTTTTCCTTGTATCCGCAGAAAATAAAATTGGATGACCATTTAAATTCTGTGAGAAAATGATAACTAATGAAGGAATTGCTATTCGATCCATCGCTTCAATAACAGTTGGCATTAAGCCTTCATTAAATATTGAGTTATAAGATTCTTTCTTAGAGCCTAATAAATCATCATAAAAATCTAAATATTGTTTTTTTGAAATTAGATGAGGCTGATGCAGCGCGTAATAATTTAAAAGATAGACGTGCGCCTGTATCCAAATTTTTTCCTTTTCGCCTAATAAGCTTAAAGGAATTGGTTCCTGACATCTTAAATTTCGTTCGAATAAATACAGATCGAAAGTATTTTCTAAATAAGCTCTCTCTTCAAAACGAATTTGCTCAAAAGAGCCCAGTCCTAATTGCAAAGAAGCATATTTTTTAAAAAGAGCTTTTATAGGACCACGGAAATAAGGTGATAAATCACTGAAAAAGTTTTGAACCATTCCTTTAGTTTCAAGAAGTTTTGCTTTTTCTTTTAATGTCATTCAATCTCACCTACAAATCATATAACTCTAATGAAGGCAATCTTTTGAAATATTATCAGAAAGATTTCCATTTAAGCTCATCGATAAAATCGACTCAGTTAGTTGAGAGCCAATATTGAAGCCCTCTATTAATTTTGATATCTTCTCTTCCAATTCTTGAGCATTAGATAGAATGCTTCTGGAAGTGATGGGTTTATCTAAAGCTTTCAATCTTTTCGCGCAAAAGATATCCTTAATTTGAAATCTCATATAAACTCCATTTCATTTATCAATCTATTAATCAATAAGTTAACACGTTTACTTATAAAAATAAACCAGTTTTTTTTAAATTTTATGGCTTTTTGTTGCATCCCCACGATAAAACTTATCCCCTGCAGTCTTTTTTTAACTTTCGCATTCAGGGAACACTCGGGCTTGCTTTTTATAGGCGTTCTTATACTTATATATCTTAAGTGGCAAGAAAGTTTTTTAAAAAAAGGATCTTTCATCATCATTAACGTCGATGATTTAAGTATTGAGGCAGGCTTTGGCGCTCGTTTTTTAATCAAAGGCGCCAGAAGCATGAGTCCATATTGTCGACACCTTCTGCTAATGGGAACTACCAATACATGCCATTACACTTGTATTATTTTCGGCTATTATCCCAAACTTGACAAGAGGCTTTTTGATAAAAATTTTCAACATCAACAACTGTTAAAATGAATCCTTCTTTGATTCCTAACGTTATTGAATCTGGAGGTAAGAGATTACTTGGAATAAGGGCCAATCTTTTTTTAAAAGAAGTCATTCTAGCATCCATTCTAGCAGCTATTTCTTGCCCCAAATAACAGCCTTTATCAAAATCAATAATATTTAAAACATCTAATGATAAATCATGTGCTGTATACATTCCTTGTGCTTCAGTTGTTAACCAAGGCACAAAAGTATCTGCAGTTATGTCCGTGTTTTTAAAAAATGAAGAAATCAACTCAGGATTCACTTCATAAGTGATTCTATTTATTTTTAAATACGGATTTAAATGATCTATTAATAAAGGAACAGCCTCAGCTGGAAGATAACAATATGCCTCATTTTCATCGGAAAGTTTAAGATGAGCAATTACAACAACTCTTCCTTTTTGATTTAAAAAAGCAGATGTTTGTAGACAACTCAAAGAAACATCTTTCCAGTTTTTTGTTGTATAAGCATTTAAAAATCCTCTGGTTGTTTTACCAGAGAATTTTATTACAGAAAACTGCATTTAAGACTTACCTTTCAAAGCCGGAAATAAAATCACATCTTTAATAGAACTATTTTCAGTCAACAGCATAATAAGACGGTCTATTCCTATCCCTTGTCCAGCTGTTGGTGGTAATCCGTATTCTAAAGCGTGTATATAATCTTCGTCATAAAACATTGCTTCATCATCACCACTTTCTTTAGCTTGAGCTTGCGCTAAAAATCTCTGTGCTTGATCGAAAGGATCGTTTAATTCTGAGAATCCGTTAGCTATTTCACGACCCGCAACAAATAACTCGAAGCGCTCTGTTAAGGATGGATTAAGATCGCTACGGCGAGCTAAAGGAGACACTTCTACAGGATAATCTGTTACAAATAAAGGCTGAATCACACGATGTTCAATAAACTTTTCAAAATAAGCAAAATGTAAAGATCCTAATAATTGCTGCTCATCAAAAGGAATTTCTAATTTTGAAGCAAGATAACGACGATCATTGATTTGCTCTTGAGTGAGCCCGTCAAACTCAACGAGAGTTTGGCTCAAACTTAATACATTGAAAGGTCGATTTAAATAGATGGTTTCATCCCCAACTTTTACTTCTGCAAACTCAGGAAATGCTTCAACTAGTTCTTTGAAAAATTCTTGAGTAATATTAATCATATCTTGATAGTTAGCATAAGCTTGATAAAACTCTACCATTGTAAATTCTGGATTATGTCTTGTAGATAAGCCTTCATTTCGAAAGTTTCTGTTAATTTCAAAAACACGCTCAAAACCACCAACAACTAATCTTTTTAAATAAAGCTCTGGAGCAATTCTTAAATACATTGGCATATCAAGGGCATTATGATATGTAGTAAATGGTCTAGCATTAGCACCGCCAGGAATCGGATGCAACATGGGTGTTTCTACTTCTAAATAACGTCTTTTTTCAAAGAACGATCTTAAAAATGAAATAACTTTAGATCTTAAAATAAAAGTATGTCTTGATTTATCAGTAACAATCAAATCAACATAACGTCGACGGTAACGAAGTTCCGGATCGGTCATTCCATGAAATTTATCAGGTAATGGTCGTAGTGCTTTTGTCACTAATCTCACTTTTAATAAATGAACAGTAAGCTCTTGGGTTCTTGTTCTAAATAAAAAGCCTTCTGCTTGGATAAAATCTCCCACATCGAAAGATTTTAAATCTTCAAAAGATTCTTCACCTAATTCTTGAATGCGTGCATAGAGTTGGATTCTACCAGTCATATCTTGAATCGTCATAAAGACTGCTTTACCCATCAATCTTTTGAAAATAACTCTACCAACAACTTGGACGTGATGTGATTCTGCTGGTATTTCTTTCTCTAAAGGATATTCATCTTGTAAATCTTGGCAAAAATCTTTAAAAGTTACATCATTTGGATAAGCCTGTCCTTTTTCAGAAAGCTTTTTTAATTTTTCAACACGATGTTGATATTCATTAGATTCATGAACATGTTGTTCTATTTGATCTTGTTCTTGTTGATTAGTCACTGTCATCTTCCTTTTTCAAATTAAACACCTTTAAGCAAGCTGGCTTCGATAAAGTCATCTAATAACTCGCCATTAAGCATTGCTTGAGTATTTGTTGTTTCGTAATTTGTTCTTAAATCTTTCACTCTGGCATCATCAAGGATATAGGAACGTACTTGAGAGCCCCAAGTAATATCTGTTTTTTGCCCCTCGATTTCTGAAAGCTGATCTTGTTTTTTTTGCTGCTCTCTTTCATATAATTTAGCCTGCAATTGTTTCATCGCTTGGGCTTTATTTTTATGCTGCGAACGATCGCTCTGGCATTGAACAACAATACCTGTTGGTAAATGTGTAATACGAACAGCTGAATCAGTTCTATTGACGTGTTGTCCACCAGCACCTGATGCTCTGTAAGTATCAATTCTTAGCTCGGCTGGATTAATAACAATTTCAATTGAGTCATCAAGTTCAGGTGTAATAAAAACTGCAGCAAATGATGTGTGTCGACGATTTCCAGAGTCAAAAGGAGATTTTCTAACGAGGCGATGGACTCCACTCTCGGTTCTTAATAAGCCGTATGCATAAGACCCTTCTACCTTAAAAGTCACGCCTTTAATTCCTGCAACATCACCATCACTATAATCTAACAGCTCAATATTAAAATTCTTTTTTTCACACCAACGACGATACATTCTCCAAAGCATATCAGCCCAATCTTGTGCTTCTGTCCCGCCGGAACCTGATTGAATTTCAATAAAACAATTCCCTGAATCAAACTCATGGGTAAACATTTTTTTAAACTCAATCTCTTTAAAAATATGATTAATCTGATCAATAAGCACTTGTACTTCATCTTGAAAATCATGATCTTCATGCTGACCCAGTTCAAACATAATTTCGATTTCTTCTAAAGCAGCCCATATTTTTTTGAAAGGATCAAGCTGCAACTCTAAAGAGTTTTTTTCTTTTTGAAGCTGTTTTGCTTTTTCTTGATCATTCCATAAATCATTTGCCTGAAGAAGATGCTCTAGCTCTTGACTTCGCCATTGTAAAGACTGAGCGTCAAAGAAACCCCCAAAGTTGATGGTAATGCTCTTTAGACTCTTGCACAAATTTTATGACTTCTTGATTATTCATTATCTTCTGAGAGTATTTAAATTTGCTTATTATACCAAAATCTATTTGAAAATCTAAAAATTCCTAACAAAAGAGCACGCTATTTAATAATTTTTGAATAGGTGTATTATCATGCTAAAAAAATAAATAACTCTTTTAAAAATTTTTAGAATCAATCTTAATCTGCAAGATCAACTATTAATAAGACTATTAGATACTTTAATCATTTAATAATGCTTTTTAAAAAAATCAAAATTGCACCTACATGAATATGAAACATGTTTTTCAATCAATATAATAAATAGTCTCTTTTGAAAAATAACACTCTTACTTCTTATTTTTACTGTGATTATTCTCCAAGAAATTATTTATCTAAGACTTCATGAATTAACTAACCTTTAATTTACTGCGATAATATTCTTTTTTCGTGCATATCAATTATTCTCTTGCAATAATCTTGACTTATAAAATCAATATATATTTCAAAATCTTAGTTAGAATGTTAAAATGAAAAATATAATATCGATTACTAATTTAAAAAATGCTAGACAACATTCGTATAAAAATTCAACTCTCCCTTGTCAGTTTAAAAGGATTCGTTAAAAATACTATTAAAAAAGGCTCTCCGGAGAGCGCTCATTCTATTAATTCACTTTCAAAGAAGACTCAATATTTCTTCAAAGGATTAAATCAAGAATTTCAAGAATATTTCAAAAAAGATCTTGATGATGCTGTGAATTTCTTTAAATATATTAATAATGAGGATGAAACCGCTGTAAACACTCCTAGTTTCTCTTTTTTACAAGCCGCTAAATTACTATTAACTTATTACCCGGCTAAAAATATCTATACTCAAGTCTACAATGAATGTGCGATTAATATCTTAAACAAAGAATTTGCTCCACATACTATCGATGATCTACTTGATCTTATGCGTAGCGCAAATATTGAAGCGAGAAATAATGAGAAAATTCATATTTCTGTAAAAATTACCCACGATATCGCTCAAAATCAATATAAAAAATTATCTTTCATTCAAAAAATTAAAGCACTAGTCATTAATTCTTTCATTCTCTATGGCCTTTCCGCAGTTCGTGATGCTACTTTAAAACAAGGTGTACCAACAGGCTTTGAAGAAAGCGAGCTCAAATATTTTATTCATATTTATCAGTCATCCGCCATTAGAAATACCAAGTTAGCACAAATCCCTAGCTACTTCGCGATTGGGTTCTTAAGACTCATGATAGATGGTTTGAAGTTGTTAATTGATTTCTTTAGAAATATCCCTAAATATGTTAAAGAAAATTTTATCAATCCTAACTATGTACCTTCTTTTACAAACGCGATTGCAGAAAAGGATGAAGAGACGCTAGAGATTCTCTTAAAGGAAAATGTAATTCCCGCAGACGAAATAAAAACAGGTTTTATAAATGGTGCTACCACAGAGTCTTTACCCCTAATAAGATCGTTATTTCAAAAACACGATCTTCAACCTCTTACAATAAGTATTGTACTAGAAGAAGCTTTGAGTAAGGCTGCTAAAGACAATAATGAAGATAAAATCAAAATTCTTCTAGCACAGCCTGAAATTAATATTCAAAATATAAGCCAGGCATTCGAGCCGTATCGGGAAACTTTACAGAAAGGAGCAAAAAGTCTTCTTATGGCTAGATTAGCAGAATTACGAAAGACGAAAGATACGTCACCAAGTCTCTAAAGTGCTCCTCTTTTTTTAAGCCGTTCACGCCCCCCCAGACAAGGACAGATTCAATATATAATTAAGGTCTCTTCGCCTGACCTTTTGCTTATTCCACCTGGCCTTTGAGCTTAGGTGGGGTAATTGGGTCACCTTTTAACTGAGACTAAACTTGGGTTCTTTGATCTTACCCCGATTTTGTAGACACAAATCTATGCAGCTAAGAGAGCTTGTTGCTCAAAAATAAAAGGTGCAACATATCCTATTGAGGAATGTCTACGAACCTGATTATAATAAGTTTCGATGTAA
>JACCDO011005811.1_pt1 | contig 16019 bp, 17 predicted proteins | sample 7446101 | NCBI WGS metagenome assembly JACCDO01 (sample SAMN15323440, study PRJNA562643) | freshwater metagenome | isolation source: river surface water | place: USA:Blue River Watershed | collected 2017-08-16
ATGCAAGGAATTCATTAACCTTTTCATGTATGATGCAATGCCTGAGCAACTAACAATTGCAAAGCAAATTGTTGATTCTCTTACTGAAATGCGTGCACACAATCATATCTTTACGCGCAAAACAGACTTATTCAAGGCACTAAATGATTCTGTAAAGAATACAGTGCAGCATGGATATCCCAGACAGCGTGCGGCGTATCTAAGTTTCTTCCATCCTGGCGGCGCCAATCGTGAACTTGTGGAACATCTTGTTGCGACTGTGCGTGCTGTCTAAGGCCTGAACCAAAAAATGAAATTAATATGTTTTTGCGTGGCATTAAGGATTCCTTTGCATGCATACAAATTGATGCAATTACCGTATATACAAAAAGTCGTACTGTAAGAAAACGTCTTACCAAGTCTTTTTTGTTTAATGTTGTATTAGCCGCCGCAGGAGTTTATGCATCATGGTATGTTTTGCCACTTATACTTATCTGGCACATTGTATGTTTAATTGTTACGGCCATTTGGACAAACGATGTGTCCAAAAAAACCATACTTATGTATCCCATAAAAATACATAACAAGAGTCCATACAATTATTATGGACACGTAATTACCAAAATACCGTTTGAGATTTTGGCAAACACAGTATACAAAATCTTACTTTTGACCTGTATACAACTTACATCATCCATTGTCGATTTGCTATTTTTCATTCCATACATGTTGCGCACAACCCTATCAATACTTTTGCTTTCATTAACGTACGGATACATTTCGTGGGATGCAACACTTGCATCGGCAGGCTATGAATTGACTGCCCGCTTTGCCGTGATTGAAAGTAATGCGTTATATTTCATTGGATTTGGTTTGCCCATAACATTAGCATCATACTTTTGGAGTTCGTTTTTTACAAATGCAGCAGTGTACAATTTGTTTAGTATATGGACAACTGTATCCGCAATTATACAATCCAATCGTGTTGCAGATTTTACAAATCGCGTGTACATACCGATTTTGAAACCGTATCGTACATTTCTGGCGCGAGTTGTGCCATCTGTCAGTAACAAAATTGGTGGCTGGTTACGCCGACACCTTGTTCGTAAGAATGATAGCAATTCAGTTGCCGCTAAGTTTTCATAATTCTCGTACGGTTCCAGTATCAGATTTATGTAAGAATGCAGGATGCACCACCATTGATATGATTTATGTATGGAATACAAATACAAATCTGCCAGTCACGGTTGATTGTACAATTCAACGCGGCGTAATTGAACCTTGGATTGCATCCGAGTTAGTGGTTGGATGTAAGAAAACAAAGGTTTACGCCGAATATCCGTTGTGTATGAAACATACTTGGATTGCATGTATGCTAAAATTACAAACACCGGTTGCCGCGGCAGATGAGCCGCATAGCATGATGATAGAAATTTGGTGCTCCTAAGTAGAAATGGAAAATCCTTTGTTTGATTGCTTTAGTGATGATATTAAAGATGCTGTGCTGGAAGTTGTATTGAAATCGGCCATTGCGCGTCAGGGTGAGACGGATGGATGGCCTGCAAATCATATGCAAAGGGCACGTGATGCTGTTTTTGATGCAGCACGTGATTTGTTAGAAGCGTATGAAGAGAATTTTCATCCCGGAAATCATATCAATGTGTTGGAAGAAGAGGAAGTCATGGCCGCACAAAGTAATCTTTTGAATAGCATTTCAAACAACTCCAGTGTCAGCAGCAACTCAAACTCTTCCAATTCAAACAACAGTAGCAGCACCTCCAATTCCAACAACTCAAACAACTCCAGTGTCGGTAGCAAATCAAACAATAGCAGTAATTCCAACAACGTGAATAAGTCCAAAAATGGTAATCAAAAAGGCGGTAAGAAAACACGTCGTGCTCGTAAGACTCGGCGTAATCAACGCAGCAACAGAAAAAATTGACGCACCTTTTTGACCGTCCAAATTGTTGTCCCTCCGACACATTCCTTACACAGCCTAAAGCTTTCCGTACGTTTCCTTTCCATACAATGTCCAGCCCCACCTACCCTCCCCATTCCCCTGTCTTTACTTCGGATGACTCCGTTACTGCGGCCGTTCCTTCTACTGCCGCACTAAAGGAGTACAAGACGTTTGATGAGATGGGCATTCCTGAAGATATCCTGCGCGGCATTTATGCCTTCGGCTTTGATAAGCCCAGCCGCATCCAGGAGAAGGCAATTGTTCCAATGATGGAGGGCCGCGATATTCTTGCCCAGGCTCAGTCTGGTACTGGCAAGACCGGCACCTTTGTGATTGGTGCAATGAGCAAGATTGACCCTACCGTCAATGCAGTCCAAGTTGTTGTTATCAGTCCCACACGTGAACTTGCCGAGCAGACGGCCGCAGTTGCCAAGGGCATTGGTTCCTACCTGAAACTCCGTGTGCATACGGCCACGGGTGGTCCCAAGGTTTCTGAGGACCTTGAACTGCTGATTCAGAGCAAGACCAAGCCTGCACATATTCCCCAGTTCCTTGTGGTGACGCCTGGTCGTTTCTATGACCTCCTCAACCGCAAGGCGGTGTCCACGGCCACGATTCGTGTGCTTGTTTTGGATGAGGCTGACCAGATGCTTGAGTCGCGTTTCCGCGAGCAGATTCATCTTATCATGCACATGGGTTGGCCTGCGACCACGCAGGTGGCTCTTCTCAGTGCTACGATGATTAAGGAGATTGCCGATGTGGCGCGCAGTCTGCTTGACAATCCTGTGGAGATTCTGCTTCCTCCTGACGAGGTAACGCTTGAGGGTATCAAGCAGTACTATCTTGAGGTGGAGCGCGAGGATTCCAAGCTGGACGCACTTTGCGAGCTGTATGACCATCTTAGCATCCAGCAGGCGACTATCTTTGTGAACACGCGCCCGCGTGCCGAGATGCTGGCCGAGCAGATGCGCCGCCGTGGCTTTGACCTCAACTATATTCACGGCGAGATGGACATGGCCGAGCGCCGTGCACGCATGAAGGAGTTCCGCGACGGCAAGTGCCGTGTTCTTATCAGCACGGACCTGCTTGCGCGCGGCATTGATGTGCAGCAGGTGAGCCTTGTTATCAATTACGAACTTCCTGTTCAGCGTGAGAACTACATTCACCGCATTGGCCGTTCTGGTCGCTTTGGCCGCAAGGGCGCCAGCATCAATCTTATTACGGAGCGTGAACTCCGTGCCCAGCGTGAGATTGAGAGTTTCTACGAGACCAAGGTGAATACGCTCCCTCTTGACCTTAACATCTTCTAAACACACACACACGCAATCTTGAAATACTTAAATCATAAAATCAACTAGAAAATAAGTCATATTTTTTAGTTGTTTCACGCCAGGGAAAATTGAACCCATAGACCAATCAACACATGGCGGGGCAGAAATGTTTGAAATTGCAGCATTACCTGAACTTGCACGGCCGGTTGCAGAAGTGTATACCGATGATGATAAACTGTATCAGTTCTTTCTTGATGGGGACAACGCATACATGCTATACAATAAACGTGTATGGAATGCAGGTCAAAATGTGTCACTGCGAGACATTATGAGCGAACTGTATGAAACGCTGGAACCTGTAAAGGCATTTGGAAGAACACAATCATATGTTCCATCAAATACATTTTATGAAAAACTCTTTAATGTATATACTACACACGGATATGTCGGTTACAATTTATCTACGGTGACGTGAAGTACGTCTGCGTCGTGTGATTTTGCGACGTTTTGTTATGCGGCGTTTTTTAGCACCACCCTTGGAAGCATTTAGTGCTCCTGAAAGTTCTGGATACATATGTTTTAAAACGTTGAAGTTTTTTGGTGCAGGTCCTGCAGCCGCAGCAGCACCATTAGCAGGCCCCGCGGCTGCAGGAGCACCATTATTAGCCGCTGCGGCTTCAGCGGCTGCAGGAGCACCATTATTAGCCGCAGCGGCTTCAGCGGCTGCAGCGGCTGCAGGAGCAGCAGGAGCAGCAGGCGCTGCTTCACGAAACATGACGTGGGACCGCCCTGGATTGAAGCCATTAAAACGTTCAACAATATTATAATATCGGTTCGCAACACTTAATGTAGGGTCGTGTTGAAGATGAAGTACTTCTTTGTCTGCATTTTGGCTAAAATCTCCTCCATATATTGGATTGTTACTAGGATAAAATGATTTTGACATACCTACATCTACATGGGCAAGACGATTATTACAACTTAGAACAACACAGCCTGTATTATCAGTGCCATGCCTTTCTTCTTTTCTTCCCATACAACCCGCGTATCGGTCATCTTCATCTTTTGTTTTTGAATGTAGTTTTCCTGGTATTCTAGGAATAGGATTTCCGTATCTATCTTTAGTAACGTCAGGTTCATGATATATTACTGGACAATGACCAACCACAGTCAATATGGGTGCAGCAGGAGTTTCAAGAAGTGCGCATGCTGCCTGGTTCTCATAAAACCGAGTCCATACACCACCGTCTTCTGGTTTACTGCCTGACACATGAAGTGCCCTGCGTGGACCAGATGGCAACGTATTTAATTCAGTTTTATGATCTAAAGCATTGGCAAGCTTTTGTACATTATCTATTGCTGCAGTTATGTCGGCCCCACTCGGTGAATGAAATCCCGCATGAATTCCAACCATTTCGCGACGGCCACTGCCTTGTGTTGGATACACTAAACTTATGTAAAATAAAGGTTGAACTTCATAAAAATAACGCAATGCAATATATCTATTTTCGATTGAACCATATACGGCTTGCGCAGTCTTATGAACATAATTGTTCCAAAAATGGTCCACATTTGCATCTTTGCTAACTTTTGGACCGTTTGGATAATATGGATTTTGTGGTACTTTTTCTATATCAAATAATGCATGATAATCATGATTGCCAATTGTAAAAATAACCATTGAATTGCTCAATGCGGCACGACGACGTAGATTGAATAAAAACATGTGTATTAATGATTCAAATTGTCCCCGCGGGTCGTTCACTGTCATGTTTTCACCACGCCTACCATCCACAAGGTCACCAAGTATAATCAAACATGCATTTTCTGTATTCCAGGTTGTTTCTGTAATAATTCTTGGGTCATAAATTGTATCATTGAAAGGATTCACATCACTAGGCAATCGTATTAATCCAGTTCTTGATAAAATATCCAAAAATTTGCGGTAGTCTGCGTGCAAATCACTTGTTACATAGACATTTTGAAATCTTGTGCAATTGAAAACATGCGCTTGTTGACCCTCATGGGCACGAATGCTGTCTTTTATTGATTTTCTTTGCGCTTCTAATACTGGTGCAACGTTCTGAGTGAAAAAAACTGGATTGAATCGTCCACCGGGACCGGAAAATGAACCGGAAATATCAGCGGCTGTAAGATCTCTTGCTTCAACAGGTGCAGCCATTATATATATATAGTGGGTTCAGAAAAGTTAATGCCGGGATACATAATGCCGAGTACGGCGTGATGCACGGCGTGGGCGGCGTCCACCAGCACGTCGTGTTTTTTTGCGTCGTCCACCAGCAAGTGCTGGCGCTCTATACATCTCAATAGAACCACCGGTTTTGCTAAAACGTTCAACAATATTAAAATAACGTTCATCTGTTTTTAACAAGCCGTCATGTTTCAACACAAGCATTTCAGCATCACGTGCTTCTTTTTCTTCTTTTGACAAATCTCCATGAAATGCAGAAGACATTGCAACATCAACATGTGCAAGACGATGCGAACAACTTAGAGTTACACAACCACGTCCGTCATCTGTATTTGACTGGCAGCCTGCATACAATGCCGCGTTTTCGGACATTGTTTGCGCTTGGCGATAACTGTAATCATAAATATTTGGGCAATGACCAACAACAATCATTACTACATTCTTTGCAAGCCCATCAATGATTTCACATGAATCCAAGTCTTGATATACACGTGACCATAGACCTCCATCTTCAATCGCAAATTCAGCACCATCTTCGTTTGTAACTATTGTTTTTCTAAATAATGCCGACCTATCAAAGGCAGGGTTAGTCATTATTGTTTTTAATGACGTTTCATGATTCATTGCACTTATTTGTTTTTGGAATGCAATTAGTTGGGGAGCAATAATTTCCTTGTTTGCTGTGTGAAATCCACCATGAATGCCATATAGTTCATGACGGCCATTATAGCCTATTGATATTAAGAAGAGTGGGTGCACTTCATAAAACGGCAAAAGTGCATTTTGTCGTGTTGTAACCCAAGTTGCCTTGTCTTCATTCGTAATGCCAAAAAACTTTTTCAATTCTTTTGGTGTATACGTATTTGTTATATATTCACTTACATCGATGCATGTATGATAATCGTGATTACCAAATGTAAACACAAGCATGGATTCTTTATCAAGAGCCTTCAATCTCATATTGTATAAAAAAATATGTAACAATAATTCAAAACTACCTTTTTTGTCATCAACTTTACCGTCGTTTCGTTTTCCATCCACCAAATCACCAAGAATAATAAGAGCAACTTTATTTTTATTCCACACTGTGTTTGTATAGAGTGCAGGATTGTAAATATCATCCGAATATAGATTCAACCCTGCTGGAATAGTAATCAATCTAGCATTTACAAGAAGTTCAATAAATTTGCGCAAATCAGAATGTATGTCGCTCGTTACATATACCTCCTTGAAAGATTCCGCATTAAGTCTGGCTGTATTACGGTTTTCTGTTGAAAAATATCTGCGTGCATTTACAAGAATTGGTTGCACATTATCAATGAAATATTGAGCTTGAAATTTCCTGTTTTTAGTTGTTTCAGTTATCATATCATTTGTTATAGGTTGTAAATCGCCCATTTCTATTATTTGTGATGAAATTTGTTTTTATCACAAATGATATTCTAAGATTTAAATTTACCGACGAGAACTGCGGCGGCGAGATGCACGGCGTCGGGATCCACCGCGACGACGGCGTGTTGAACGTGCCTTGGTACGACGGCGTCCACCCATCTTGAACTGATTGTCAGTATTGAAGAGTGGCGCTGTCGGGTCTACACCACCGGGCCATGTTGTGTAGGCATTATGGGAAGACAAAGGGGCAGGAGCCGGAGGCGAACGAATGAGCGAATTCATTATTCTAATAGTTTTGTCGAAAAAAATTGAAGCATATACATTTTTAAATTCCCAACGGTGTCGCGCGCCACGATTCTTCCATTCCTTCATTCCGCACAATGCATCCTCTTATCCAAGTTGTCGTTCACACATTTGAGGCTCCCAAGCCACCAGTCTTCTTCTTTGCAAAGTCCGAGAAGCCAGCGGCACAACGTCCTAAGTGCCCTGTTCCCAATGCATTCACCCACCATATGCAACACAAGAAGCAGTTGCAGGAACTTGCATACTTAGAGAAGCATTGCCCGCTTATTTGCACAGCCGTTTAACACACACAACCAAACAAACTTACATAATAAAACAACCTGCACAGTTTTTTTTAGTCGGCACAACAACAGGCACTGCGGCCGGTTGCGTGGTGGTAGCAGGAGTAACAGACGTAGTAGGAATTTGTCGCAGCGGAACACTAGGCGGTCGCACAGGTGGCCGCGGTTTTGGAATATTTAGTGGACGGCGAATCATTTTACTTGTACAACTGCCAACGGACCAATTCCACCGGTCGCGCCACGTTTTCCAAATTGTGTCATACATTGCCAAGACTTCCATACCAGTATGAAACTTACAACGAAATATTGTTCCAAAAACCGCCGCCTCGTCGGCTGTTAACATTACGTCTGCCCCGTGCCAAATGCAGCGCGCAGTAAAATCGTTCCAAAGCATCGATGCCCGCGCGTCATCTACGGATTCTACAGCCAACGCTTCATCACACATCCAAATCAGCATACGAAATACATCTGGAAGCATAGTGTCAGGAAACCAATCAAAAATGCGCAATTCCAAGCCATGATTGCCATGTTTATTGAAGTTGATATCTACACCTAGAGCGGGTAGTATATTGTATGCACACTGGGGATTGTCATAGACTTTTTCATACCAGCGACCAGCCACGCGTGCATACGGTTCAGTTAAAATCTTACCACGTGGCATATTGTTTGTATCATAGGTTCCAACACTAATGTAACGTGAACTACAAAGACGCTGTGAGCCAATCGGATACGCGACGTGACGTTTTTTTGTAAGAAGTCCAAAAATATCAGGCGAACCGAACTTTGCAATCAAACATGGGCTCAGCCACTGAAAAAGTCGTGCAACGGCACGATGACGTTTTGTAAACCCATCTATATCCGCAATCTCAGTATCCTTATCTAGATACGTTGGTAAGGTTATGTTAATGTGATACGTTCCGTTGTTAAAAATGGCAGCATTTTCGCGATTTGTTAGAAACAATGCAAGACCATAGTTTTTCTCTGGAAATCCAACAGTACGTTTGAATACCGCGTTTTTATCTTCGGTGACACTCAATCCATGTTGCACGGCAGCAATCCAGCGTGCTTTGTATGCAGCCAATTCATCCAGCACATCTTCCATCTTTGCACAGTAAAAATTCTGCGTCATAAATTCCACAGTGTCGCCATCAAATGTCCACCATATATCACGACCTTCGGCAAACACGGCACGATTGGTAGGTTCCAGCAGTTCCAACAATGTTTTGCCGCCAAATTTAGGATTGGGTTTTGGCACTTTTGAATATGTTGTTTGTGGTTCAAGTTGTGCATCTGTCTTCGTAAAACTATGGGCATTCATCAAAAGTGGCAGGCGTACTTGTGTAAGTTCCTTTTCGGGAAGTGTTTCAATCCATTCGTGGATTGTGCGCTCTACAACGCCTTCTTTGTAAAGTTGCCAGTAGTTCACACTATAGCGCTCACGTTTTTGATTGTGTTTGATGAATTCAGCACAGGCCCATACACGACCTTTTAATTCAACATAAGTTTCATTTTCAACCCCTAGCCCCCAATACATATCTCCTGGAAGATACCTGTCCAGATATCGTTGGTGTTTTGGCAACGTCGCCATCTTATCACGGGCAGGCATTTAAGGTTGTTGCCAACCGCAGGGATGCTTCATCCACGTGGGCCACGTAATTGTGACAGGAAAGGATTCATAGCGCAAATTGCAGGGCTTTTGTGTACAATGCGAACTACAAGTCCCAGCAGTCACGTTGGTGTTCATAAATTTGGCATAGTCTGTAAATGGCACAATACAGAATATACATAAGTCAAGAAATGATGGCATTTTACATGCATTCAATGATGGTCCACAATATTATTTTTTTGGCGTCGGTATGCGACGAGTTCTATTTCTGCGGCCACCATCTGCGACGTTTTTAATAGTATTTGAAGGTCGTTTTTTTTTAAGAAACTCGCGAATGGCTGGCAACCACTGGGCTTCATCGGCTTCATAATCACCCGCGGACTGTAATTCAAATATGTAATCTAGATGCTGCAAATCTTCGTGTTCCTGTTTTTTCGCAGCGTCCAGGGGCAACTCGATTCCAACAACACCGCCGATTGCAGCCGCTAACATTTCCACTGGCATACGATTCCAATACGGGTTGACCTGCACATAATGGGGGATTTCATCGGCCAGGACGTGTTTGAGATCATCAAAAAACAACAAGTCCGCGGGTGAAGTTGGCGGAGGCAACTTATGATATTTCAAACACCGCACAATGCCTGCATAATCTTTGACTTCATCGGAACGACAAACATGGTAATAGGAAACGGCCATTTTGAATATGTTTGGAACATCAGGTAACTTGTAAAGCATTTTAATCATCATATTAAATGTATCGCGCACGAAATTTACAAGTTCCTGGCTACCATTGTTGGAATACATGAAACAGCCATAGATTTGTTCACGTTTGTGTGCCTGCCATATTGCACGCAAGACCTTTTTCATAATCGGACGAAACAACCATGTGTGCCGCAGTAACTCGGTTTCGGCTAATAAAAACTCGTATGGATGTACCGGTTTTGTACTCGTCAAAAATGTGTACATCGGCCCTACAGACCCAACACATTCGTCCATGTCAAATCCAATCCAACGAATGACGGACATCTAATTACTGGCTAGAATTACCACAGCAATCACGCCCTAAATCACGATTCACAGCAATCCGTACGGCAGTCGATTGTTGTGCTGGTGTGCCCAAATAACCGCAGCACGGTTTGTTGGATACATAGGCAGCCGGAGCATCATACGGAATGGGGCATCCTTCCAGTACAATTTTGGCACCGCCTGTTGTATTGCAGCATCCAGTAGAACCGGGCGTGCCTAGAATGGGTGTAACAGCACCGCCTCCAAATCCGGTGCCCTTGGGGCAACATACATTCCCCTTAGCAGGATTCAAATTGTACACTGTGTTGGCCTTTTTTGCCGCGGCAGAAATGCGAAGACTTTCAGGAACCACAACGTTGCGAGAAATGTATTGTGTCATACTTTCGCGTTTGCGACGCAAATATGTACCGGCGTCCATTTATTGTAGAAAAAGATTTTATCATTACGACTTTATGCGATTATAAATCTGTGTTAGAAGCCAAGCACTATACACATTAAATGCAATCATAGCAATGCGAAACGTTTGCGTGTCTGGCATCTTAACATTCAAATAGGCGCACCAGCAATGCATCAAATTTGTTTGACTTATGTAAGATGATGGAACTGGCATTGATTGCTTTACTCCTAACAGTTGTCGTGGCGCTTGCGTACTTTCGTCGGCGCCCTGCAATGCCAAAAGAGGGATTTGTATCTTTCAAAAAGCCAACATTGTGGTGGTTTGTGGATGTGGAACCAAATGCCCGAAATTGGGATGATTTTGGCGGCCGCAAAACGTCACGCCCCAATCGTGGATATCTTCAAGTTGCATTGGATGCCGTGCAGCGCTCACAAGGTGCTGATTTTTTGATTGTTCCGCTGATAGGTCGTCAGGCAGTGTGTGATGCATTAGGGCAGGATTGCAATCATGCGGCCACGCAATTGCCTGCAGCGCTTTGGCGTCAATGGGCGTTATGTAATCTGTTGGCAGCCCATGGTGGCATCGCAATGGACGGGGCGTCCACGTTATGTATTGGACCTAGTTTCAAGCCGTTTGTGACCGGTGTGGATGCGGCGTTGTTTGGTGTCAATCCTGATGAACCTGTGGTTTCCCCTGCAACTGCAAGTGCGCCCGGACCCGGACCCTATGCTGGTTATGCAGCCGCTGCCGGCAATCCAGCATGGAAATATGCTGCAGATACGTGGGATGCATTAGTATTGCGTGGACCACAAGCGTGGTCTGCCGCTGCTGCACGTCGTATGCCCCAGGCAGTGTGGATTGGTCAGCGCAGTCGTGGCGCGCGTATAATACGTACAGTGGAATCATGCCGTTTGAAAGATGGACGACCCATTGAACTTGAAGATTTGTTTGGACGCATTGCATTGCCTGTTGATATGAAGGCAGTGTACATATCGTATGATGGTGATATGTTGGCTCGCCGTCACGAGTTTAGTTGGTTTTTGCGCATGTCGCCGGAACAATTGGCTGACTCACAACTTGCTTGGGCTCGCATTGCAGGATTATAATCTATTAAGTATTTAGAAATGCCAGTAAAAAACCTCGGTTCAATTATTCCTTCTGATGCAGCAAAATATAATTTTAGTAGGCCACGAACTATAGTTTGCATACCAATTACAATGCCAGATAAAAAAGTAAAATATGCACAGTTTTTAGGGGCAAAAGATATCGAAAGCACAAGAGAAGCATTATTTGCTTCACTTCCAATTTATCAAGACATACAAATAAAGGATGCCCCTGATGGAGAATATACATGGGTGTTATTGCGTTCAGATGTTACAATGCATTTGTATGCCATAAAAGTGCGTGATGGAACAGAACTTGGTTCAAAACATTTAGATATCTTGCGACGTGTTCATGCTGGACCTGCAAAAATTGCTGTAGCAGCAGGTGAATTTCGCAAAACTGGGAACACAATAAAATACAGTCTGGCATCTGGTTCAGTTACAGTTCAATTATTTGATAAAAAACCAAACGGCTCTTATAACGAAGCAAATATTAAAAGTATTGCTGAACAAGCGGCCACCGGATTCAAAAGATTACAAGATGCAGGCGTTGATGTGAGTGTTGCGGACGATTTAAGCGAGTCTTATGTCAATAAAGATGTAACATATGCCGATTTGCAACATTATGTATCACTTGGATATAGAATTGGATTTTTTGATACTCGAGAACAATGCATAGATGGAGCAAAAGCATTTGACGGAGTTGAAGTATATAAAAATCAGCCACATTTACAAAGATATTTTCCATCACAAAGAAATATGTATAAACAACGATATGGTGCAACAATAATCGGAAATAGTAACTATGCCGGTGGTAAGCGTCGCACACAGCGTCGTACACAGCGTCGCTCACGCACAAGAAAAATGCGTAGGGTCTAAAAAATTAATTTATTTTTCCATATCTCCAATAGGATATTTGGAAAAAATTGAATAATCATTTTTTTCTTGGGCTGGTCAGTGTGCCTCACAAGCCGCCCTTCCTTCCAGCCTTCCAGCTTTCCTTCCTTCCTTTCCTTCCTTTCCTTTCCTTCCTTTCCTTCCTTCCAAATGTCCGTTGCCATTGAGAACTTCCCCATCATCAACCTTATGGCTGACCCCATCATGGCCGCGATGGACCGTCACGAGATTAGTTGGTTTGACCTGTCTGAGATGTGGCTGGCCGCCAATCCTCCTGAGCCCAAGGAGGAGGTCGTGTTCATCACGGGCGTTGACTACAGTGATGCTGACATCATGGCCGGCTGGGTGATGCCCAACATCAACCTGCGCAAGGCCATCTGGGAGAACTTCCCTGTCAGCCTGCTCCCTGTCAAGAGCACGGACGGCACGGATCGGTACTCTGTCGTCTGGCACCGTAAGAACTTTGAGGACTGGCGCAACAGCCGCGCCGAGACTTGGGACGAGCACCAGGACTACGACATCTTCTGCGAGCGCCGTCTGATGCTTGCGCTTGCCGCCCACGGCCACAAGTACGTTGTGGAGCCTGCCCGCAACGGCGACGAGATTTGCGTAATCGCCATGGTGCACTCTGAGGCCTCCGAGCGCGTCGCCGAGGAGTCCAAGCCTATTGCTGCCGCTTCTGAGTCCGCGGCCTCTGAGCGCCCTGCCGCCGCCGCCGAGCGCCCTTCTGGGCCCCGTGTCACGCTTAACAACATCAACACGCTCTTCCCCGTCAATTACAAGCGCGACGGCCAGCGCGTGGACTTTGAGTGGCACAACAAGAAGCTGGCCGCCACGGGCGTGTCCAAGGCCGCTATGCTGAACAACTTCCTGGAGGCGCTCAACAGCTCCAACAGCTGGACCTTCGTACAGCCCAAGGCTGGCTTCATCGCAGCCATCATCCTCAAGTAAACCCTTCTCTCTTAAAACAAAAAAAACCTAAAATCAGTAAAAATAAAAAACCCGAAAAAGGCCAAAACCTTTTTCAATCGAGTACAAAATCTTCCAAGTCGCGCAAATACATTTCTGATTTTTTGCCGCCACATTTTGCCTGAATGCGACGCAAATCTTTTTCAAGTTGTGGTGATGCTGGTGGTGTTTTTTTCGGCTTAGGTGTATGCGGTACGAATGACTCAATATGTTTCACAATGGCAGCAGGAAAAAGGGCCTCTATTTCAACGGGAAGGTGAGGTTTCATTTCCTACACAAGACAAAGAAATAAAAAATTGAACCGGCAAGCACACATGTCAACACTAAGCATAGAATGTCTGTGCCCCAAGAATGGATTTGCCCCATTACACTTCAAGTCATGCGTGACCCCGTAATTGGCCCTGATGGTCATACATATGAGCGTGACGCTATCACACAATGGCTTTTCACTCACACTACGTCTCCTGTAACACGCGAGCCAATGCGCAATACAAACCTGATTCCAAATATTGCCCTTCGCAATCTTATTCAGGAAGGTCGCCAGCCTGCAGCAGCGGCCCCACAGTCTACGCTGCCCTTCAAAGACCTTAAATTCCAAACAACTGCTACGCTATACAACGACGGTCCCGTTTCTTATGTGCATGTGCACAACGAACTTGCAGAGGAGCCGCAGCGCCAGCCAGTCGTATTGTTTGCAATCATTGATACGTCGGGGTCAATGAATGAACGCGCTGCACTGAGTGAAGGCACTGAAGAGCACGGATTTACACGCCTAGACCTGGTCAAACACGGTGTGCGTACTCTTTCGGCACTGTTAGGACCACAGGATATGCTTTCCATCATTACGTTTAGTAATGATGCAAAACTTGTACTGGCACCCACGCTTCAAAATGATGCCGGCAAGTCATCTGTAGTAGCCGCACTGCAGCATATTCACGCGGATGCATCCACCAATATTTGGGATGGCATTCGTCTTGTGGCATCAATTGCCGGTGAGCCAGCATATGCAGGCAAGCATATTGTTGGAATGCTGCTCACCGATGGATATCCAAATATTAATCCTCCACGTGGCATTGTGCCGACACTACGCAGCCTAAAAATGCCAAATCCGTGGACGCTTCATACGTACGGATTTGGATACAATTTGGATTCAAATCTGCTTACGGAAATTGCGGAGTGGGGTAATGGCCAGTTTGGATTTATTCCAGATTGCACAATGGTTGGGACTGTATTCATTAATGCGCTGGCTAATATTTGCTCAACCTCGCGTCGGTCTTTCACAATTCAGATTGGTGACCGTTCGTACAAAACAGGTGCAGTATCGGATAGTCATGATGATGTATGGCCGGTTGTCACAACATTGGACCACGTGATTGTAAATGATGAACGCGTGCCCGTGGTGCGTTCAGATGATGCGCAGCATTTCTATGCACATGCACATTATGAGTACAAAATTGCAATTAAGCAAGCAATCAATGAGGCAGCAGCCGGGCGTGTTGGAATTGCGGAAGCCATTCTTACAGATTGGCATAATAAATACAAAAACAGTGCTGATGAACGGGTTCAGGCATTGTGCCGCGATGTGCATTCGCCCACGGAAAGTGAAGGTCAGATTGGAATGAGTCCGCGTTATTTCAGCAAATGGGGCGAGCATTATATGCGTGCCTATGTGTGTGCTCAGAATGCACAGCAGTCTATGAATTTCAAGGACCCTGGTCTACAGATTTATGGCAATGCGCTGTTCAAAGAAATTCAAAATGACGGCGATGCAACATTCTGCACACTGCCCGCACCCAAACCTTCTGCCCGCGTAGCAACTCGTAGTGCAGCAATGTACACGGCCCCTACAAATATGAGTGTATTCCACAATGCAAGCGGTGGATGTGTAACAGGTTCAAGCAAAGTATTAATGGCGGATAATACGCGTAAGGAAATTCAGGATTGCGTTGCCGGCGAAATTGTATGGACCCCAAGTGGACCAGCACGAATCAAGGCCGTTGTTGTATGTCATACAAAGATGCCATCGCAGCCAATGGTACAACTTGGAAACCTCTGCATCACACCGTGGCATCCTGTGTATGTGAATTATCATTGGCAATTTCCCACTGCAATTATGCCATATACTAGTCGTCTTATTCAGACTGTCTATAATCTTGTGCTTGACAGTGGGCATATTGTAGATATTGAAGGTGTTCAGTGTGTAACACTAGCACATGGAATTAAAGGACCAGTTGTGGAACATAGTTTCTTTGGTACGGATGCAGTGGTTGAATGTCTGAAGAAACAGCCTGGTTGGGATGTTGGCCGTCCCACATTTAAGAACTTGGGTACAATTCGCGACCATGCAAACAATAGTAAAATTGTTGGATGGATTGATTTGCCCTAAGCGGTCATTTTAAGATGAAAAATAATAATCCAATATATATAATGTCTAATATTACGGATGGCACGATTGTGTTTGAAGAGGGGACTGTATTTACAACCCCTGGGGTTGGCACACCTTTCATTGAGATAACAAGCAATGCAGGAGTAACAGGATATCGTTTTTATACTGTTGGAAGCAACTTGTGGATTCGTGATACAAACAATGTGTCTAGTATTTTTTCAACTGGAGGCACTGGAG
>JACCDO010746282.1_pt1 | contig 16018 bp, 18 predicted proteins | sample 7446101 | NCBI WGS metagenome assembly JACCDO01 (sample SAMN15323440, study PRJNA562643) | freshwater metagenome | isolation source: river surface water | place: USA:Blue River Watershed | collected 2017-08-16
CGGCTGCAGGCACCAACTCCGCCTTGCCCGCGAGCTTGCCGCCAGCGGCCGTGATGCCGTGCTCTGCGCCGATCCACGCTGCGACCTTGGCGCCGGTTGCGACCGACTCCATCGCGTCGCTGCCCGCATGCGCGAGCGCCGCTGCGCACTGCGTCTGCGACACGAGCAAGCGCGCGAGCGAGCCGCTCTGCGCGCCGATCGCTTCGCACGATGCCGCGAACGGGAGAAGGCCCATGCCCGCACCGCCGCGATCCTCGGGGATCGGCATCGCGAACAAGCCGAGTTCGGCAAGGCCCGCGAACTCATCGCGCGCGAACGTGCGATGCTCGTCGCGCTCCTGCGCGTGCGGGGCCACGGCGTCCGCCACGAACTTCGTGACGGTGTCGAGGATCAGGGTCTGGTCGTCGGTCAGTTGCAGGTTGTGCATCGCAGTTCGGTTGGCGTCGCGTTCAGCGCGCGCCTTGCCAGAAGTAGAGGAATCGCGGCCCCGTCGAAGAGGCCATCAGTTGGGCGGCGACGGCAGACAAGTCTTGCGGCGCCTTCGCCTCGGTGCCGAACAACGCGTCGCGCAGCGTCGGACGGCGGCGGTGCTCGACGATCTGCACGGGGCCGCGATCGGCAAACCACGCTTCGATCGAGGAGGGATCGACGATCTCGTCGATCAGGCCGTTCTTCAGCGCTTGGCCAGCGGAGTAGATGCCGCCATTGGCGAGTTGGATCACTTGCTCGCGATCGAGGTCGGGACGGCCTTCGTCGACGACGTCGACGAACTGCATGTAGAGCTCATCGACAATGCTCGTCAGCATCGCCTTCTCGGCGTCCGCCATCGGCCGCGTCATCGACAAGATGTCCTTGAACGGCGTCTTGTCCGACTTGATCGCGATCTGCTCGATGCCGAGCTTCTTCGCGGCTTCGGCCATGTTCCACGAGCTCATGATCACGCCGATGCTGCCAGTGATCGTCGAGCGACGCGCAACGATGCGATCCGCGGCGCACGCGACGTAGTAGCCGCCGCTCGCGGCGATGTCGCCAAACGCGGCGAGCACGCGCACCTTGGGATGCTCGTTCTTGAACTGCTTGATGAGGCGATGGATCTCGTCGCTGTCAGTCACGCCGCCGCCGGGCGAATCGATCGCGAGCCAGAGACCCTTGATGTCGTCGTTCGCGGCCGCGTAGCGCAGCGCGCGGCGCACTTCGCTGACCGTGCCGCCCGACGCGCCCATCAACGGCGATTGCGTCTCCGCGATCGCGCCGACGATCGGAATGCGCAGCACGCGATCCTCAGCCTTCGCATCGCCGCCGACGCGGACCACGTCGTAGCCCGCGATGTCCATCTCCACGCTTGCAAGGCCGCCGCTTGCGACGCTGCCGAGGCTCAGCAGCAACAGCAGCAGGTTGAGGCCGCCCGAAACGAGCAGCAGCAAGCCGAGGAAGATCGCGACGAAGAACGACGCACCGCGGCCTTCGCGCGCGGGCGCAGTCGCGGGGTAGCCGCCGCGCCATTGCGGCTCTTGCGGCGGGACGCCCGGAGGCGGAGTCGGCGAGTTGGTGCTCATGCGCGGCGAGTGGGTTGCTTCACGGCGCCAGCAGGCCGCGCGCGATGACGAGGCGCTGGATGTCGGTCGCGCCTTCGTAGATCTCCGTGATGCGCGCATCGCGCAGCCAACGCTCCGCGGCAGATGCGCCGCTTGCGCCTTCTTGGCCGCAGATCGCGACCGCAGCGCGCGCCGCGCGATTGGCGAGACGCGAAGCGCACGACTTCGCCATCGCCGCCTCGGTGCCGCAACGAATGCCGCGATCGCGCAGGATCGCCGCGCGCCACGTCAACATGCGATACGCGTCGAGTTCGGCCGCGAGGTCCGCGAGCGTCCACTGATCGGGTTGCGATGCAGTCGGACGGCCCTTGCTGTCGACCTGCGCTGCAAGGCGAGCCTTGATGAGATCGATGCACGCGCGCGCGATGCCGAGCGCTTGCGACGCGATGCCGAGACGGCCGCCGTCGAGCGTGTCGAGCGCGATCGTGAAGCCGATGCCTTCGTCGCCGATGCGGTTGTGCGCCGGAACGCGCACGTTCTCGAGCACGATCTCCGTCGTCGGCGAGCCGCGCAGGCCGAGCTTGCGCTCCTTCTTGCCGACGCCGACGCCGGGATAGTCCTTCTCAACGAGGAACGCGGAGATGCCCTTCACGCGGTCAGCGCCCGTGCGCGCGAACACCAAGAACAACTTCGCTTCGCTGCCGGTCGTGATCCACAGCTTGGCGCCGTTCATCACGTAGTGGTCGCCGTCGCGCTTCGCTTCACAACGCAGCGCCGCTGCGTCGCTGCCCGAGAACGCCTCAGACAAGCAATACGCGCCGAGCCACTCGCCGGTGACGAGCTTGGGGAAGTAGCGCTTCTTCTGCTCCTCGCTGCACCACTTGCCGACGAGCGAGTTCACCAGCGAGTTGTGCACGGAGATCGTGACGCCCGTCGATGGGCACACGGCGTTGATCTCTTCGAGCATGACGCAGCTCGCGAGATTGCCCATCTCCGAGCCGCCGTGCGCCTTGCTCACCGTCGTGCGCAACAGGCCGAGCTTGGCTGCGGCTTCGACTGCGCTGCGCGGGAACTTCACTTCGGCGTCCCACTCCGCGGCCTTGCCGAGGTGGGTGTTGGCGTAGTCGCGAACCTGATCGCGGAACGCGGACAACTCAGCGGACAACTCGTAGTCGACAACCTGCGGCTTCTGCGTGGCGGAGCTCATGTCACTTGCCTTGCTTGTAGTCGTAGAAGCCCTTGCCCGTCTTGCGGCCGAGGTGGCCTGCGTGCACGAGACGGCGGAGCAACGGGCATGCGCGATACTTGTCGTCGCCCAGGCCGTCCTTGAGCACGTCGAGGATCGACACGCAGACGTCGAGCCCGATGAAGTCCGCAAGCGTGAGCGGGCCCATCGGATGGTTCATGCCGAGCTTCATGATCTCGTCGATCGCTTCGCGCGTGGCGACGCCTTCCATCAACGCGAACGCAGCCTCGTTGATCATCGGCATCAAGATGCGGTTGGCGACGAAGCCCGGATAGTCGTTGGCCGCGACGGGGATCTTGTTGAGCCCCTTCGACCACGTGAGCACGGCTTCGGTCGTGGCAGCGCTCGTGTCGTTGCCATTGATGACCTCGACGAGCTTCATCAGCGGCACCGGGTTCATGAAGTGCATGCCGATCACGCGATCCGCGCGCTTCGTCTTGGCGCCGAGCACCGTGATCGAGATCGACGACGTGTTGCTCGCGAGGATCGCGTGCTGCGGCATCGCAGCGTCCGCGGCCTGGAACACCTTGGTCTTGACGTCGAGGTTCTCGGTCACCGCTTCGACGCACAGATCGACCTTGGCGAGGCAACCCATGTCCGTCGTCGCGACGAGCCGCTTCTTCGCGGACTCCGCTTGGTCCTGCGTGAGCGTGCCCTTCTCGGCGAACTTCGCGAGGCTCTTGTGGACCGCCGCGACGCCGCGGTCGAGGAACTCCTGCTTCACGTCGACCATGAAGGTCTCGACGCCGCAGGTGGCGAACGTCTGGGCGATGCCGTTGCCCATGGTGCCAGCGCCGATCACGGCGACGGCCTTCGGAAGGGATTGGATCGTGCTCATCTTGGTGTCCTCGTTCGTGGTGCCTGCGGGTCAGATGCGCTCAACGGCCATCGCGACGGCGTTGCCGCCGCCGAGGCAGAGGCCCGCGATGCCGCGCGACTTGCCGTGCGCAACGAGCGCGTGCAGCAGCGTCGTCAGCACGCGCGCGCCCGAGCAACCGATCGGGTGACCGAGCGCCACCGCGCCGCCGTGGACGTTCCACTTCGCGGGATCCATCGACAGTTGGCGCTGCAGCGCGACCATCTGCACCGAGAACGCCTCGTTCATCTCGACGAGATCAAAGTCCTGCGGCGCGCACTTCAGGATGCCGCACAGCTTCTTGGTCGCGACTTCGGGGGCCATCATCACCCACTCCGGCGCCATGCCGCCGGTCGCATAGCCGAGCACGCGCGCGATCGGCTGGATGCCGTGCGCCTTGGCCCAGTCTTCGTCGCAGACGACGAGCGCGCTGGCGCCGTCGTTGATCGAACTCGCGTTGCCGGCCGTCACGCTGCCGCCGTCCTTCTGGAACGCAGGCTTCAGCTTGCTCAACGCCTCCACGGTGGAGTCGGCGCGCGGGCTCTCGTCGGTCGCGAACTGCGTGACCTCGCCCTTCTTGCCCTTCAACTCGACCGGCACGATCTCCGCCGCGAATCGACCCGACTGCTGCGCGGCGACCGCGCGGCGATGGCTCTCGGCGGCATAAGCGTCCTGATCTGCGCGCGAGACCTCGTACTTCTTGGCAACCAACTCTGCCGTGTTGCCCATGTGGAAGTTGTTGTAGTGGTCCCACAGGCCGTCCCAGACGATCCCGTCGATCGCCTGCGCATGGCCAAGGCGCATGCCCGAGCGCGCGGTCGGCAGGTAGTAGGGCGCGTTGCTCATCGACTCCATGCCGCCCGCGACCGCGACCTTGAGGTCGCCGGCCTTGATCGCCTGCGCGGCGAGCATCACGGTCTTGAGGCCGCTGCCGCAGACCTTGTTGATCGTCACCGCCGCGGCGGCGTCCGGGATCCCGGCGAGGCGCAGCGACTGGCGCGCGGGGTTTTGGCCCAGGCCGGCCTGGAGCACGCAGCCCATCAGCACTTCTTCGACTTGGTCAGCCGGCACGTTGGCGCGGCGCAGAGCCTCCTTCACGACGATGCCGCCGAGCTGCGGCGAGGTGAACGATGCGAGGCTGCCTTGGAACTTGCCGATGGCGGTGCGGCAGGCGGAAACGAGGACCGGACGACCCATGCTGGACGCTCTTTCGTGGGGAAAAGGGCGCGGGATTCTATGCACCCAGCGCACGCAGACGCCCCCGGAAAAGTGGCCAGTTCTGTGGGGATGTACGACTCGCTGCAGCGCGACTGCGAACTGGGTTCACACGGCGGAGAGCAATCGCGCCGCAGCGACCGCGCGGCGCGTCAGAACGTGTCGATCGGCTGCCTGCCGCCAAAGCCCGTGTGCAGCGGGTGCCAGTGGTCAACCGCCGGCTCGCCGTGCCGCCAGCATAGGTAGACCTCTTCGTCGCCGCGCAGCGCCCGGAAGTCGATCAGCCCGGTCCGCGGGTCCTTCAACTCGACTCCCAGCTGGTCGAGTTCGGCGTGCAACGCCATCCACTGGTCGCGCAGCGGTTGCAGCCGGTCGTCGCGCTCCTCGAGCTTGAGCCCCGTCACGTCGTCGGGGTAGTCAGCCAGCACGATGGCGATGCGCTCCGTCAGGCTGCGGATGTCGCCCACGATGCGCGAAACCAGTGGCAGGCTTCGGTTTGCGAGTTCGGGCGTGTAGTGGCGGGGCACGGGAAGTTCCTCGGCGAGAACGGCTGCTCGTCGGTGCGCGTGTCGGCTGGACCCGTTCTCTAGGTCCGCCTGCTGGGCGCTCGCCGGAAAGCAAACCGCCTCTGATCGCCTTGCGGCGACCAGAGGCGGAATCTGGTGGAGTCGAGGGGGGTCGAACCCCTGACCTCTGCATTGCGAACGCAGCGCTCTACCAACTGAGCTACGACCCCGCAGATGGGGGCGCGGACCTTAGCGAGCGGGAGCGGCAGAGTAAAGAGGCTGCTCGCGACGGACGGGAACCAGCGGGCTCGGCCGCGGACTGCCTACCGCTGCGAAGCCCGGCAGCGTCGATCGACGCAGAGACGGGAGGCGATGGCCCGTGCAGACGAGGTTGCCGCCATCGAGGCCGATCCGAACCCCAGCCTTGCCGACGATCATCGGTCCGTGCACGCGCGCCTGCCGCGCAGCCACGTGCAGCGTGCCGCCGCAAACGATGCCCGCGTCAAAGTCCAACACCGCCCCCGCTTCGCGCGGCATGCCGAGGTAGACGTTGCCTGCTCCTTCCACCGGGCCCTCGAAGCGAGCTGCGCCATTGCATGGCTCGCCGCTGCCCCACCTGCCGTTGCCATCGAGGTCGGAGAACGCGACGCCGCCAGCTTCGCACGTCGCGATCGTCAGGCTGCCGCCACCGCGAACGCGCAGGGCTCTTCCGAGGTAGGCGTTGCCCTGAACGACAATCGTGAGGTCGCGGACAAGATGCAGTTCGAGCGGCGCGCCTCCGCTATCGACCCAGAGGTTGCCATCGATGCGCACGACGCCGCTATCGGGAACACGCAAGTAGGCACCGCCCTTGCCCGAACCGAGCACAAAGTCTGGCCGGTCGGTGCCCGCAGGCAGTCGAAGCAATGCGATGCCCGCGTCCTCGGCCGCGATGCCATCCGCTGCGTCGTGCTCCTGCCGCGGCGCGACGATGCTTGGCAGGTCTTCCCGTTCTGCCTCGCCATCGTGCAGCCAATCCGCCGGCACCGCAGCGTCCGAGCCAAGAGTGAGTGCGCGACCGAATGCGAGCGGAGTTCCCCCGCCGAGCCGCTGGAACACAAAGTCGAACTGCAACTCCGCGGCTTCCGCGCGCACGCGATAGCGCGACGACTGCGGCACGGGCACTACGGAAGTCTCGACGACGAGCCCGTTGCCGGCATTGACCGCGCGGCGCACGGCTTGCCCATCGCTTTGCACGAACGCGAGAGCCGACTCCTCGGCCGCGACTTGCGCCGCCAGTTGGTGCACTTCGCGGCGCAGCACGGAAGCATCGTGCATCGCGATCACAGCGCGGCCGAGCACAACCGCAGCGACCACGCCGGTAGCGAGCGAACACAACACGATCGGCGATCGCCAGAACTGCAGCAGGCCCGCGTTCGGCCGCGGCATTCGCTCGCGGATCGCGGTCATGACCTGCCTCCCTTCGCGCGGCCGTCAAAGACGATCGACGGCCCCAACTCGGTGTTCACGCGCAGCAGCGCTCTGCCAAACATGCCGTCGAGCTCCTGGATCGGCCCTTCGGCGCCCGCATCGGGGCGAGCAACGCAGTCCGCGAGCCGCTTCGCCTGCATGCGGCGCTGTTCGTTCTTGCGAACCAGGGACTCGGTGCCAGCAGCGATCACGGAGCACCCGAGCGCCGCGAGCAGCAGCAGAACGGACAACATGGCCCGTTCGCGCCCTGGCCCGCGCGGCATCACGGACGCGCCTCCTCGAGAGTCGGCTCGCGCACTTCGTCTTCGAACGCAATGTCCACCACATCCGTGCCGGTCTTGGCGCCAGACGGCGGATTGGAGTTGAGGTACTCGAGCAGCTCGTTGCACTCCTGCGCTAGGCCCGAGAGCAAATCGCCGCGGCGCAGGCTCACACGGAATGCGAGGTCGCCTTTGCGCACGCGCCGCAGCGATTGGATCAGCTTGTGCTCAGGCCCCGCCACGCGGTGCGCCGTGCGCGTGCCGTGCACGACGACGACGAGACACGCGACGAGCAAGCAACAAGTCGCAGCGAGATAGATGGGAGTCGTAGCAGGTTGTGGGAGCGCATCGGACGCAGCAGCGTCCAACGCGACGTAGCTGGCCGCAGTGAGCGCAACCAACCCAAGCGCGATCGTGCCGAGCACGAGCAGCGGTCGACGCGACGATGGATCCGTCGCAAAGCCATCGCTGCGCCGCCGTTCCCACGACCGTTTGCTCATCGCCACATCCCCCAAACCGCTCAAAAATCCGTCGTTGAGCGCGACGTTTTGTCGCGTTCTCCGACACGCGCGTCCATCGGCGGAAGCACGCGTTCGATTGAATTCGAAGAACGCGAGAGGTCTCGCAATTGGACGCAAGATGCGCCGCGGCAGATGCCGAAGTTGGCCTGAGCGCCGGGCACAAGTCCGGTGCGATCAGCAGGACAACGCATGACGGACTCGGCACGGAACAACAGCAACGACGCGCAAAAAGGCGCGACCGTCTTTGCCGTGACCTCGGGCAAGGGCGGCGTCGGCAAGACGTCTCTGTCCGTGAACCTCGCGTGTGAGTTCAGCCGCCGCGGCTACCGCACGATGCTCGTCGATGCCGACCTCGGCCTCGCCAACGCGCACATCCTCGCAGGAATGAAGCCGGGCAAGACCTTGTCCGACTACGTCGATGGCCGCGCCACGTTGAGCGAAGTGATCGAGGAAGGGCCGGCGCGCGTTCGCTTCTTGACGGGTGGCTCCGGCGTGAAGGACATGGCCAACCTCGAAGAGGACGGCCGCAAGAAGATCCTCGCTGCGATCGAAGAGCTGCGCCCCCACTGCGACGTGATCCTCGTCGACACCGGCGCCGGCGTCAGCAAAGGCGTCACCGACTTCGTCATGATGGCGGACCACACCGTCGTCGTGACCACTAGCAACTTCGCGGCGATCGCAGATGCCTACGGCATCGTGAAGGTCGTCGTGCAGGACGGTTACCGCAACCCGATCCACTGCGTTGTCAATCGCGTGCGATCGCCCGAGGAAGCGGAACAGGTCTACATGAAGCTCAAGGGCTGCACGGAGCGGTTCTTGAACTTCGACCTCAACTGGCTCGGACTGCTGCCGGAAGATACTTCCGTTGAAGGTGCCGTCGTAAGGCGGTTGCCATTCAGCGAAGCCTTCCCAAGCAGCGTCGCCTCGCGATATCTGGCCAAGCTCGTCACCTCGCTCGCGCGTTACGTCAGCGCGAGTCCAAAGGTGACGCAGGGCCCCGCGCGGTGACGAGGGCGGAGGAATACGGGCAAAGGATTACTGGGAGAGGGCGGGCTACACCCGCCGGCAACAAAGGGAAGAAGAGGAAAGAGGGATGACCCGACTTACGAATAAGGATGCGGAGACCAACGTCGACCGCATGGATCATCAGACCGAGGAAGCCTTTGCCCGCCAGGCGAACAAGGGCATCCTCGCTGACCAGGTTGCGCTGGAACTCAACGTTCCTCGTCGCACCGCAGCTCGCGTCCTCGACGCAGTGCTGGATTCCATGAGCGACCTGCTGCGCACCCGCGGCAAGGTTGCGGTCAAGGGCTTCGGCACGTTCGAGCGCCGCATCCGCAAGGGCCGCGCCTACAAGCACCCGCTCACGGGCGAGAGCATCGACGTCGCCAACAAGGAGACGGTGATCTTCAAGCCGAGCGATCAACTGATCATCGACACGCGCACGACGGCGACGCCGCGCACGAAGAAGCCGCAAGGCAACCCGACGGACGACATCCTGTTCAAGGGCTGATGCCGCTACGGAACGCGCGGTAGCCGCACACGCGGCGCCGCGCGTCTTCATGTACGGTGCGCATCGCTTGGATCGACGGCCACCGCGTGGCTATCGTCCCTCGGCTGCCGTCAGGCTGCCTCCATGACCACACCTCCAGACGACGAACCGCAGACCCTCGTGGCTGCGTGCGTCCAATTCGACGTTCGCCGCGGCGACGTCGCGGGCAACCTCGCGCGAGCTGAGGCAGGCATCGCGGACGCAGCCAAGCACGGCGCGCGACTTTGCGTGCTGCCGGAGATGTGGTCGACGTCGTTCTTGCCGAGCTACGACGCTGCGCAGATCGCAGCGGCGGCGGCAGCAGAAGCGCGCATCGCCGAGTTGTCCAAGCAACACGCGATGACGATCCTCGGCAGCGGGCCAGAGTCGCGCGACGGAGCAATCTTCAACTGCGCGACGCTCTACGACTGCGGCGAGACGAAGGGCAGCTACCGCAAGGTGCACCTGTTCTCTGCCAACGCAGAGCATCGTCATCATCGAGGCGGCGACGAGCCGCTCGTCGTCGACACGAGCGCCGGCCGCATCGGCGTGATGATCGGCTACGACCTGCGGTTCCCCGATCTTGCGCGCTACTACTTCCGCAAGGGAGCCGAGATCCTCGTGGTGCCCGCGCAATGGCCCGAAGCGCGTTCGCAGCACTGGCGCACGCTGCTGCGCGCGCGTGCGATCGAGAACATCCTGTATGTGATTGGATCGAATCGCACCGGGCACGACGTCTCACTGAAGAGCGAAGAAGCCCTGTCCTTCTTGGGCGATGGGCGCATCGTGGACCCGACTGGCGAGATCCTCGCGGCGGGCACCGGCGAAAGCGGCATCGTCACCGCGGAGATGGACCTGCACACGGTGCGCACGATGCGTCGCATGATGCCTGTGCATCGCGACGAGCGCCCGAGCGTCTACCGCAAGCTGTGGGACGAGACGTTCGACTCGATCGTGCAGCAGAGCCGCGAAGGCCAGCCGAAGAAGTAGCTGGCGCTCCGCGACGGAACCGCGCGACGTCACTCCACGAACGCTGCGAGGCGGCTCTTCGCGCCCGGCTTCTTCAGCCGGCCCAACGCCGCGCTCTCGAGTTGGCGAACGCGTTCCGCGCTGATGCCGAAGTCGATCGCGATCTGGCCGAGCGTCTCCGGCTCGCCGCCGCCGAGGCCGAAGCGACGCCGCAAGATCTGCTGCTCGCGATCCGACAGATCGCGCATCACATCCGCGAGGCTCGCGCGCAAGTCGCCGACCGGCACGCTCTCGGGCACCGGCACCGCGTCCTCGTCCGCAAGCGACTGCAGCAACGTCATCGCGCCATCCTCGCCTCCGCGCTCGGCGTCGAGGCTGACTGCGTAGCGCTTGGTCGACAGCACCCAATCGACCTTGTCGACCGAGATGCCGAGCTTCTGCGCGATCTCCGCGTTGGTCATCTCGCGACCCGCGCGACGGCCTTCATCCTGCGCGCGACGAATGCGACCGAGGATCTTCTGCACCCACACCGGAATGCGGACCGTGCGCGAGCTGTTGTAGAGCATCTTCAGCACAGCCTGCTGCACCCAGTATTGCGCGTAGGTGCGGAAGCGGACCTCGCGGCGCCAATCGAAGCCTTCGATCGCTTGGAACAGCGACGCATTGCCTTCTTGGATCAGATCCGGCGAGTCGACTCCGAGCCCGCGGTAGCGCTGCACCGTGCCGAGCACGATGTGAAGTGCGCCTTCGATGTAGAGATTGCGGAGATCCTCGAGCTGCGCTGCGCAGCGAGAGAGGTAGCTCGCTTGCGCGCGATCGCCGAGTTCGGCCTCGATCTCGCTGCGCGGCCGTGCGACGAGCGCCTTGGCCTTCGCCGCCTCCACGCCCACACGTTGCAGTTCGAGCGACAAGCGCAGCTTGAAGAACTCGTAGCGCCGCGCCATGCGGAACTCTTCTTCGCGATCCATCGGCGGAAGCCGGCGCAGATCCATCTGGTAGAAGCCGACGCCGCGGATATCCGGCATCGAGGGCTGGGCATCGCCGTTCACCGAGATCGTGCGCCGCGCGCGATAACCGACCACGTCGATATCCGCATCCGCGCGACGCAGCTGCGCGGCGATCTGCTCAGCCGTGCGCTCGAAACGATCCGTCGGCACATCGAGCGCCGCATCGATCTGCTCGATCGGAACGGGCTGGCCTGCGACCAACTTCAGTTTGGACTTTGCGAGGATTCTGGAAATCACGAGAGCCTCCTGGCTGCCCCGAAGGAGCGTTGCCGCGCGAGTCGACGCAGAAGTGCGCCAGGGACTCCGCAGCACCGCACGCAGCGGATGCAGTCATGACGGAGGCAGGAAACAACAACCGTGCCTGCGCGCCGTCGGCTCCATAACGAGAGGAACGGCTCGGAAGATTCTCCGCACTTGGTGGCAGGAAATGGCCACGCTGGCCCAAGGCTCGGCGGCCAAGCGGCGCACGCAGCAGCGTCTACGCCGCATGCAACCTGCTGCGGCTACTCAGCGTCGGCGCATCAGCAAGAGGGCGACCAGGACGATCACCGCGGCCGCGCCGCCGCCGACGAAAAGCAGACTGTCCTTCGTAGATTCTTCGGCCGATGGGGCCAACTCCGCACTGGAGCCCACGTCGTTATCGACAGGGGGCGCAGCAGGGGCGGGCGTCGGATCCGTCAAATCGGCAGCCTGCGGCGACCGACTGCCAGAATTGGCAGCGGACTCCGGTGTGGCGACCTCTCCCTTGGCGCCCTCGACCTTCTTCACTGGCTCGGCCGCAGGCTGCGCCGCCGCGCCGACGGTCACTGGGACGCCACCGAGGATAGCTGGGTTTGCGGCAACGCCGACTTCGCAGGGCACCGTGACGCTCTCACGGAAGTGCCCAAGAGCCTGACCCGTGGAGCCGCTGTGTAGATCGAACTCCAACTCGAGCACCGCGTTGCGCTTCTCGCCGATGCGCGCATCGGTCGGCATCGTGACGGTCGCTTCGATGACCGCCCAGTTGTCGTAGACCGGTTGGCCCATGTAGGCGGGCGCGATGCGACCCACCTGCGCGGGCAGGAGCGTCCACGAGCCAAGCCCCATCCCGCCTTGCGCCGCCGTCATCGTCAGCGTCGACGGCGACGGCATGACCGAGTCGCCTTCGAGCATCATCGTCACGAGCAGCTTGCCTGACTGTCCTGGCATGAGACGTCGCGGCTGGATCGCACCGTCGAATCGAGCGTGACCTCGCGCCGTCATCACGCGCGGCTGCTTGTCGAGGTTGAAGCCACCCTTCTCGCCGGTCTCGGGGTTGAACCCCTCCTTGCCGCCCTTCTCGACGAGTTCTTCGTCGACTGCACGGATAGCTGCCTTGCCATCGCCGCCGCCTGCCTTGCCTTGGGCTGCAGGCTCGTCCTGAGCAGCCAGCGGAATCGCGAAGAACAACGTGAGGGCGCTGGAGAGAAGACGGCTCATGGGTCGCGCAAGAATACTCTGGACCGAGCGAAGTGGGCGGAGGGAGTGGAGGTAGACCGCCTCCGACGCACTTCCACCCGAGAACCGCCGCGAAACTTGCGGTCTGTGCCCAACGAACGCGTGCGCACACTCGGCTGGGCTCCTTGAAAGGGCCCCACTGCGAGGCTAGTTTCCCCGCCCCCCTATGGCCGCCAGCACGACCCCGCAAGCCAGCGAATCCTCCGTTCTCGACGCCTTGCGCGCGGTCCGCGACCCAGACCTCAGGCAGGACATCGTGGCGCTCGGGTTCATCAAGAACCTTCGCATCTGCGATGGCAACGCGGCGTTCTCAATCGAACTGACCACGCCTGCATGCCCGGTGAAGGACCTCATGAAGGCCGAGGCCGAGCGCGCAGTGCGCGCGGTGCCCGGGATCAAGAGCGTGCAGATCGAGATGACGGCGCGCGTCACCGCGAGCCGTCCAGTCCTCGGCGACAAGGGGATGATCCCCGGCGTCAAGAACGTGATCGCGGTCTCGTCGGGCAAGGGCGGAGTCGGCAAGTCGACCGTCGCGGTCAACCTCGCGTGCGCGCTGCAAGCGAGCGGGGCCAAGGTCGGCATCCTCGACGCGGACGTCTACGGCCCCAACGTGCCGCTGATGCTCGGCGTGAAGGGCCAGCCCGAGGTGAAGGACAAGAAGATCCAGCCGTTCGAACAGTACGGCCTGCAGATCATGTCGATGGCGCTGCTCGTCGCGGAGGACCAGCCGGTCATCTGGCGCGGCCCGATGCTGCACTCGGCGGTGCGCCAGTTCTTGTTCGATGTCGCGTGGACCGACCTCGACTACCTCGTCGTGGACCTGCCTCCAGGCACCGGCGATGCGCAACTGTCGCTGAGCCAGCAGGCGCACTTGATGGGCGCGGTCATCGTCACGACGCCGCAGGACGTGTCCGTCCTCGACGTGAAGAAGGCGATCCGCATGTTCCAGTCGGTCAACGTGCCGATGCTCGGCATCGTCGAGAACATGGCGTGGTTCACGCCTCCCGGCAGCACCGAGAAGTACCACATCTTCGGCGAAGGCGGCGGCGCGCGCATCGAGCGCGAGTTCGGCCTGCCCCTGCTCGGCCAGATCCCGATCGAAATGGCGGTGCGCGAGGGCGGCGATAAGGGTCGCCCGGTTGTGCTCGCGCATCCCGAGTCCGAAACAGCGAAGGCCCTGCGCGCAGTCGCGGGCAAGGTCGCCCAACGAGTCAGCATCCTGAACGCGGAGTAACCCATGAACCCGACCCAAAACACGAAGGCCCAGAGCGGCCAGTTCACCTCGAAGACCACGATGCTTGAGTGCCTGTCGGCCGATCCGTCGCTCGGCATGGTCCTCATGCGCGACTTCCACATCGGCGGCTGCCGCAACTGCGGCTTCGACCCGCACTCGTCGATCGAAGAAGTGGCGCAGCAGAACGGCATCCCTACGGAGCGCCTGCTCGCCGCGCTCAACCGCGCGAACTGATCGCAGTTGTGAGGCAGCCCGCCCTTGCGCACGTGCAGGGCGTGGCCAAAATGCCCCGCCTCAATCCTGACCGGACACGCCTAGTACCACCTCCATGAGCAAGGTCCCCGAACTCACCGACGACAACTTCCAATCGACGATCGCCAGCGCCTCGACGCCGGTGCTCGTGGACTTCAGCGCCTCCTGGTGCGGCCCGTGCAAGGCGCTCGCGCCGACGATCGACAAGCTCGCGGCCGAATACGCCGGCAAGATCGCGATCTACAAGGTGGACATCGACAACGCGCAGGACGCGGCGTCGAACTTCAACATCAGCTCGGTCCCGACCTGCGTGTTCTTCAAGGGCACGAAGGAAGTCGACCGCTTCTCGGGCGCTCTCGACGTGCGCTCGATCAAGACCTACATCGAGAAGGTCCTCGCCTGATCGCGCGGGCGGCTGGCCTCACGGTCAGCCAGCCCAGCCCGTCAGGTGACATTGGATGTCACGCAGCGCCGTGCTTGCGACGGCGCAGCGACTTCCACAGCAGCACGAGCCCGAGCGGCGTGCAGACCGCGGCGTAGAGCCAGCGCATCGGCGCCTTCACGACCTGCAGCGGCGCGATCCAACGCGACCCACCGCTCTTGGCGACGCAGAGATGACGACCCGCGTCCGTCGGCACGAATCGCACTTCGCCGGCGGCATTGGTTGCCCCGACATCCCAAGCCGACCCATCAGGCCGCTCGACGACGACCGTGAGGCCGGCCATCGGCTTGCCGTCCGCAGCAACCGCGGAGAACACCGCCTGCTCGCCGACCTCGCACGGGAACGGCGTGACGACGAATTGCTGCAGCGCCAACGAGAGAACGAGAGCCGTCGCCATGGTGGGTTGTTTTCGTAGAAGTCGTTTCCCGAATGACCTGCAAGCGAGGCCGAGCAACGATGGCCAAGGGCAAGGAGCGAGATCGCAGCGGAATCCGTAGATTTCGCGGAGAACTCGCGACGCAGCGCTTGGGCTCCGAGGCCGGCCGCAGCTGCTGGTGCTTTGGGAAACGACTTCTAGTCTGTCGGCCGTGCCGATCGAAATCGAGGACCTGGGACGCAGAGCCTATGTGCCTGTGCTCGAGCACATGCGCGAGTTGCACAGCAAGGTCGCGAGCGGCGAAGACGACGGTCGCATCCTGCTGGTCGAGCACGAACCGGTCTACACCGCGGGACGCGCGACTCCACCGCACGAACTCGGGCCGCTCATCGTGCCGATCGAGCGCGGCGGCAAGATCACCTACCACGGCCCCGGCCAACTCGTGATCTATCCCATCCTTCGCCTGCCGCATCGCGATGCGCGCGAATGGCTGCGTCGGCTCGAAGCGTTTGGCGTCGCGGTCTGCTCGGCATTCGGCCTCGCGGCGCAATCCTCAGTCGATGGCACTGGCGTGTTCGTCGGCGATCACAAGGTCGCGTCGATCGGCGTGGCCATCAAGCGTTGGACCAACCTGCACGGCATCGCGATCAACGTCGCGATGGACAACGCACCGTGGTTCGCCGTGCGACCCTGCGGCCGCGCGCCCGAGACGATGAGCGACCTGCAAACTGCGTGTGGGCGCGCGATCTCCCTCGACGACGCGCGCGTTGCAGCCCGCGCATTGGTCGGCATGCTCACCGCACCGGGACGAAACCCCTGACGCGATCCTGCGCAACCGCACACCACCATGAGGAACGAAGTCGAGCTGGCGAAGGACGGTGTGACGCTGCACATCCGCTTCGGCTATCGACCGGACCTCGTTTCGCTGGTCAAGGAGTTGCCGGACCGCCGCTTCGATGGCGCGAGCAAGACGTGGTCGGTGCCAGCGCGCCACGCCGAGGCGGTCTACAAGAAGCTCGCGATCCACATGTTCGACTTCTCATCCGACGTGATGAGCATCGTCGCGGGCACGATGGGCAAGCCGAAAGAAGCGCCGCGCGCCAAGCCCGCGCCGATCGAGGC
>JACCDO010559717.1_pt1 | contig 16015 bp, 8 predicted proteins | sample 7446101 | NCBI WGS metagenome assembly JACCDO01 (sample SAMN15323440, study PRJNA562643) | freshwater metagenome | isolation source: river surface water | place: USA:Blue River Watershed | collected 2017-08-16
ATGAATAATGCGAACAATGAAGCGAATCGCTCAAGACACCGCGCAAGTTCAATCGATATTTCAAAAATTAAATTTGGAGAAATTGTAACCAATAAATATGGTGGAAAAAGTAGTCCAATACAATATAATGGTGAGCCATTATATATTCAAACTCCTCGTATGAAATTACCATATGGGTTATCTATGAATATTGAAAAGGATAAAAATGGGAAACCTTTAGAAGGTAAATCTCCAAAATATTCATTGCAGATGTCATTTGCAGGTTTTGAATTAGATGAATCAGGTGAGCCTGCTAATCCAAAAATTAGGGAATTTTATGATTTCTTAATTAAATTACACGAATTATTAGTTAAAACAACACATAAAAATGCTGCATCTTGGTTAGGATTAGATGAATGTAACGAAGCAATTGCGAAAGCTTTTGTAAGAGATACTGTTAGAGTATCAAAGGATAAACAAACCAAAAAGCCAGATAATAAATATCCACCAACTTTTACTGCTAAAGTTAAAGCTTGGAATGATAAATTTATGACTCTTGCATTTGATGAAAATAAAAATCCTATTACTGATTTTAAAGCAAGTATCGTATCTAAATGTGAAGTTCGCGCTATGTTAAAATTAACATGTGTAAATTTAGCACAAGGTAAATGTGGTTACTCATTTGATGTAGAACAAGTTATGGTTTATAAACCAGCATCATTACCAACATATGCCTTCTTAGATGATGATGAATCTGAAACAGTCCCTGTTAAATCTAACATGCCTGATCCAGAAGACTCAGCAACTACACAACATAACACTCATACAGCAGATTCTGATGATGAAACTGACGCTTTAGATGGTGAAGATGAAGAAGAACAAGCTCCTTTACCTCCTCCAACTAAAAAAGTCGTTAAAACTAGTGCAGCTCCAAAAGTTGCAGTTAAACCTAAAAAATAAATAATTTATATTAATAATAAAAATATTTTTTTTTTATAAATAATAAACAACTAAACAATATTATTTTAATTAACTATCCCTCTTTAATTAAAATATTAAATAATCAAATTAATACTAATATAATTTCAAATCATTTTATTATTTTAATTATTATTTTAATCTAATAATTACTATAATAGTTATTTAATATTCTTCATCTATTTCTAATTCTACAGATTTTTTTAAATTATAAATTTTATCTAATCTTCTTTCGATAAAACTATTTGATAATTGGGTCTTGGATTTTAAAAATTCTCTTAAATCATTTATATTTGGTTCTTTCTTAAATTGAATATCTAAATTATCCATATTTATATTTATATTATTTACATTATATAATTTCCTTATTTCTAAACATTCTGTATTATTATATATACCTTCTTTTGCTAATATATCTTCTAAGTTATTATATTTATTTATTAAATCTAAACATTTATTTACTGTTAAACTACTAGGTCTATCAATATAGTCATTACCTAATAATATACACAAATCTAATAAACGTTTATAGCTTTTAATCGACAATACATCTATTAATCTAGATAAATATACTATATTAATATAATCATTGGTTAATGAAAAATTACTTAATACCATACTACAACCAGCAGCATAAGTATCAGAATCATCACTTAATACACCATCTACTATTCGTTTATTACATAATTGAACTGCTACTAACTCAGCTTCAGTTTCTCCATCAATATATGGAATACCCATTAAATTTAATAAATCCTTACTAGAATTAATAATATCTTTTGTTAGTTTGACATTTTGAGCTTCTAATTTAGTTAATTCTTCTTTTAATTCAACTTTATTAATACTACTATCTATTATAGGTACAGTACTAAACAACATTTTTTTTATTTCATTAATTTTAATTTCACGTTTTTCACGTATATCTCTTCTTATTTCAATAGTATTTTCTTTCTCTTTTGGAGGCTTTCCATCAAACACAAATAATAAATTAACTTTAAATTTATTAAACTTATTTATCATTAAAAATAAATTTTGTAAATGATTTCCATTTCCATATAAATATTTATATAAATATAAATTCGCATCAATTGCTATTCTTTTACCTTTTAAATATGATAAATGTCTCGTTAAGCATTCACCATAATTTTTATTTATTATACTTGTTAAATTTCTAATACCCATTTTTATTTTTTTTTATTTTTTTATAACTAATAATATAATAATTAAATTTTCTTTATATAATTATTATAATATTAATTCATTATGTACCATTCTTACACTAGGTAGAGTAACTAAATTCTTCTCCTTTTTAATATGTTTATTTCGTAGGTTATCAATTAAAAATAAATAATATTTTTTTTGTTTAACTTGATTCCATTTTATATTTAAAAGCTTATATTGTAATAAAAAATTATCTAAATCTAGCATTCCGCCTAATTTTAATATATAATAACTAAATACTGGTGTTTTCTGTTTCCATATTGGCGAATTATCTTCTTTTGGTAATAATAAACTTTGAATACTTTTAATCTTTGTTTCTTTTAATAAATAATCAACTAATTCTGATAAATAAACTGTTTCTGTATATAATAAATCATTTAAATTACTACCGGTTAATATTGAATCAATTATACAATTAAAAATAATAGCATATATATCAGTAAAACTCTCAAATAAAGTTATATTACTATCAACTTTAGTTGTATTACTTATATGTTCTTCTAAACTATTATCATATGAACCACCAAAATCATATTTAATACAATGTATTAATTCATGTAAAAAAACTTTATCGCTATCTTCTTCTCTAAATATATTAATATCACCATACATATTTATATTATAAAAAACTGTTGTAAAACCACTATTAAAATTATGCGGTTCTAATTCTAAATTTTTATTAAATATTTTTTTTAAAGGCAATGGGCTAAAATTTATATTAATATTAACATTTTTTAATCCTAAATATTCAAGTAATAATAATGTTTTTAAACCTTTAATATATACCTTTTTAAGTGGATACTTTTTTTTGGATATTATTTTTAAATTTATTTTATTATTATTTAATTGAATTATATATTTATCAATTATATTTGTTTCATTTATTAAATATGATAATATAGTTGGTGACATAAACTTAGAAAAAAATGATGAATATGCAGTTTTTAAATTATGGTTTTGATTTAAAATATTTGTTAATTCATCATATGTTAAATTATAAGGTAACTTTTCAATATTTTTATTTATTTTAATTGTTTCTGAATTATTTATAGAAATACTGTTTTTATATCTCATTAATAATTTGATAAAATCATTTTTTATTAAATCTGGTTGAACATAATCAATTTTAGATTTTAATAAATTAAATTTTAGTTTCATTTTATATATAATTATATAAAAAGTTAAATTAAATCAATAGTTTTAATTCCATTAATATTATTTGATTGGCTATTATAATTATTAACAACAGTATCATCATTAAGATTAAAAATAATATACAATTTACCTAACTTATAATTATTATTTAATATACCATAGTTGTCTAGAATAATTAAATTACTTTGTCCTGATAATACAATATTATAATCTAAAGTAGTATTTTTTGATAATTTATATTTTAAATTAAATGGTTTTATTGAATTACGACATGATAAAGGTAATTCTAATAATAAATCATTATTTTTATATTTTTTTAAATTATTGGGAAACTTATATTCTATTTGAAAATCATAATCTATATTATTTATTTTAATATTATGTAAATCATATTCTAAATCTAATAAGAATCTATGATATTTATCACCTTCTTTTATATTTAATTTAATAAACAAATATTTTCTTAAAAAATCATAATCTAATGAAATCTCATTAACACTATTATCAGCTAATTCAATATTCTCTAACTCAAGGTTTAAATCATAAATATACTGAATTAAATCTTCCGGTCGATTTTTTAATATAGATGATTGTATTTTTTTAGATATTACATTTTTAATTACATCTTTACCTTCTTCGATTATTCGACCGGTATCGACTTTGTTAATAAATGACCAAAATCCGTCATATCTTTCAGTGTTTTGTAGTGTATTTGTAATAGAAGTAAATGTATTATTTAAAAAATTACCTATTTCTGGTTCAAACTTATTAAATAATTCTTTGAATAATTCTTCGCCTGTTTTAATATCATTAATATCTGGAATTTCACCTAATAAATCATATTTACGCTTAGACTCATCATTCGATAGTATTTGATATGCGGTTGATATTTGTTGAAATTTATAATTGCTATCAGTATTAGGGTTTTTATCAGGATGATATTTAAGTGCAAGTTTTTTATATGCCTTTTTAATATCAACTAAACTAGCGTTTTTATCAATTTCTAAAATATTATAATAGTCCATTAAAATATAATTATTAATAATTTTTAATTAATAATCCTCTAATAAATATTTTTAAATATTATAGGATATAGAATATAAATAATTATATTTTGATTCATATTTATTAAATATATTAATTGTATCATCTGATACAGTTTTTGAAAAATCTTGAATTATTGTTTTATTAAATTGATTCTCTGATTTTAAACCACCTGAATTATGAATTATAAATGAACCACCTGGTGCTCTAAATGTTTCTAATTTACCCATTCTCATAGAATGTACCCATGTACTACTACCATATTTTTTACCTTCATATATTTCTCTTTCTTTACCACTTTCAAAACAACCTTTACATTTAAATTTATCAGGTAAATTACATTCACTGCCTTTTTTATGTTGCCAAATTAATAAACCAATCCAACTATCATTATCTTTTGTAATATTTAACCATGGTAAATATTTATTTGTACATATTTTAATACGTAAATCCGTTACATCTTGACCACAATCACCTAGAGTTTCAGGTACATATAAGCTAATATTAATTTTTTCAGACTCTTTTAATAAAAATATTTGAATACATTTTTTTATCTTATTTGCTTTAAATAATGATTCTTTACTTAAACTAATACTTGATAATACTAAATTTAAGAATCCACTAGCACATATTTTAATCGCAGATTCAACAGCTAATTTATAAAAAAAAGATGATTGTCTATATAATCCACCATCAATACTTATAAATGTTTTTGGAAATTTTTTATCTAATTTACTAAATAGTTCTATAATTTTCTCAGCCCAATAAGTTTTACCAGATGCACTAGGACCAAAACCCATAATTAAACGTGATTTATTATCATTTTTTTCATTACCTATTTCTATTATTTCAAAATATTTACTATCCTCTTTCCATATACCTTTAAAATTTTCTAATTCAGTATTAATTGAAAATTTAATATTAATATTATTATTTTTAAGAGTTATAATTGAATCTGCTATACATTTTAATATAAAAATAGATGATTTTATTTCAATACCAATATATTTACTAAATACAGATTCACAAGAGTCACTACAATATATCCATTCTTGTTTTTTTTCTAAATTACATTTTTTTAATCTATTATTAAAAATTTTTAATGAGTTTTCAATATCATTTTTAGCTTTATTTTCGTCAATATTCAACTTATTAATAAGATAATCCTTAATTTGTTTATCAGAATACTTATTATTAGTATCATATATTATAAAATTATCTAAATTGTACATTTATATTATATAATTAAGATAATTAAATATGTATTAAAAGAGATTTTAGTTTTAAAATAAGGTATTCAATACCAATAATATCATGTTCTATTTTACATACTTTCGATTCTAAATTACTAGCAAATTCAATTAATGATATTTTATTATTATCAGTTAAATATTCAGTTTGAGTTGTATAATAATTAATTATATCTTTAAAAACATGATTAAGAGGTATATTTAATAATACTAAATCATAAATAATAGAACGTGATTCTAAAATAGATTCTAAATTTTTTCTTTCAATTAAATTAAATAATTTATCTAAATAAAATTGTTTTTTATCTGTTTGTGGTATTTTACCGGTTTGTTTATATAATTCTAAATAAATATTAATCTTATACAGATTGTTATCACATTCTGTAAATAATAACTTAGCAATAGATGAACGTTTTTTAGGTGGTTCATTATTTAAATTACTATAAATAAATTCTTTAATTTCTTCTTCTCTTGGATATGGAACACGTACAATTAAAAACCGAGAAATTAAACTTTTATCCAATTTTGAAATATTATTTATAATTAAAATAAATATGCAATTATTATTTTTTCGTTCTAATAGACATCTTAAACAACATTGTGCATCATTAGTTATTTTATCAAAATGATTTAAAACAACTATACGTTTATGGTTATTTATAGGTTTAAATACTGCTAAATCGTATATAAAATCAGTAATAATATTTTTATCGTATAAACCATATTCATATAAATTAATATCATAATAGAATGAATTATACATATATTTGATATCAACCGTATTATTACCTATTTTTAGTTGAAATGTGCCTAATTTTTTAGGTTCATGATTATCACCATAAAATTTATTTAACATTGCATTTAATAATACTTTTTTACCACTATTGTGTTTTCCGACTAATACGGTATGTGGTAATTCATGTTCATTAAATATATTTAAATACTTGGCTACATTTTTATTAATAATAAAATTATTTAAATTACGTGGTACATATGTCATTTAAATAATTATATTGATTTTGTTTTAATTAAATATAATATTTGATTTAGAAATGTTTTTTTTATTTTTGCTGTAATGGTATAGGATTTCCAGGTGGCCCACGTTCGCCTTTGTCACCTTTTGGTCCTTGTTTATTTCTTAATTGAAAATATGCTAAAATAGATAAGGTTAAATGAATAGTCATAATAACAATAATTACTATAATAAGAGTTGAAAGTGTTTTAGTTGAAAATTCTAATGAACTTTTTACGGCTTGATTAACAGTATTATCCATATATATAATACGTTTAAAATTAATTAATAAAAAATACTTAAATTATAATAAATGAATTCTAATATAGGTTTAGACTTGTTTGTTAATAAAGATAAATTAAATAATAAACCATCTCCATATGATAAGATAATTAAAGTAAATGAACATGAAAATAATTTAGAAATAGAATTATTTAAAAGTTTTATTACTGATAAAATAAATAATTATGATTTTTTAAATATAAATGATTCATATGATGCTAATCTATATGCAATGTGGGTTTATTATAAATCGAAAAAGTCATGTTAAACGCATAATTAGTTTATATTATAATAAAAATAAAACGTTCTATTATAATATATATTATGAGTGATTCTAAAATAGACACTAATATATGGACTGTTATAGATTCATATTTTAAAAATGTTGATAATTATTTATCTAAAAATCAATTAGACTCATATAATGCATTTATAGATATAAATATACCTAAAACTATTCGACAATTTAATCCTATAGCATTTTCCAAAGCACCTATACCAGGTACTGATAAGAATCGTATAGAAATTGAAATTGTTATTGGTGGTTCTTTATCCGAAGACAACGAAATTATTAATGACGGTAAAGGTATTTATATTGGAAAACCATGTATTAGAGAAGTAAATAAAACTGAAGGAACTGAAAAAAAGAAAATATTATTTCCAAATGAGGCTCGTTTAAAAAACTTAACATATGTTACTGAAATATTGGTTGATGTATTAATTAAATATACTATAAATGATGATTCTATTCCTGAAAATAAAAGAGTTAAGGTTAAAGTATTTGAAAAAGTGCCTTTAGGTGAATTACCAGTTATGTTACAAAGTAAAATATGTTCATTACATGAATCTAAAAGAAGTACTTTAAGAATGTTAGGTGAATGTGAATATGACCAAGGTGGTTATTTCATTATTACCGGTAAAGAAAAAGTTTTAATTTCACAAGAAAGGCAATTTGAAAATCGAATTTATGTAAATTATAATCAAGATGGTGAAAAAAATAAATATAAATATGAAGCTGAAATACGTTCCGCTCCTGAAAATAAATTTCAACCGGCTTATATTACTAAAGTTGCATGTTTATATGAAAAAGGCCCTTCAATTGGTCAATCTGTCGGTATAGAAGAAGATACATTTAGAGTAATTGTTCCTAAATTAGATTCTGGTGATAAAAATAAACCATTAGAAATACCATTATTTGTTATGTTTAGAGCATTAGGTATAATAAGTGATAAAGATATTATAAATTTAATTGTTAATGATATTGATAGTAAAATTGGAAAACAAATGTTAGAAATATTAAGACCTAGTATAGTTGAAGGACATCAAATAAATAATCAAATAGATGCGTTAGATTTTTTACAAAACAGAATTTCTAATTCATTTATGGATTTATCAATTGCATATGAAAAAAAACGTAAATATTTAACAGATTTATTAAGAAATAAATTTTTACCACATGTAGGTACTAATTTATTAAATAAAGCGCATTTTTTAGGTTATATGGTTAATCAAGTATTATTAACACATTTACAAATTAAACCAAAAACAGATAGAGATAGTTATATGTATAAACGTATTGACCAATCAGGTTTTCTTATATCCGCTATTTTCAGAGATTTATATTTCCGTATTGTTAAAGATACAAATGAAACTATAAACAAAGCATATTCTAAAAAAGATGAAGCTGATAACGGTACTCATTGGTTAAATCCAGTATTAAATGAAGATGGTATAAGTGATTATACATATAATATTCATAATTTAGTAGGTAATTTTGGTGATAATTCAAATATTGGAGAATTAATAACTAATGTAGTAAAGGATTCAATTATGACTGAAGGTTGGACATATGCATTTAAAAATTGTTGGGGTCTTAAAAATGCAACTGGTTGTAAAGAAGGAGTTGTACAAGATTTAGCTCGTTTAACTTTTATTGGGTTTATGTCCCATTTGCGTCGTATTAATACACCTTTATCTGATTCTGCTAAAGTTAGACAACCGCATCAATTGCATCCAACTACATGGGGTATTATGTGCCCTCCTGAAACACCTGATGGTAAAGAAATTGGTTTGCGTAAAAATTTAGCTATTATGGCTATTATTAGTTCTGGTACAAATTCAAATGCATTACTTAGAGCATTATATAATTGTACTTTAGAAAGTATTACCCAAGTTGATTTTGAAAAGAATAATTTATGTCGTGTTTTTTTAAACGAAAGATTAGTTGGTTATACTCGTAATCCTAAATTTATGCATCGTAAATTAAAATTATTAAAACGCAATGCGCTTATTAATATTTATACATCGATTGCTTGGTATATTGATGAAATGGTTATTAAGATTTCAACTGATTCTGGTCGTGCTTTACGTCCATTATTTATTTTAGGTGAAAATAATACTCATTTATTAACTGATGAAATTATTACTAAATTAAAAGATAATGATAAAGCATTTAATTGGAAACACTTAGTTGGTGGTACTCGTTTTGAAAATAAAAAGAATCCATACGAAGATACAGATCCAAATTATTATTATATTAAAGAATTAGAAGATGATTTAGATAAACTTGAAAAAACTGCAGGTATTATTGAATATACTGATAAAGAAGAAGAAAATACATTATTAATTGCGATGAATCCAAATGATTTATTAAATTCATCTTCCGTTTATAGTCATATTGAAATTCATCCCGGTTTAATTTATGGTGTTCCTTGTTTAACTACTCCTAGTATGGAAATGAATCAAGCACCACGTAATCAATTTTCAGCTGGTCAAGGTAAGCAAGCATTGGGTGTTTATGCATCTAATTTTAGAAATCGTATGGATAATAAAGGTCAAATTTTACATTATCCGCAACGTTCTATTGTTAAAAATAAACTAGAAAAATATACATTTGTCGATGATTTACCTTTTGGTATGAATGCTATTGTTGCATTAGGTTGTTATAGTGGTTATAACCAGGATGATTCAATTATTATTAATAAATCGTCAGTTGAACGTGGTTTATTTCATACAACTAAATATAGAACATATGATGAACGTGATGAAGTTGAAAATGGTAAAATTTTAAAAAAAATAATGTTACCAAATGAAACTAATGTTAAAAAATTTAAAGATGGAAATCATTCTAAGTTAGATGAAAATGGTTTGGTTAGAGAAGAAGTTAAAGTTACTGATAATGATTTTATTATTGGTAAATGTGAAATAACTGGAGATAAAGATGCAAATGGAAATGAAATTTATAATGATGTTTCAGTTACTATAAGATTGAATGAAGATGGTATTGTTGATAAAGTATATAGTAATAAAGGTAATGATGACCAAAACTATGTTAAAGTACGTGTTAGAAAACATAAAATACCAGAATTAGGTGATAAATTTTGTGCTCGCCATGGCCAAAAAGGTACTATTGGAATGCTTATTAAACAATTAGATTTACCAGTTTCTAAATTTGGTATTACTCCTGATATGATTATTAATCCACAAGCATTTCCTAGTCGTATGACAAACGGACAATTTTTAGAATTATTACTAGGTAAAGCATCAATTAATTATGGATATTTGAATGAAATTGCACCATTTAGTACAGTCGATTTTGAAAACGTAGGTGATATGTTAGAAAAATTCGGATTTGAAAGATATGGTAATGAAGTTATGTATTCCGGTATAAATGGAGAACAAATGCATATGTCTTATTATATTGGACCTACATTTTATGAACGTTTAACTCACCAAGTTTCCGATAAATATCAATCGCGTTCTGATGGTATGCGTGATGCATTAACTAGAGAACCAGTAGGTGGTCGTTCTCAAGGAGGCGGTGGTCGTGTGGGTGAAATGGAACGTGATGCACTTTTGTCGCATGGTGTTAGTAGCTTTTTAAAAGAAAGTTTTATGGAACGTTCTAACAAATACCAATTTCATTTATCAAATAAATCTGGTTTAATCGCACCAGTTAATAGAAATAAAAATATTGGACGTGATTTAACTTTCGATGAATCTTTACAATATGTTACTGATGATAAAGAAGTTGAAAAACGTCAAATTGATAGTATTAATTCTAAGTTTTCATATATTGAAACACCTTATGCCCTTAAATTATTTTTACAAGAATTAGAAACTATGGGTATTGCTCCACGTATTATTACTGAAAATACTAAAGAAGAATGGAGACCTATATCATCTGTTCCTAAACATATTTTAGAATCTTCACCTGTTGTTGATGATTTAAATATGGATGACGTTACTAATAAATCTCCTCTTTTTCCTTTTTATAAACTTATAAATCGTATTCGTGAAATTCTTATTTCATCATCTTTTAATAATGGTTCTCTTTTAGATTTCTCATATGATAACGGTAAAGATATTTTTAAATGGAAAAATGCTGGGTTTAAATATATTGCTTCACTTGTTCATAATAAATCATCTGATTATATTGATATCGATACATTTATTTCTAACTTAAATAAAAATATAACCGATTCAAATATTAGTTTAGATTTTAAGGCATGGACTAATTCTTCTAAATTACTTAATTTTAATTTTACTCATAATTCATTTGATAAATTACAATCATCTGAACCAATTTTAAAAATATTCGATGATAATGGATTTAACTCATTTGATTCAATTACTTTTTTTTCTAATTTTGAATCTTTATTTTTAAATAAAAAACATGTTGAAAACTTCTTTAATAATGCTAAAATGTCATTATCTTCATCTGGCTTCTTACTTATTAATGCACTTGACGGTGATAAAATATTTAACTTATTAAAGAAAATAAAAGGTTCTCCAATTGAAGGTAAATTCTTTGATAATACAACAAATAAACATATTAATTTATGGTCAATTAAACCTTCATCTGGATTAGACTTAGCAGCAGATTCTTTAAATTCAGATTTTAATAACTTTATGAATCAAAATATATCTATTTTATATCCAGGTACAAATCAAGAAGTTCAAATTCCATTAATACATCCAACTACAATTTTAACTTTTGCTAAAAAATATGGTTTTGATTTATTACCATCATCTACCGTTAAAATGTTATTTCCATCATTTAATAAATCATGGGGTTCTTTTAAAGAATCACTTAATTCATTATTAAATATTAATTTTGATACTGAATTAGATAAACTTAAAAGCGAGGCTTTCCGTGATGTACTTAAATATATTGAATTGAATAATTTTTATATATTAAGAGTATCAAATGAAAATATTATTCCAGACCACGTTTTTACAAATGATGAAGTTTCTAAATGTTCAACTGATAAAATAAATGTTTATGAACCTAAATATTCTGAATTTAAATTACCAATTCAAGTATCTTTTGACCCAACTATGCTTAATCATCGTATTACTCAAATGCGTTCTTTATACGGTAATGTAAATAATAAAAAACAAATTAATATGGATTTTGCATCAGGTAATTATAATAAATATGATATTTCTTCCTTTGTAAAAGATATTAATAATAAATTAGAATCAGATACATTTAAAAATATGGGCTATAATAATTTTAAAAATTCTATTTCTTACCTTTTTGAACATATTAAATTAGGTATTTATGTACGTTTTGTTAATTCTACTATGGTTGTATTTGCTCCAATGTTTAATGTAGATTATAATATTAATAATTCAATTAAACCCGATATCGATAATATTGATATAAATAATGATGGTACTATTAATACTTGGACACAAAATATTAAAGTTAAACTTAATGATTCAAATAACTTTAATGATGTATTAAATTTCTTAAATAATAGATATTCTACCGATTTATTTAAAAATGATGTTGATAATAAAATAAAATCTGTATATTTAGATGGATGTCGTGTTTTATTTGGTAATGATATTATAAATAAATATGCACAAGATTTTATATATATTAGACATATGTTTGAAACATTAGCTAATGATAAAAATAACTCTATTAACGATTGTGAATTTATTATTAATGTACTTAATCATCCTATTTATTATACCAAAAATAATAAAGTATTTAATCCATTTACTACCACTATAGGTACTGATATACAAGTTATCAATATATCATCTAACTTTTTACCAGTTCTTAGTATGAATGAAAAATTAGAGTTTTTAGATATAGCAATACCAACACCTTATCAATGGAAATTAGCTATAAATTCAATATTACCGCCAGATTGTAGCCCTCATCAATTTATAAGTGAAAAATATAATAAACTTGAAAAGATAGTTTCAATTAATTTTGGATTAAATGGATGTCATGATAAATCAGATAGAACTACTTTTATTAATGAATTAGATGATATTCGTAAAAAACTTAATAAAGTTATTGGTGTAAGTATTCATTTTGGTTCAGATAACTATGATTCTGATTCTTTTAATGATAGTATTACTTTAGATACAATTACATTTAACCCATCGATTAATTATATTGCGGAAAAAGCGAATAATAATGCCGAATTTAATTTATATATTGATGGTCATGGTTCAGATGATTATCTTACACGTGCGATATTTTTAGATGGTACTCTTTTACGTTTAAAACCTAAGAATCCAACTCCATTATGGTATGAAAAATTTTTAATCCCATATAATTTTAGTAAATCAATTAAAGAAAATAAAAATGCAGATTATATTCAAATTGATAATTTTGATACCGATTTAATAACTAAATTAAAAACAATAGTAGAAGAACCGGATATATCAAAATTAGTACGCTCTAATTTAAAATCTAAACGTGAATTAATATTTTCATCTGAGTTTATTAATAATTATTTACAATATATACTTAACTCAATTAATGATTGTATTGGACCGATCGATAATTTTGTACCAACTGATATTTTTAAAGATATAATTATAGACCCTATTGATAGACAAATAATAGAAGTACGTACTGATAATATATCTAGTTTATTAGGTCGTGATAAAAAAAATATAAAATATATTCAAAATTATACAGATACAAATATAGTTGTTAATGAAGAACATGTAAATAAAAATAATATAGAATATCAAATTATAACTGTCACTGGTCCTAAATCAGGTGTTAAAAAAGCAGTTGAACAATTAAATAGTATTAATAATTTACGTAATAAAATAATAAAAATTAAAAAAGAAAATATGGGTAAAATAATTGGTGTATCCGGTAGTAATATTAAAAAGATATCATATGATTATGATGTTCAAATATTTACAAGTATTAAACCATCTGAACTTATAGCAAGAATAACTGAATTAGACATAAATGCTACTGAAATATCAGAATATCAATTTATAAAAATAATTGGTAATGATGATAATGTTGATTCTGCAATAGAATATATAGATAGTTTATTAACTAAAAAACAAACTAAATTTAAAATAAAACCATCTATCGCTGATTTATCAATAGATAAAGTTACAGATGTATTTGATGAAAATAAAAAAATAGATAATACTAAATTGCCATATCAATTAGAAACAGATGATGATGATATAGTTTTTATAGATTTAGAAGGTGGTGGTTCTAAGAGAAAGATAGTTAAAAATAAATCCACAATAAATAAATTAGCGATAATAGTACCAAAATACAATAAAACTAATTTAAATAATGATAAATTTGAAAAGAAATTTGACGACTATATAAGATTATTAGTAAATAATATTGAAACATATATAAATCAATATAATCCACTTACATCATATGAAATAATAGTAGTAGATGGACATAATTTACATAAATTAAAAGATAATTTAATTAATAAGTTAAGTATTCCAAATGAATTAGTTAATTTTACATATGATGATAATACATCATATCTTAGATGTAATAAAGGTGTAATGTTTAATTATGGATGTTTAACTGCAAAAGAATTAGGATGTAAATGGGTAATATATCAAGAACCATTTTTATTACCAAATGTACAGTTAATTGATAAGTATTTTGAGAAACCAAGTAGTATATCTGTTAATTTATTAAGTACAATATATGAACCATTTATAAATGAGAATATTTTAGGAATTTTTTCGATTAATATAGATACTTATATAAAAGTAGGTGGTTTTCCAAATCATATCTGGAATTATGACCATGTAAATAATATATTTATAAATAGATTAAAACATAATAATATATCAATTAAGCCATTAATAAATTTTAATAAAAAATATTATTTTGAGGACTTATATACAAACTACCATTCAATTGATAAAGATACTATGATAATGAATATTGAATTAGGTAATATGAATATGATTTCATTTAGTACAGTAAATCAATTAAAAAATTTAGAAATAATAAAAACAAATGATTTAATAAATGAAATAAATATTCAATTAAAACCTCAATTTATTCCATTAGGTTCAATAGCATATATATTAGATAAATATAAACAATTAGATAAGAATATGTATACTTGGACTGAATTTACTAAAGAATTAATGTTAGATTTAGATGATTATTATTCCGGTTTATTTAAACAAATATCATTTAAAAATAACGAAATATGCATATTAACCGATGAAAATATAAAAGATGTATTAGAGTATCAATTAAATTTGATTTATGAAGAATGTTATACATTACCGTTTATGCATGATATTGAATTTAGTACATTATTACAATCATCTAAAATAATGATAAACAAACATAAAAACGAATATATAATAAAAATGAAATAAAAAAAAGTATTAATTTAAAAATAAATTGCTAATTAAAAATAAATATTTAATTTTTAATTATTTTTTTAAAAATTTGATATTAATTTAAACATATTTGACTTTATTAAATTTAGATAATGGACGAAGTTCTTTTTTATCGTAATGCATGGAATACATGTATTGAAATGGTTAAAGATAGAGGATATATATTAGATAATAATTATAACTTAGTATCTGATACTGAATTTAAATATTTACTTATGGAAAAAAAAATGGATATATTTGCAGAAAACTCTTATAAATCACGTGCTATTTATATTAAATTCGTATTAACACCTAAAATTAAACCAACATCCATTAAAAATATCGTTGATGAAATTAAAGAACAATCTGAATATTCTAATTTTGATTTAATTATTGTTCTTAAAACTAAACCCAATAATACTATTATTAAAATCGAAAA
>JACCDO010764075.1_pt1 | contig 16013 bp, 5 predicted proteins | sample 7446101 | NCBI WGS metagenome assembly JACCDO01 (sample SAMN15323440, study PRJNA562643) | freshwater metagenome | isolation source: river surface water | place: USA:Blue River Watershed | collected 2017-08-16
GGAAAGGATTCTGCAAATAGCACGATAGCTTATTCTTCCAATGGATACACATGGATTGCTGGTATCAATAGCACGTTTAATACACAAGGCAATGGTGTAGCCACGGGACTGCGAGGTGCAGGTGAACCCCAATTTATTGCGGTGGGCGAAGATACACGAGGTTCGAGTTTTACAATTCTCCGAAGTTTGGATGGTGTCTCTTGGACAAGTTTGTCAGGAACAGGAGGATTCAATACTGCGGGCTATGGCATTGCGTGTTCTCTAGATAGAAATATCTGGGTGGCAGTAGGAGCAGACCCTGAATCAAGTCGCACGATTCAGTATTCAATCACAGGAGGGAATGATTTTCTAACGGTTGACAATGGATTTTCAGGGGCTGGGTATGGTGTCACCTACAATTCATCACTTTCTACTTTCTTTGCGGTGGGTCAAGATGTTACAGGGTCTTCTGAAATGACGATAAAAACAAGTTTCAATGGTAGCAATTGGTTTAATATTTCGTCAACCTATGGATTTCTCTCGCAGAAAAATTTGGGAAGTGCAAATGGTCTCTTTACACAACGGTTTTTAACACGGGAAACATTTCCCTATATGAATTTTTCCAATCTAACTGTCTATGAGCGAGAAACACCCTTCTTGTATACGGGGCCCACAATTCGTCTTCAGTCCTCATTTGTAGCTTTCAATGAAACTCTTTTTATGAATGTATCCAGCCAACTCATTATCGGGTCGAATGTTCCCTATGGAACAGCAGATTTAACTGTTTATGGAAATGTCTATGCTGACAGTATTATCACCACAGCTCCTCGGAATCCACCACCGAATTTGGCAGTGTCTTCTCTTACGATTTCTACGTTATCGAGTATTGGCTCGTTTGCCACAAGCAATTTGACAACACCTTCGTTTGAAATCAATGCTCTGCAACAGCCCAAAGCGAACCGCTTTAGCACGATTGCTCGCACTGTCACAGGCACAAGTGGTCTCTATGGCGAACTCCAAATCAATGACACATTATTTAGCTATGGATTACCCTCTTTAATTCAATATCCTCAACCTATCGGTATTGGAACATCCAATGACCCTGGAAGTATTACGATTGGAGGAGCACCCAGGACAGAAGTTGTAGTAGGAGGCACCTTTGGAACCTCAACACTTTCTACGAGTGTTTTATACGCGTTGTCCAATATTTATCTGTCTGCCTCGAAGATTTATTATGAGGATGAATATCTGACTATATTTGAAGGTTTGGATCCCTCTCTTGTCACATCAGGCAATCGCATTCAAACAAATGCCTCCTCAATTACTTTTAATTCCTTGGTTAGTCTTCAAGTCTCGTCTCAACGTCTAGGATTCTATACACAGAATCCTCAATTTGACTTGGACGTCCAACGACATGCCATTCTGACAAATCTGCAAGCCAGCACAATCAATACTTCGCTGATTTTCCTAACACTTCAATCCGTCTAACAACTAGAGTGATGGCAAGTCCAACCCCCATCCTTGTGTCTCCCAGCACAACAATTGTGCAGGTAAATCCATTGTTCATCCCGTATACACCTGTAATTCTTAATTCCTATAGCTTTACAGGTCAAGTTGTGACAATTCAAGATGCAACAAGTTCGGTAGGAGTTCTCTACAGTTCTATTGTGGTGAGCACAGCAGCCGCAACCCAGTTCACAGATGGAAGTATTTCAACTCTCATCAATCAACCTCAAGGATTTTTAACTGTGCAAGCAGGGTCTCCCAATGTATGGTCAGTCTTAAATAGTTTCCCATTTCGCAATCAATATACATCAGCAGGCACACAAAATCTCACCGTTACAAATCTCTATGCTCAGTCCTTAAGCACAATTCAAGAAATTACAAGCACTGTGACAGTTCAAAATTTACTAGTTTCCGGTAATTTATCATTAAGTTCCGCCATTGTATTAAATCAAAGTGTTTCCAGTCTTGGAACAGTGAATTTTTTCTCCACGTTAACAACCTGGGGATCTACCTTTTTGTCGTCTGCATTCTCAACACTCGGCAATGTCTCCTTGTATTCCACCTTGACTGTGGAAGGCAATTTCATTACACCCTCCTCTATTCAAGTGCGTTCCTCCATGTTTGTTTCAGGCTCTGTTCTTGCTGTAGGACTTCTTTCAACTTCACTTGTTAGTTTGAGTGATAGTTTATATACTTACAGACTTCTTTCGCAAGATAGCACGATTACTTCTGTGGATGTGGGTGGCTCTCTTACAGTGACAGGATTTTTGAATGCTCTGAGTTCACTGTATTCAGGATCCAATTTGACATCCTTTACGACCACAGCAAGCTATGTTTCTACACAAAGCTCTATGAATCTTGCATCGGGCCTCGATGTTCAACAACACGCTCTTTTACATAGTAATGTCTCTACCTATGGACATCTGACTATCTTACAAAATCTGTCTACAGGGGCGGATACACGATTAGATGGTGCATTTACTGTAGGGTCAAATCTTACTGTGCAACAATCTACATCATTGAAAGGATTTTTATCAACCCAAGAACTTGTTGCCACTGTTGCAGCTGTCTATGGAAATCTCCAAGTGGATGCAACATCTTCCAATCGTTCTCATCTTGAATCTGTTATTATTGATACATCCTTAGGATTTGGAACATTATCAGCGACGTCCACAATCATAGGAGGCTATCTATCAACGCCAACGTTTGCTTGGATATCAGGAGATATGTATGGACAAAGCACATTTTTATCAAAAGAAACAATTCGTGTCTTTAGCAGTTTTTCTACCCTGGCGGATTTGTATGTCTATGGAAAACTGTCTTCCTTGAGCAATGTGTTTGTGAGTGGGGGGGTAACAGTGACAGGAAATTTTGATTCTTTGACTAGTTTTTGGAATCAATCCAATGTTTCTTCCTCTGTCATACGAGGAAATCTAAGTATTCGTAGTTCATTAACTGTGACAGAAACGATTATATTGAGTAGTATTGTTTTACCAAGCAGTGTTTTAGCGAACAGTTTTGAAGTGAGCTCCCTTGCTGCAGGTTATAAAGGGAACGCAAACTCTTTATTTTTGAGTTCCTTGACAACAAGCTCGTTAGGAACGGGAGGTATTCTCTTTCCTCAGGTCTCTATGGACATGAGCAATGATTTACAAACCTATGTTTTATCCTCTTTTCTGTTGAGTTCGTTAGAATTCCAAGCTCAACCTGGGGGCAATATCTTTGTTCCGTCTACATTTTTCCAAGCCAATAGCTCGTTCGGTGTTGGGATTATTGCGTCAACAAACACCTTTGATGTCAATACAATTGCGTATACCTTGTGCAACACATTTATCTCCAAAAATATTTCGTCGTTGTCAGTTGTTGGAGAGACCATGACAGGAATTTTAAAAGGAGATGGTCGTCTTCTGAGCAATGTTTCCTATCCTAGCCGATTATCGACCAGTTTTATTCGGGCGAGTTCTCTAGTTGTTCAATATGCAGAGACCTCTTCTTTATTTACATCTACGCTTATGACGGATTTGTTTGGGGCTAGATCAACTCTCACTGTGGGTCAATTTGCTATCTATGGGAATGCATGGAACCAACCAAGACTTTCTACCAATTTCATAGCAGCTCCTACTTCTGTCTCAAATTTGTTGTATTTGAACAATATTGCCATATATGGAGATACAGCAGGTATTGTGACAAAACAAGCAATTATTAATTCAAGCTTTCTTACGCTTGCGAATAATACGTATACATTGGCGGTTGGCAGAAGTCTTCGTGTTGACTCTATTGAATCTCCTATCTTTGCATTGCCTCTCAATACCTTTTTTGGAGATACTCTTGTGACACGTGCCTTTAGTTCTCAAAATCTCTATGTGTCCTCAGGAGCGATTGGTATATCGTCAGGAAGTTTGTTTATTCCAGAAACATATGTGATTCAGACACGATCCACGAACACTATCCAGCCCAACCAGTCTACTTTGAGTTTCAATAGCACACTGTTCATTGTGAGAAATCTCAATCGTGTAGGTGTCAATACGTTTCCGTTTTATACATTGGATGTTGCAACCACTGCCTATGTTCCTCAATCCGTGATTGCTCTTCAAAGCACAATCATATCGGATCAAATTCGTCTTCGTCACACAATTCAAAATACGCCAAGTTTTGTCATTGGCACTTCCACACTTCAGACAGCGAGTCCATGCAATTATTACACCCAGTTGCATTTTTATAACAATCCTACAGCTCTGTTTATTTCCACCAATGCGACCCCTTTTATCTCGTATGGACCGTCTAGCTTGCAGTTGAACAAAGCCTTATTTATAGATGCAAACCAAAATATTGGAGGTGGAGTTTCTAATATAACAGGCTATACAAACACCTTTTATCAAGGAGGGTCTGCAAATATCACAGGGGTTGTTAGCACTAACCGTGTGAGTTATGCTCAAGGATATTATTTGAAAGTTCAAAGTGTGTAATTTCTTTCTATCTTCTGTTAAATAGGATGTCCGCAGTGACAAATATTTTTGTGACACCCAGCACATCGCTCATTTTAATAAAAAATCTAAGCACACCAACCAATGTGTATTTAAGTAATCTTCAAGCTCCAAATTTTTCCTTAACAGTGCGTGATATAACAGGTCTATCCTCTATTGCAACGAGTTCGGTTCGCATCAGCACGATTGGTTCCGCACGGTTTTTGGATGGCACAAATCTTTACGTGTTAGACAAACCGTATGGTCTTGTAAATGTAGCACTCCGGAATTCAACTATTTGGCAAATACTTCATACATCAGGTCAAGCACCCGCTACAGCAGCTGCAAATCTTACAACATTAAATGTAAGCTCCTTGTATTTGTCTTTCCTGAGTTCAGCATCCAAGCAAATTAGCTCCTTAACTGTCAAAGATTTTATTACGATTGATTCATTTTCCTTGAACAGCACATTTGTTCTTCAAAATTTATCAGCACCTGGTTTTGTAACTGTGCAGTCCTCCATGAATATCTATGGAAATGTGTTTTTGAATGGAAATCTGTTTGTAAGTGGCCCTACTCAATTTCTTTCTTCTGTCTTTGTTGGTTCTATTCAACCGATTTCCAATGTCCTCCGCGTTATATCGTCTGTGGGTGTGGGTAGTCACCTCTCGGTGGGTGGAATTGTCACAGTGGGGAGCACTCTTCATACGTATTCGACAAACACTGTGCAGACGATTCAGATTCAAAAATCAACAACTGACGCTGTCTTTGAAGCTGCACAGCTTCAAGTGCAGAATCTAACAAGCACGTTGTATAGTCTAACAGTTTCGCAACTCTTTACAACTGCAAGCACGCTTCGTATTACTCAAAATCTAAGCACATTGTCTGGCATTTTTTCTACGCAAACCTTGGATGTAGGAAACCAAGGAACAGTTCAGGGATCGTTGTCCACGTTTGGAAATACAATCTTTCTTTCCACACTGCAAGTGGCGAGTAGTTTAACGGTATCGGAGACAGCTCTTCTATCTACAAATCTTCATGTTCTTGGTGATTCCTATACCAGTAGCTTTTCAACAGTCTCTCTCTCATCCTTTCGTTCTCTTTCCACAGCAACTTTGTATAGTCTTTCCTCTCTCCGTATTCATGGAGGTCTTTCCACAGCCATCGTGCAGGGATTTGGATGGATAGAATTTACAAGTTCATTCACGTCGCCTGGTGTTCTTTCCTCCTTGGGTATTACAACAGTAACTGGAGAAATCAATGTGAATCGTGATGCTTTTTTAGGATCCTTTCATGGGTCTACATCTGTAGGAGTAGGAAGTCATTTGATTGTCAGTGGAAATACCTTACTGGGAACAGCAACCTTTAACGGGTCACTTAGCAGTCTAGGTGGAGATAGTGTTGTAGGGCCTGCAGACATTGTTGGAAATGTAGGTGTCAAACAAAATGTCTTCATTGATTCCTATATTCGTGTAAAAGGTGGCTCCCAAATCTCATCTTTTTTTGTGAATTCGTTTTTACTCAGCAATATTCAAATCTTAACCTCGTCACCTTTTCTGAGTTTCTCTGTCTCCACCTTCAATGGGTCCAATATTGAAACGCGTCAAACACAAATTCTTCCAACAGACCCTGCTAGGTTTCTTTCTCCTTCCACATTTGCATCCACAACGCAATTTACCTTAGCGGTTGCGGAGACTACACGTGTGAATACAGTGAGAGCCTCCAATGTTCAATGGGGAAACAAACAAACATCCCTTTCTTTGAACTCCAAGCCTCAATTTGTGATTAATACAAACAGTTTCTTTGCAGAGGGTCTCTCGTCAGTCAATATAAGGACAGGGATATTGAATGCGAATACCTTAGATGGAACGTTTTTAGGGGATGGTGCTGGAATCTCCAACGTTGCTGTTCCTTACGCCAATATATCTGGATTTACAATGATTGCTAGCACATTGTCCACCTCGCTACTTTCAGGTTCCTCTTTTTTTGCCTCTTCCTTTGTAAGCTTCACGGTGACGAATGCAGTTTCATCCTTTGTCGCATCCACATTAAGCATACGAGCGATTGGGTTCCCTACATCGTTTAGCACAAATCAGATTCTCTCCTTAACAAGCACTTCTATGGTGTTGAATCGCGGTCTTTACTTTACTCGTTTGAACAATCGTATTGGACTGAATGTGTCCTCTCCCGCCTATGATTTAGATATTCCAGGGACCATGTATGCATCCAATGTTGGGTTTTCAAGTTTTACTCTTCTTTCTATTTCCTCCCTAAGCACAGTCACCTTATCCAGTGTTACTGTTAGCTCTGCTGTTGTGCGTGATTTGGCCTTTTATGCAACACAAGGGATTGAAGTGTTTTCACGAAATCGTACGTCTACAGATCCTGGATTTCCATTTGAAATCCGAACTCTGACAGGAACAACACCAAGCACATTTGGACTCTATAGTTATCCAAGTTCCATAGGATTGAATAATTCTTTGTTTGTCTACAATGATTCACGCAAAGTTGTTCTGAGTGGTTATTCCAATGGAGTCTTTACAGCACCTCTCTATGATTTTAATGCTGCTAGTAATCTTTCCTGTGTGACAGGATACTTCTCTAGTGCCAATGTTAGGGAAACAGTTCAGAGTCAAACCTTTTTCTCTCCCTCTCTCCGTATTCAGTATCCAATCACGATTTCAACCAACGTCTTCAGCACCACGGGCCGAGCTCTTATTATGAACAATATTCTTACGGTAGACAACTCCTCTACGACACGAATTGGTGTAAAAACCACGGCACCTACAACCAATTTGGATGTCAGAGGCAATGCTTATTTTTCGTCCTTGGAATTTGTGGGAATTGGACTAGGCAATTTCCTTTTTCTCGGTTCGGAAACATTGTAATTGCTACTGGGTCTTAGTAGAAGATGGCTCAGCCTGTTAATGTTTCTTTAGATGTTACAGCAAGTCTAGCAGTAACCTATATTAGTGAACCTACCATTTATTACAAAAATCTACAACTTCCTTTTACAAATTCCACGATTGGACGTGTTGTTTATATAAAAGAGGCTGGGGAATATCCAGGACCTTCTGTCTTAAGTGTGCAGCCCACCACAGGTACGACAATTCAAGGCTCTACGATGCTGTATTTAAATAGTAATGAATGTCTAATGCTACAGGCCGTTTCCTCGACCTATTGGGCGATTCTTGGAGGGTATCTGGGGACCTTTTCAACACAGACTACTCCTTCGTTTGGTTCTGTTGCTGTAAATCCCTCCATGAATATGACAAATATATTTGTGGATTTACGCACAGAAAGCAAGACGGTCGTTTTACCCCCCATTCAAACTCTCATAAGTAATCCAGCTCAAATTCCCTTTTATACCATTAAAGATGTTTATGGAAAAGCAGAGCAAAGCACGTGTTACATCTCAACAAGTGGCAATGATATACTTGAGCGATCAAGTATTACGAATTGTATTTCACTTACACAAAACTATGCATCCATTGATATTGCTCCTGACATTCTTTATGGTAAGTGGCATATTTTAAATTATTACGATGGAATCATTAGTAATGGATATTAAAATGCTTTATGCTCGTTAGGTAGAAATGGCTTTTCCATCCTATTATATCTCTTCCTCTGTAACAACTGTTGATACAGAGACAACATCAAAGATATTGATGTTGCCTCCGGCTGCAAGTATTCAAGGGACGACATTGTATATTTACGATTTAACAGGAACAGCATCTATTAATCCTATTTATGTATCTACGCAAACGAATGATAGGATGGACTATAACTTTACCACATTTGTCATGGATACAAATTATCAATCATTACGAATCGTTCCTTATTCATCAACACGATATGCCATCTGTCAGAATTATACAGGAGGGTTGTCACCGTTTCAGTATGCTATAAGTGTGGCTCTGTATTTTCGTGAGCGAGCTTTTTCTAATCGTTCATGGCAGGCCTTTGCAACATCCTATGATGGAGGCTATGTTTTAGCAGTGGCAAAGTATTATGATATTACTTCTGACCCAGGGTTTTTCGTTTCTTCCGATTATGGAGAAACGTTTGCACGAACAAAAACTTTAAGCAACATTGATGACGTTCGTAATTGTTGTATGAGCGGAGCTGGACAATATATGTATGTTGTAGTTTATAATGACCCATTAGGAATTTATGGTAGTGGAAATTATGGACAATCATTTGCTTCTATTTTTAAGAATCCGATAATCCTTGGGGCATATTGGACCGATATTGATTGTTCAGCATCGGGTGAAACTGTTCTTGTGATTACAAATGTAAATGCTTTTATAAGTGTTGATTATGGTCAAAATTTTACCCTCCAAACCTTATATCCTGATATTACTCCTACTCTTGTGGCGTGCTGTATGAGCCGTGGAGGGGAAGTTTACATCATAGCCACGGAGAATTCTAATTTAGTTGTAAGCACGGATGGGGGGTCTACTTGGACACCCCGTGGTGATATTTCATATTACAATGGTGTCTGTTGTAATGGAAATGGAACAATTGCCTATGCTTCCACCACGGCTGGGGCCATCTACAAATCTACCAATTCAGGAACAGACTGGACATTAATTAACAGTGAGTATGGGTATATTCCTGTGCGATGTAGTCCGGATGGCTTAAATGTCGTAGGAGCCGATAGCACAAATCGTGTGTTTTCAAGCGTCAACGGAGGGGCTACATTTACAGCATCCAGAACCATTTTAAATAATACAAACAATACTATAGACGATTTAGGGACTGTTTACTATGGTTCATTCGCTGATACTCCTGAAAATGCAGAAGGGCCTGACAATGTTGCTTATCCATATTACATTGCGAAAGGAATCTTCAGAGTAACATAATGGAGGGCTAAACAATCAGTTCTTTTCAACTTCACCAAGGTAGAGGTGAGGTTGAAATGCTTCCGAACAATCAAAAATTCTTTCGTCCGTATGAACCTTACACACAAAAACAGACTCCGACACCCCAGTTTGTGCCTTATGAATCAGATTCTGAATTGGAAGCCTCGGATTCTGAAGGGTCAGATGTCACACGAACCACGGAATCTCCTGAGAATCTACCCGATACGGTGAAGTTTGCAACAGCACTCCAATTAAATGAAGCAGGGGGACAAGATTTTCCCAGCAATCCATCGCAGCTCCAGTTTGGAATTAACCGCATTCAAAAACACACAGGATATTCGGCTATCAATGAAGCCTTCAATATTGACTTGCCGTTTGACTCCAAAAACTTTGACACGTCTGGAAATAAAATTTGGGGAGATGCGGCTGTGACACAACAATCGGTGACCAGTATTGTCATGTTAAACAGTCGTGATAGAGACCGTTCTGTCTATCCGACACCCGCCAATGTGACGCTCAGACTTCCTCGTGTCTATGCGAACATTACCAGCATGCAAGTGGTTCAAATGAAACTTCTATCGTCTTTCTTGTATTTCCGTGCAGACAAAAACAATATCAGTTTGACTATCAATGAATTTGGTCGGATTCTTTACAATTACTTAAATCAATCGGGTGGAGTCTTAAATGTGACTAAATCCATTCGTGAAGGCTCCTATAACATCAACACACTCATTGCAGAACTTACAATCCAGCTCAATACACCTCCTATATTCTTTGATTATCCCGGTGGCTTCAACCAATTTGTTCCGCTGTTCGTATCCACAGGTGATTTTGGATATGCATTTAACTATCCTGGTGATTATTTCTATGATAGTCTTAATCGAACCTACACTGCTGCCCCTTCGCGTGCCTATATCATTACGCGATACTGGGCCACGACAACCCTTGGGTTTACTCCCAGTTTGAAACAAACAAAAGTAGCTTACTATTATCCTGTTTTGCGTGAATTTGTCTTAGATCCTGAGTATGGTATTGATGAATTAAATACCAATATCAATACAAGTTCTCTCCTGCCTGATGAAACAATTTATTCTCGTATTGTGTATGCCTTCCAGGGTGTGAATGACATTATTATTCAGCAAATGATTGATGTAAATGTGACAGAATTAGATATTTATCGTTCAGGACATACGTTCCGTCAAAGTCTTATCAATAGATACGTGGTGAATTATGAAACCTTTAACAATCGTTTATATATTCAAAGTCCTTCGTTGAATACATCGTTAGTGAATTTGTTAAATACGCAATACCAGATTTTCTTAGCTCAGCAGTTGACCAACAATGGTTTAACTACAAGCACCTATGCTGCTCTTCAAGCTGTAAATTCTGCATTGCTTTCTGTGATTAATGCGATGTATGACTACATTCAAACACAACTGGCGATTTATTTTGGGATTAATTTCAATACCTTTGCTCCTGTCTATTTTACCAAACCGAACAACTACATCAATATTCAAAATGCCCTCAATGCCATTGGCATTAGTTCCAATTACGATGTAAATGTTATATCCAATCCAAACGACCCTTATACGACTAATGTGATTGAGCTGAACAGAAGACAGCCAACCGTGTATTGGCCGAATATGTCCAATTTAACGCCGACGCCTGGTCTTGGCATGCAGGGATACAACACCAATTTGGGAGCTTCCAATAGTGCTCCTTTTTTGGGAGGTAGCAATCTCCCGTATTCCATTACCTTGAACGATTTCATTAATACAGAGTCCTTTGTGGATGCAAGTGGAGAAATCTTTGTAGATTTGCGTCGGAAGGCTGGCGATGTGATTGTTCCTATTCAAGCGTCTCGGTATACTGTCTTTCGTTTCAAATCGAACTACCGTCAAACGCTTCAAGTGGAAACGATGCCAAGGCCTACACAATATCGGTATCCAGCGTATAATCAAATCACCTATGGAACTCAACTACGCACTGTCTTTGATAACAGTTATTCCTATGTCTTCAATTCAAGCAATGTGAAAATGGACAATGTTCCGTTTTCAGGACTTTCCCAAATTTACGGATATAGCAATGCAAATGTGAGTGTTACAACCAATTTTGGAAAAAGCTTTTCTCAATCTGCAACCTTTTGGGGAACAAATTTTCTTGGATTGAATGTGGGGAATAACTTTGCGAATTTTGTCTTTTATTTACCTCTTCCACCCAGTCCTCCCGCAGGTCCTGCGTATCGTCATCCAATGGCATTGACGGTTCAAACTGTCAATACGTTAGGAGTGCCAATTCCTTCCCCCTCTTCCTTAAGTCTATTTTTGTATCATGATCGTGCAGCCTTCATGGCAGATTTATCAGGGAATGCACGAAATGAAAATCCTCTTCACTATAAGGAGCTTCTGCAGACAAATGTTGGCGACGTAAGTGGAAGTCTCCTTTGGGATGCCTATGCGGGTCAAACCTATTATTGTGTTCTTCGTTCCACCAATATAAGTTTTCAGACAACGCAAGTTCAATTAATAGCATGGTATCCAGATGGTTCTTCTTATACAACACTCACGAGTTCGTTAACAGGGTTCAATCCCTATGCAGATCCTACAACGGATTCGGCATTGAGTAATTTTAATTATGCTGTAGTGGATGATCCTGCCTATATTCGTCTTCCAGTGCAAAGCAATCTCTGGGGATACAATCCAACAGGCAATGAAGTGAATCAAGCTCTTCCAATTAGTAATGTCCCTATTGGGTATGATAGTAATGGTGTCTCTACCGACTTAACTGATTATGTTGGATTTGTCAGTGGAGGCACGACAAGTAATTTAAATCCTGAAGCGTTAATTCGTAATGATCCTATCAGTCAATATTTCTTCCAAGTGGGCAGCCCATACAACCAAACAGCTCAGAGCTATTTTTACACAGGAGCTTCCAACTTTTTGCTCACACCTGTGAATCAATCCAATTACATTGCGGGAACTGTCCCCTATAGGCAATACAAAATTGTGCATTGGTATAATTCAACCTACATTCCTGACCCTGCTGGAATCACAAATCCCTTTAATACATTGACGGATGTAAGTCCCTATATTCTACCCTACAGGTCTTCCAATACAATTGCTCCCATTAGCAACTACAGTTATGATGCGACAACGAGCAATATTCAACTTGGAACAGGATGTTGTGGATTTAGCTTTGTTCCTTCGGATGGCCAGTGGTCCATTGATAAAATCATGTTCCGCAGTGCCCTCATTCAAAATGACCCCAATTCCAACATTGCCTACTTGGGTGTTTTCTTAACCAATCAAGCCAATACAACACCTACGTTCCGTTTGTATCTCAGTAATGCAGTTGCCAAACTAAACTTCACCAAGAAGATTGTGTATGCAAATGCAGGGTCCACGAATTTTGGATTTGATGGAGCTCTTGGAACGTATTATGAATTTGACAAAGATCCAAATTTTACACAAGAAGTAATTACAGGATTTTCTCAAAATGCTGGTGCCTTTGTGACGGATGCTGGAAGTTTCTATTCTATCATTCCGTTTGATATAAATTCCAATGTGGTTTACATGCGTGGATTGACTGGGTCCTTGACTCCTTACCCCTATGTCTGTGATGCAAGTGCTGTTCGTTTTTATTTTGATGGCAATGGAGCTCCCAATCGTAAAGGAATTGTCATTCCAGGCAACACTCCTCCTGCAGGGTCTGCCTTTGGTCCTCCTGAAGGAATTTCGTATACATTGTCTGCCTATGAGCAATCTATTCCTATTGGCACACAAATTCTTCATTATCAATCAGTTCCAGATATTTTACAAGATTTATCTGGGTTTATTCCTTGGACAGGCCCAGGGTATGCACCTTCTCAAATCTATGCTGATGTCTCAGGGGTTATGATGATTCAGTCTACAGATTTCAAGTTTTATTCGTATCCTTATGATACAACCACACGGTCCTTTACCTATTTATTCACGCTGACTGTGGATGATATTTATCCTGCTGCAGAGGCAACAACATTGGTAGGAGCTGGAGGAAACTCAACCTCGTATGCTTTCTTAGGATTCCAAGTTGTAGGAGCGTCGTTCCAAGTGCGAATTAAATTGTATCATGTTGGGTCAGGTCTTTTAACCGATATTGGAGTGCCTGCAACGTTCCAAATTCCTGATTTAGGATTTTCTGTGACGAGTTTTAGTATTACAGACCTTAATGGATTTGTCATTTCGGGTATCTCAGGAGGCGGAGTTGCAACGACCTATCGCACACCAACGTTGGGTGCTGCTGCATGGATTACTGATGTATATCCAGGCTTTACAAATGTGAAGTCTGTGCAAGCCCCCACGTCAGGATATATTTATTCCCTTCCTCTCTTAGGAACAGGGGTTTCTGGAACAACCTTCTATCGGTGTGACGAGACAATATCAACAAAGGACACCATTACAATTCAATCCGGTCCTGTCATTCCTAGTTCCTACATCAATATTGCTGTAACAAAGGCGATTGGTTCACCTGACCAAATTTTTTTCTTAACCAGTCAAAATTTAGCTCCAGCCTTATCCAATGCTCCCTCTCGGTATTTCCAAGTCAAACAACTCGCCGCGACAGGAGTCAATACCTACAATGCCACCTTAGACTATTCAGACTTAGCCTTCCAAGACCCACCTCCAGCATCCACACCTCTCATCCCTCAAAACTTTGTGGGTGGAGCCTTGGGGTCTAAATGGATTTTCTTTAACACGACACCCTACATATGGGGGAATCGTAATGACCGTGAGGATGCTCCTATTTTAGTGCAAAATGCCTGGCAAATCTTTTATCCCACCACTAAGATTGTTTTGCGGAAATTAGCCAATGCTGTGAATCCTATCACGGATTTATCTGGTCTAGAATATCCTGAGTATCCCCATTCGCAGATGTTTGTCTACAATACAAAGCAAGCCTTTGTCAACGACATAAGTTATAACACCTATACATATAATGCTTCTTCCAATACATCCAATACAAGTGCACCTCGCTATTCCCAATGGGGATTTGAAATGTCAGGAGGCACCTTACCCACCAATAAATACAATCTGAACTCGAATGGGTATTTGGTCTCGGATGTGGCTTTTAGTGGCTATTATTTCAACTCCTACATTTTTAATGTTCCTCTTTTGCCTAATTCCAACTCACCTGAGCCTTACTATTATTTGGCTGTGCGAAACTATACGCCTAGCGAAAAATCCCAAGTTCTCATGCGATTTAATCTTCCCCAGCGTTATGATTTTGGATTTGTCAGATTACGAGATTTGAGTAATGAATGGGTGGACTTGTCCAATAATCCTGGTGTTTTTAATCCAACGTATTATACAGCCTTGTCCAATTTTGAATATGCATTCCGATTTACCAATAGAAACTTTGGCTACAATCCAACACAAAACATTGCAGGGTCTAATATTACATCAACAGGATTTGGGTATTTCTTAAATTTGTATACACAACTCTATGGAGTATATAGTTCCAATGTTCAAATTATAAATCAAATTACAAGCAACGTGAACTCCAATATGTTTACCTTTATTGAAGATTACTTAACCTATGTCTTGCCTGATTATGCAAAAACAAGACAAAATTTTACAGAAGCCATTACCTTTTCTATTTTATGGAGGTCTGCTTTGCCTGGAGGCGGCCTTCAACAAGTGGGCCAGTTACCGTCCAATCAGGTGCTCTTAGGTAGAGGATGCAGCATCACACCCAATTATTTAGAGATAGAAGATGATTGGGGACTTGGTTATAATCTTGGATTTGCAAAAGTAGATACTCCCTATGCAACGATTCAACGAGCACCTTCCTTCTTTAAAATTCTGGATGACTACATTTATTTGAAGTTAAATGTCCAATATGACATGAACAAAATGGACTTTGGTGGTAAGGAAAATCTGAAGGAGACAACCGATTCCACAGGACAAATCAATGGCTACAATGGCAAGTTGTTGTTGAATACGTTTGGTAGTTATGCTCAAACCATTATCCAGAATCCTGTGTATTTCAATCCACCCATCTTACGTTTAGAGAAGCTAACGCTTCAGTGGTATGATACCGCTGGAGCAATCATTCAAAATTCAGAATGTGATTGGAATGCGGCCATTCAATTTGTAGAAGATGTTCCGAAGGTAAATCTAAAAGGAAAAAATCCAGTAATTATTCCACGCTAAGGTAGGAAATGGAGTTAACATCCACAGACCCCACACCGAGACTTGGAAATTCCACTGCAAACAAAGCGAATTTTGATCCGAGTTCCACGCATCCTTTCTTTCCACCTGTCTGTTTAACGTATCACTGGGACCCTACGGCGGTATTACGTCGTGTTGTTCCTCTCGGTCCGAATGTTCCTCTTGCATTAGACCCTAGACCTTGGGCAAAAGTCTGTTTAGAATACGTGAATTCAGGTCAGAGTTCGGAACAAGCTCCTACCCCCCCTGCCAATATGGTCTTTCCTTCAGGGGGTGAATTTTATCCTCCTACGCGATACTCTGCAGCGATAGACAATGAATCCCTCCTACGGCGCTTGGATAGACCGTTGGGGACATGTGATGCTCAACAATATGAACCAAATCAACGTGGAGATATGTATGTTCCAAATCGTCTCGTTCCGGACCGTGAATACCAACCTTCCACGGATATGGTCAAGGAATTAGCCATGCCCAAAGCTCTTTTGCGTGCA
>JACCDO010362840.1_pt1 | contig 16010 bp, 13 predicted proteins | sample 7446101 | NCBI WGS metagenome assembly JACCDO01 (sample SAMN15323440, study PRJNA562643) | freshwater metagenome | isolation source: river surface water | place: USA:Blue River Watershed | collected 2017-08-16
GTGTCTTTTCAAATTCCTTTGCACAAGGATATCCCAATAATTCCCCTACTTCAAGATGTGTCTTAGGTGGCGCGTATACTTTGCCTTTTTGAATGAGAAACTTTTCGTCAACCCATGGATGATTCATAACTTCAAATGTATCAGGAAACATGCGCATTAATATTGTGTGAGATTCTGGAGTGTCCAACAATGTTGCCGGTCGCACTCCGTTTTTTACTAAGATTGCATTTATTACTTGTGAAATGCCGTTAGGCAAGTGTCCATCAGTGGCACAAGCGCTTGCTGTTGCAATGACTGCGTCCATCTACGGTGTGTGTGGAATTTACCAATGATGACGCCGGCGTTCATTCCATTCACGCCACTCCATCTCTTCTTGACGTCGTTCACGCCAGTCATCATCAATATCACTGTTATTTTCGTACTCGTCATAGTAATCGTTCTCCATATCTTCGTGCGTGTAGCATTCATCACACGTGCAGCCTGTATCAAGCCCCAATGCATTTGATTCACACGTATGAACATCGCCGGTGGCGGAAAGGTATCGCGCAGTAAACCCGCATTCGTTGCGCACTGCGGGAAAACGAAGGGCGCGCTCGCCCATGATATCCCGCAAAGTGACTCCATCATTGGGCTGAACATACTGGTGGTGGATTTCACCACGGGTATCTGTGGTTTCCACACGTCCATGCAACACGCCGTCTTTCATATGAAATGCGACTTCTGGCAATTGGAATGCAACTTCTGACACTTGGTTGATAAATCCAAATGCAAGTTGACGACCATGAAGCACGCCGTGCTTAAAGTTCAAAACCTGGTCTTTCTCACAGTATGTATTGTTAAATATACACGTTCCGTGCAATTGACCATTGGAATCGTAGTTGACGATTTCTTTAATAGCGTGCACATGATAATTTTGCTTGGAATCCCAGCCGACGCCATACAATATGTGTTGACCAACCGCCACGCCATTGTTGAACTTCCCGTATGCCTTCAACGTATTTTGATAAAGTGCGCCTTCATAACCATGGAGGCTGCATTCCCCATGCAACTTGCCGTTGTTGAAGTTCAACACTTTTTGGAGTTGGCCAGAATATGTAGAACGTTCAAGGTAACGACCATGAAGCTTGCCCATTACGTACTGCGCCTGAAGATAAATCTTACCTTCAGACTCAATGCGATGCAAGCCGTGACGCAATTCCTTTGTGCCATCGGACCAAAACTCTTCGGTCACTGTGCAGTCGCGGTGAATCGTTTGTTTTCTCACAAATCGGCCGTGACGGAATCCGTTTATGTATTGCGCACCATACATCATACAGGCTTCGCCGGTTCTTTCACTAACAGTCCATTCAAATGCAGGGCCATGCAAGACGCCGTTTTTATAGGTCAACTGCTTTTGCAAAACTGTGCAGTTGTCGATCTTGTCTAATGCATAGTATAGTTGCACACCGTGAAGTTCGCCATCAACATAGTTTTCTTCGATCTTTAGCATACTTTTGCCAAGTTCAGTGTAGTAATGCACACAAGACCCGTGCAGTTTGCCTGCAATGTGATTGCATTCAAACAGCATATTGCCGTTTGCATCGTGTTTGACGCATCGCCCGTGAAGTTTGCCGTTGGTCCAATTACATTCAATAGTTGAATCTGAATTATATACAATCTCTACACCATGCTTTTCACCAAACTGGCAATTGCACGTTGCAGCTAAGTAGCGAATGGGTCCCATGGCATTATGGGTTTCGCGCAACTTGAAGCAGACGCCGTGAGGAGCTTCAGGCTCGCCCTGTGTAATTTGGACGCAGTCGCTCATTTTAACTACTTTGAACGATGAATCAAATGCCCACTGATTGCTTAACGCAGTTTTGCAGACACTGCATTTGTTGCTGCGGTCACGCGACAACTCCAAGCAGAGTTGATGGATTTTAAGACTGCTGTCAGCCTTGCTTGTGCATGCGCACATCTGTTTTTTGAGGAAAGGTTTGGTTGCCGATTCCTCCTCATAGCAAACATAACAAGTAGGAATTTCGGAAGACATTATGGAAGGAACGTTGGAAGGAAAGAAAGGAATGAAAGGAAGGAAGAAAGTGGCTTTCACAAAATACGGCGGCCAATAAGTATTTAAAAACAAATAAACATATCAATTTTTTTATTTATTTCCCTACAGCCGAGACAAAAATGAAACACAAACTTTGACTGTGTTTGAAATGTAAGAGAAAATGACATTCCTATTACATTTTATGGATCCTTACGATGTTGCTGGCGACCATTGCGCTAACTGTGCACGATTCAACAATCAAGTACTTTACTTTATTTGGGCACTGCTATTCGGCATCATTATGGCCTGTGCAAGTTCAAGCGTGCTTGGTGCCGCTGCTGGAGTTCTTACATTCATATGTGCATTCATCAGTGCATACCATTATATGCGCAGTATGAATACAATGTGCAATACTATGGCTGCAGCGCCGCCTAAGCCTGCAAAGACTCAGTAGGTGCCCACACATCCATACTGGATTCCACAATATTTGCCGCTATTTTTTTGAATCCCAGTGGTTCTAACAAATGCGCATGTGGTTCTGAGTCAGGGTGTACATGTGGGTGAAAATAGTAATTGTTTTCCAGAATTACAAGCGGTTTACAACGTTTGAGCGTTTCTTGGGCACCTTGCAGCACTGCGTTCTCGTGTCCTTCCACATCTATTTTTAACAGCGTTACATTTTCAAAATTATATGAATCCAATGTTCGCGTTGGAATTGTATCAAGTACAGGAAAACTGTGGCCATCCGAAAGTTGTTCTAAACTGTATCCACCGTGATTGTGCTCTTCTGAATTGTACAGCTGTACAATTTCCGTCTTGTTACTTAATGCATACGGATGTAGGGTTACACGCTCTTTATGCGCAGAAAGATTTTCCGTCGCAATATGTATGTTTTTGGGAAACGGTTCAAATGAATGTATATGTTTGTAATTCAAGTGTGTTGCAAAAAACAGACTATGGTTACCAATGTTTGCACCTACATCTACGATTACATTTTGGTCTCTATGATTTTTGTATATGTAATCCAAAAACCAGTGTTCATAAAAACAGTTCCACTTTCGTACATAATTACTGATTGTATCTGGACCTGTATGAATTTGTAATACTGTTGGCTGATTGTTGTAAAAAACCGTATGCGATTCCATATTGTATACATTTTGACTATCTTGTTTAAATCGGCATATTTCAGAAATCAAGGGAACTCTCCAATATACATCTTTATTGCTGCTATTTTATACATGTCACCAATCGTATCAAGATCGCCCCAAGACTTAATTGCAAGTGGATTTTTAGTGTAATATGAGTCAGTGATGCCACATCGCAATCTGTATGTTGACGGATGATGTATATGCCAATATTTTTCAAATTCAATACACATTTCGCCCCACTTATACGCACATGTTGTAATATGCCATGCAGGCTCATATGGATTTTTTTCCATCATATCATGTGTTAATTCTATGCCACAACTTGTAAGCCCAGCAACAAGTCGTTCTGCAAGTATGCTGTCTGTATGTGGAGTTCCAAATGCAGATTCCATATAATTTAAAACCTGATGAACAACCTTCCTGTTTGTTTCTTCGAATGTTTCTTCGAATGGGAAAAGAATTGCATCACGTTCCTCCCTTAGTGCGGCAATCTGCTTGTTGATGGCTTGGACGCGTTCGGAAACTGACATTTTGGAATGTTAGAAGATGCAATAATGTGAAAAGTTGAACAAGACATTTCAATTTTTGACGCAGTCAATCTTTTTAAATTGAAGTCATAATTAAAAAAAAACAGTATGAGACTCCATTTGTTTTTGTGTTTGCGATTTGGCGCCTGATTGTTAATATTCAAGATGCAGCATCATTGCCGCAACCTTGAGTTTATCCTCAATCGCATTAAGGTCACCCCAGGACTTAATAGCAAGTGGATTTTCGCTGTCATATGATTCGTCTTTGCCGCACAGCACTCTGTACTCTGTGGGGTGATTTAGATTTGTGAGTTTTTCAACTTCAATGCACGTTGAATCCCAGTCGTAGGTAATTGTTGTAACGTCCCACGCTGGGTCATAATACTTTCCTTTGCGTATGTCAATTGTTATTGATGGCTCACAAGTAAGTCCAGCGATAATACGTTCAGCAAACTTGGTATCTGGATGCATACAACCAAATGCAGATTCCATGCCTAATAACAGTGTGCGGACAAACTCACGAATGACATTTTCTGGTGGATACAGCACTTTAAGGATTGCATCGCGCTCCTTTGTAAGTGCAGCAATCTGCTCATTGACGGCCTGTAGACGTTCGGAAAGTGACATTTTGAGATATACTGACTCTCAAAGTAATATGAGTATTCTTCAATTTTTGCGACAAACTTTTTGTATTGATTTAGTATTTGTTTAGCCAAAGAAATGCTTGCCGGTTAGTATGATGTGCACAGGGATGCGAGTGGCCGTGCTGGATTCCAACAGTGTGTTGCTGTATGTGGCCTGCACGCCCTTTGCTAAGGCAAGTGTGATGTGTGGATTGGTATTGCAGCACTCAAAGTCGCCACTGACACGCGCCGTAGCAGCCTTGTCGTCATACACAAGTTCCGTGATTGTAACGGACTCGGACTGTCCAAGGCGCTTGATTGCATCCAGAAACCAAACAGGATCCATTTCGTTGCCAAGATACTTCGTAGTGATGTGAAATTCCTTCTTTGGGAACTTGTCGCCCAGTGGACCCATCATTTCAAACACTTGCTTCATATCCGCTGCGGGAATTGAAATGCCGCCATATGCCGGTCGCTTGATTGCAGGAACGACTGCCTCATATGCTGTTGCAAACTCTAGGGCGGCGGTCACAGAGGAAACATCTAGTGCCAACTTCTCGGCAACAGCTTTCAGAACTGCAGCGGGCTCATCGCGCACGTCAACCACAAGCATATCATCGGCATCCGCAGCGGGCGCAACGTGCTTGGAAAGCATATTGTCACAAATCTCGCCAAACTTGGTCGGTGAAACCGCATCTGCGCCTGCAGCGCGCAGTGAACGGTGGGCCGGTCCGCGCGATTGAAAACGCTCCAAGCAAACGGACTTGAGTGCATCTACGCCATCAGGATGTTGAAAGACAACTGTAAGAGTAGGCAACAGCCCAAGGTCCGCATAATCCTTGCGATTCTCAGGGGCCAAGTTGGACTTGTCCAGAATGATGTGAGTCGTTGACGGGTCCGCAATTGCTGCCTTGATAGCCCCAATGTACTTGCCGCGATTACTATCTGCCTCATCCTGATTGAGCCAACGCGGGGTTTGGCCCGCCTGCTTCAGAACATGGAAGAGTGAGCGTGCCAGTGTACTTTTGCCGGACCCTGGAAGACCAACAAGTTGAATCACCGTCTGCTCCGCGCCTGCAGGCGTGTGAATGGCGGCACAAGCCGCGTAGGCACGTGATAGAATTTCAACAGGCACTGCACGAAATGTGTCCTGAAGCGTAAGCCAGCGGCACTGTACATCCCACGCATTCTTCACTGGAACCATACCCGTTTGCTGCAGCCACGCCGCAAATGCCAGCAACCAGGGCAGACGCACCTGCTCCCACGTAGAGAAGTAGGCGCGAACTGCAGGCACTTGCTGGCTGAGACGAAGGTGCACACGGGCGTAAATCTGCTGCAGTGTGCGACCGTGCGTGACCTGCTCGCGCAGAACGCGCTCCATCACATACGGATACGACTTCTCCTTCCACATACAGCAAACACGCTGTTCGGCATCCAGGCCATACACAACAACACCCTCACTGTTCATACGGCGTGCCACTTGCTCAAGAGCTGCATCATACTCCGCGCTAGGAAACGCATATGTCTGAGAGACAGCGGCCGTTGGAAGCCCAAACATTTTGAAGATGCGCTCGGCTTCGTGCGGTGGTTCCGCCGTCAGGCCTGCCGACGATGGTGCTGTTGGATTCACAAGTGCATAGAAGAGAAGCGTATCTTTTTCTTCATAGTTTACAATGTGTTCAGACTCGGCAAGAATGGCCTCTGCACACGCAGTCTGGCCAGTCTTTGAAAGATACAGGTGAAACAGTTCTGAATCAAACGTGTCATCGTCAATCATGGCGTTCCAAACAGCCGCAATGCGCAACGCATACTTGTAGCGCGGTGCCGTGTAGAGTTCCTTTGTAGTCTCAAACTTGCCATCTGGCCATACAATGTGGACGTTCTTGGATCCAGCGACCCAATAGTACACTTCGCGGTGGCGGAACGCAGCAATGTGTGCACACTCGCCGTTTTCTTTGGTCACAAGGACAGCAGATGTAACTGCTGTCTTATTTCCATAGGACGCGTCATTGTAGCCAAACTTGCGTAGGCCGGCAACACGGTGTACAACGGCACCGTCGCACGCGACGACAGCATTGCCGCGTGGCAGTAATTCCCACACATCGCGGTGCTTTTCATACACAGCGTCGTCAATGCCTTTTAGGCTACGGTCAGAAAGTTGGAATGTAGTGTCACCGATACAGATTGTATCCGTGACAGTACGAACGGAAGAGTTGGAAATGGATGGAAACATGTTGGAAAGTTGAAAGGAAATGCGTGTGCCATCTTTTAAAAAAGGTTCAAGACTCAATTTTTTTATGATAATTCATAGACTTTAGAGATTATAAGAAGTTAATTGTAAAGTGGTCCATGATTGGCCACCACGTTGGCTCATTTGCAGCACAAGTATTCCAAATCAAGTCGTGAATGTTTTTTCTCCAAGCCGCAGTTTTACATAATTCATTTGGTTTTTCTCGCATGACGAAATCTACTAAGTTTTTGAATGCCTGCATTGATTCAAATGCTGGATGACGAATCCTCTGTTTCTGACATTCGTCCAGCATAATAGTAGCATAGGTGTCAGACACGAAAACCGGTCTATGCCATTTTAAACTACACACAGTATGTATGCGTGTGTTGACTTCCTCCATAAATGTTGACGCCATTTGAATTTAAAAATTGGCCAAAAATACATTCATTTTTATAGTTGCGGCAATAGGCATAATTTGAAAAAATTGAAAACTCTGTCCGACTCTAAGTGGATGTGTGCCAACAGCGCCCTTCCTCTTTCCTTTCCAGTATCCTTCCATTCATTACAATGTCCTTCCCGTTTGTTTCCCTTTCCCCTGCTGATACTGCCGACTCCATTGCGTTTGCAACAAAGCGTCATGCGGCCACCAAGTCCTGGATGTCCAAGGTTATTGCAGCATTCAAGTCACCCAAGTTTACGGCAAGCGATGTTATGACACTACACGCCACAGTGCCATTTGGTCCCCTTCCAACAGCAAAAGCCGGCTTTGTGCTTGCCAGCATGTCCATTGGATATACAAAGACAGATGGCTCGACTGGTGTTGTGCCTGGCGTAGCATTCCTGCGTGGTTCCTCTGTAGCGATTCTTGTGATTCTACGCTGTGGCACGGAGGAGTATGTGCTTCTTACAATCCAGCCACGTGTGCCGATTGCCGACCCTGCCTACATTGAGACGCCTGCGGGCATGATGGATGGCGATAGCAACTTTGCCGGCAAGGCCGCACTAGAGCTCAAGCAGGAGACCGGCCTTGTGATTACCGAGCGCGAGATGCGCCGTCTTGGCAAGATTGTGCCAAGTGCTGGCGGTTGTGACGAGACGATTGAGCTCTTCCTTTACAAGGCGCATGTGACTGCTGACAAACTGGCTGAACTGCAGGGCGCTGCTACGGGCGAACTGTCTGAAAACGAGGACATTGTGCTGGCAGTGCGGCCGCTGCGTGATGTGCGCGCGGCAATCCTGGACGGCGCAATCACGGACGCTAAACTTGTGTCGGCGCTGTACTACTATGATTGCCGCGGCGACACTTCTGTAACTACTGCTTGAATAAATTAGATTATTGAAATACAAAAAGTTTTTGTGTTTCAATAAACATCATTAAAATCTCACTGTTTCAAAGGATTCTTAATAATTTCATCGCGTTTTACATCTGCATGTTTATGCGATGTGATGCTCTTCGTTTTTTTCCTAAACACTAGCATTGCAATTACAACAAGTGTTGCAACGGCTCCAATTCCACCGCCAATGTAAGGCCCAATATTTGTGTTTGATTCACGTGGTGCAACATTACTGATAGGAACACCCTGTGCTGATACAATATTTGAACTTCCAACACTTGCTGCAATAGTTTGTATCATGGAGGAAGACGAAATGGCGGCATTTATTTGTTCTGTGCTCATTGCAAGTATCATGTCGCTGGGTTGCAATATGCTATATTCTACATTGACAGAGCCCACATTTTGTAACTTGCGCAGCATTCGTCTGCCTGATGAAGTTTGGCCACATCCTTCAATATCGTTGCCAACCATCATATATTGTGTGGGGTCTACAGGCAATACAACTGTGGTTCCAGATGCATCGGTGTATGAAATTGATAAAATGCGGATTTTTTCCAATGGTAAGTCCAATGCGCAGGCAATTGCAACTTGCATGTCCTGAATTTTATCTGCTGATGACAACGCGGAAGCATCGCCACCACTGAACTTTATTATCATTACAATTGGTTTACGTGAAGGCATTGGGCTGCGCGACACAAACTCAACGTTTGCAGGAGGCGATGCTGTATCAGACGTTGTTGGTCGTTCAATCATTCGTGGGGTATCAGAACTTGTAGGTCGTTCAGACACCTTGTCTGGTTCAGAAGTTATTTGAATGACTATAGCGTTAGGAGTATCAGACGTTGTTGGTCGCTCTTGCACCCTAGGAGTATCAGAAGTTGTTTGTCGCTCAATCATTCTTGGAGTATCAGACGTTGTTGGCCGTTCAATCATTCTTGGAGTAGATGAAGATGAAGATTCAGGCATCTTTAGAGTTACAGAAGGTGTAGGAGTTGTAGAAGATGAAGGTTGGTCAACTATTCTTTGAGTAGACGAAGACGTTGGTCGTTCAGAAACCTTTGGAGTATCGGACAACGTAGGTCGCTCAGACGCCTTGAGTGTTGCAGATGGTGATTGGTCCGCAGGAACCTTAGGAGTTGCAGAAGACGTAGGTTGGTCAATTATTCTCTGAGTAGAAGAAGATGAAGGTTGGTCAATAATACTTGGAGTGAATGTGGATGAAGGTTCATGCATCTTTTGAGTTACAGAAGGTGTTGGTGTTGCCGAGACAGAAGATGAAGGTTGGTCAATAATCCTTGGAGTGAATGTGGATGAAGGTTCATGCATCTTTTGAGTTACAGAAGGTGTTGGGGTTGCCGAGACAGAAGATGAAGGCTGGTTTATCACCCTTGGAGTGGAGGAGGATGTTGGTCGTTCAGTAACCTTTGGAGTATCAGACAATGTAGGTCGCTCAGATGCATTGAGTGTTGCAGAAGATGATTGGTCAGCAGGGACTTTAGGAGTTGATGAAGATGTAATTTGGTCAATGATCCTTGGAGTGGATGTTGATGAAGGTTCTTGCACCTTTGGAGTTGATGATGTAGTTTGGTCAATTATCCTTGGGGTGGATGTTGCCGAAGGTTCTTGGACCTTTGGAGTCACAGAAGGTGTTGGGGTTACAGAAGATGAAGACTGGTTTATTGGCCTTGTAGTGGATGATGCCGAAGGTTCTTGGACCTTAGGAGTCACAGAAGGTGTTGGTGTTGCCGAGACAGATGATGCCCTTGTAGTGGATGAAGATGTTGGTATTTCAGATGTCTTGGGTGTGACAGAAGACGTAGGTTGGTCAATTATTCTTTGAGTAGAAGAAGACGAAGGTTCTGGCACTTTGACGCTCACAGAAGGTTTAGGAGTCACAGAGGGCACAGTTTGGTCAGCAATTCTTGGAGTAGAAGTTGACGTGGGTTCAGACATCTTAGGAGTTGCAGAAGACGACGGTTGGTCAAACATTCGCTGTGTCCCAGTTGGTGATGGTGAAGCCACAGAACAACGGTTGTTTACAATTGGTCCAGGCGGGCAAGTATCAACACACCGCATATTTTCCACATCATAATATTTTGGGCAACTCACGTCACAATGCGTATTGTCACGAACCCAAGGTATGTTTATAGGACACGTATCATAACATCCATTTGCACTGATTTTTTGTCCTGGTAAACATTGGTCAACACATGTATTGTTTGCCCATAAATAAAACTTTGGACACAAATCAATACAATTCCTTGAACCAGCATTTTCATAATATTTCCCATATCTCCAACATTCCTTCACACAATCACCCCTATATAAATATGAATCAGTAACTGGGCAATTTGATACACACGAACCTTGAAATCCATATGTTCCAGCCGGGCAATTATCAAGACAGTCATTTCCCATAATTTTTGTATGCGACGGGCATGATGTAAAACAACTATTTACATAACGATATGGATAATTATTATTACATCCATCTACACACATATTCCCATAATTGAATGCAGGGCACCCTCCAACACAACTGCCTTCATAAATATATGTATTTGTCGGGCAAGTAGATACACACGAATTCATATCAATATACATATCTGTTGGGCACGCGCTCACGCAATCACGTCCATACGTATATGTGCCGGCAGGACAAGATTGTACACATCTGCCATTTAGCATATATGGGCACTCGTGTTCTGGCACACAGTTAAACCCATCCCACGTCATTCCAGGGTCACAACCATCCGCCCCAGATTGGCCTTGGACAGTTGAAAGAACTGCAAAGGAAAGCAAGGCAAACAACATTCTAAAGTTTATTACCATTATAATTTGTTTGTAATGTCGTCATTTTTTCTGATTCCATTCATAATCAAACATTCGTATGTTTTTATATGAATTAAATTGAATTTTCGGATTCATTTAACAAATGAATCACATTAAGCGGTGCAGTGCGTCCATGACGTTGCGCGCGACCCATTACCTGTTCTACAAGCCGTTGTTCCGTAGCATGCATAAATACCAGGTGCGTTGTATTTTCCAAATTCATACCAGCGCCTTCTAGCTTTGAATTCAGCAGTAACACGTTTTTGGACCCCGTTTTGTATTGTTCAATGCATCGCGCGATTTTTGATGGCGATCCGCCGTCTAACATTACCGAATCAATAGTTGCACGTTCCATATCTGCCTGTGTATCATACAGTGCTGATGCATTATCGTTGAAAAATAGCCATTTGCCCCCCGTTTTGATTTCCTTGTACAATCGTTTGAGTGCATGCTGTTTGGTTTCTTCTTGCGGCGTAGGCGCATAGGCTGCAATGTTTTTCTTCAGGCGTTCCAGTTTTTCAGACAATTCGCTAAATTGTTTATCCTCGGCCGTTTGAACGTCGGTGTCAAAAATAAAGTCACTTCTTTCCTTTGTAATTTCCAACACGTCCTTCAAGATTTCCACCTGCCGTTCAAGGGCAATTTGATACTGCTTGGCCAAATCCAAATGTGTATAAATGCCTGGTGGAAATGAGCGACCCATTTCTTTTATTAGTGGACGACGGTCATCTGTATGAAGTCCAATCATTGCCTCAAGACTTGCTACACCAGCAAACAATGCTGCCTCTGCACTTTTGCAGTTAATTATGCGCGTAACAGGTTCTGGCAACTGGATGCTTTTTGCTACAAACTCGGAGTCGCATTTGCAAAAAATATCTGGAATTAATTCGTCGTTAAAAAAGTATGGGCCAATATATACATTGCCGTTTGTATGTTCAAATGATGCGGAAACTAACCATACAAATTGTGCTTTGATTGGTGTTTTAATCAATTCCTGAATGCTATCAACTTCGTCAACAATTAAACGTGCAATTGTTTGCGGTTCTTCATCTGGATTCAGTGGAGTGGCAAGAATGGCCGAAATTGTTTCAGCATAGGATGCTTCCAACAAAATTACATTGTACTCATAGATTTTCGGTGGTTCACCCCATTGACCTTTTGTTGTCAAATGTACAATATCTGCATAACTTTTAATTGTTCCATATTTGAGTGTCGTGTTTGCGTACAATATTTTCATTGCCGCATCCCATTGTGCCAAAATGTTTTGCGGAACCACAATAATGTTTGTGCCTATTGGATTTTGTTCAATAAGGGCTAAAATTGAATATGTTTTGCCGGCACCTGGTGGATCATTAATTACACCCACATTTGCAGTATGTGCAACAGGTGCTTGAGACACATTTTGGTACCGCATTGAATTTTGAATTTGTGTGCTTACCGCGCGCGGATGTGCCTCAATATAGTGGCAGCGGGAAATGATTGCTTCCTGATGTGGCCATAATTGAATAGGATAACGGTCAGTTGTATCCGTGCGCGGTGAATCGGCCGTCAGCAATGGAATTGTCTTGGGAATTATTGGCAAACTATCATCAGGTTCTTTCATGCGTTGAAGATTTTCTAATGCATTTTCAATGTCTTCTGTGTTAACATTCCATACAAGGTTTGCTTGTTCGTCCATTTATGCTATTTTGTTTCGTCCGTGCAAACTTTAGACCAATGAAACACCAAAAATTTGATTCACGTCTGTGTAATCATGTTATTTCCAACATAAAAATGGAACGTGAATGTGCATCAAATAAACGCAAGTCTTCGCCTGACGCTGGCAAAACCAGTGTGTATCGCATTGAAAACACGATTTACTTTAGTGACAATATAAACTATCACACAGCACATGACCTGATTCAAATGTTACGAAACTTTGAACTGGATGTGTTGGAGGACGTGAAAAATGCGGAAAGTGAAGCCCGCAAAGCAAAGGCCAAGTATGCAACCCTGGTTGCGGAACCTATGCCCATTGTGCTTCATCTGACAACGCACGGCGGGCTTGTGCACGCCGCATTTGCCATTGTGGACTGTATTAAATCACTGCGTGTGCCTGTGCATACAGTAGTATCTGGATACGTAGCATCTGCCGGCACACTCATTTCCTTGGCTGGTGCTAAGCGATACATGACTCCCAACAGTTTCATGATGATTCACGAAGTGCGCAGTGGATTCTGGGGTCGTTACAGTGATATGCGTGTAGAACACGAAAATATTACAAAACTCATGGAACATATTAGTGCATACTATGTTGCCAACACCAAGATTACGAAGGAAAAGTTGGCAGAGATGCTACGCACCGATACAGATTTGTCGGCAACAGAGGCACGCGATTTGGGACTTGTGGATGAAATTAAATAAATAGGAATATTATACAAAAATTGAATACAGTTTTTTGTATTTTGTATGTTTGCCCACGGCCTTTTCCTATTTCCTTTCCTTTCCTTTCCAAAGATGTCTACTATTCTTTCCGCAGCATATCGTCGCGAACGTACATGGAACAACTTCAAACCTGATGTAATGAAATCAGGTTTGCAGAAATACATACGCCGCGGCAATGTTGAAAAAGCCCTGTATTGTGCAGGCGAATTAGATTTGTTTAAAGAGTGTACGGATACGCGCGCGGAGGGGCTGCGTACGAATTTCTTGCATCGTTTGATGGTCATATTTCTTGAAGATGTTGGAATCGGTGCACTTGGTAACTGGGCACGCCTTGATGCTTTATTTACGTTGCTGTGGACTGAACGTAAATCTGCAATGCGCGACAAGGGTCGCGAATCTGTATGGATTCAAGAAATTGTGCGCAAGTTGTGCGCAGCGCAAAAATCACGCAGTTGCTCACATGTACGCGCAGTATGTGATATGCGTGACGGTGCACGCACTGTGGCAACGGCTGCATATCCAACAATTGTTGAATTACATACAAAGATTGCGGGTGCTGACTCGGCCGACTTTGATGTGTTATGCGCAAATTTGCGTGATGCACTACTTGCACGTTCGTGGGATGCTGTATATTGGGCAAAAAAGATTGCTGACTCGGATGTAAAAGTGCGCGAGTATCGCAAACAAAAACCCGTGTGGCGCGTGTTTCGCATTTTGGAAAACGTGTTGACTCCTACACTTGCAGGATTGCACGGGATTGCAATGCGGTGGTATAGCGAGCTTGAAGGACTCAAAGAAGCTGAACTTGCGTGGATGCTATTGATTGTTGCTTTGAATACAAATGCGCCGCTAAACACAAATGAATTGGACGTCGGTACGTGTGATGATTGGGCACAAAATCGTAGTGGATTTGTATGCGATTTGGATGCATTTGTATTAGATAGGCACACGGCAGCAGGGCGCGGCAAAAGTCTTGTGGAATTTGCATTGGTAGGCGCACACGTGGAAAATGAGTCGCCCCTGGTTGTGCAAATGCACAAGGATTTCTACAACGATATGAAGCGCTACGCAGAAGGTGAGTTTGCCCCTGCGGGGCCTACGGCGCCTGCTGAATCAGAATTGTATGAATTCCAAGTGCGCACACAGTTGAACACAGGCAAATCCAAATCCGACGTGTATGTTGCTACGCGTGTTGCGGATGGTACTTGCGTGATTGTAAAAGGTCCGCTTCCCTCCGAAACAGCTGCACGCAATATGTTGGAGTTCAAGGCGTGGAAAGAAACGCATGGGCTTCCAACAATTGCAACTGAATTAGTGCATATGATTCCTGACCGTTGGAGCGGCGGAATACCACTTGGCTTGCGAAATTCAGTGGATAGCACAAAACTTGCACCGTTTCTGGTGTTTGAATGTTTGGTGCCGGCGGGCGAATTGAAGCGCAAAATGCACGAAAGCAAAGTTTGGCCGCCCACCGAAGTTGTGGATTGGGGGCAAGTAAAGTTGCACTTGGATATTGATGCGTTGAATGATGACGAAATGCGAGATTATGTGCGTGCATTATGTGCACGATGGGCGTGGGGTGTAAGCGATTTGGCGGACCGAAATTTCTTGTGTGCACGTGGTCGCGTATATAGCATTGATGAGGAATATCGTGGTCGCGATGTAAACTTTGGCGTTGAGCTGAAAAAGGCCAAATGCAGCAAGGTGCGTGCGTGGATTGATGTGAATTATGAGAAACTTGGTGTGGGTGTGTGGCAGTTGCCGTCAGACAAAATGGCAGTGCTAAATTGCAAATCGTCATTATTGAATTTGTTTAGTTAATTTTGAATTGTGCGTGTTTTATTGTTTTTTATACTCGATGCACACACAAGATGCCTTGCAAATGTGCTGTGCCTGCGGTGATTGCTCCCGAAATTCGTGCGTGGGGACCCGTATTTTGGGAACTGTTGCACGGTCTTTCCGTGCGTGCTGGGAAACTAGCAGATAAATTGGTGCAGGGTGATGAAGTCCGTGCGTGGATACAACTTATTGATAACCTAAAAAACGTATTACCGTGTGTTGAATGCACAGCACACTACAAGCGCTGGTTGACCGGCCACGATTTGAAACAGTTGCTGGTTATGCCGTATGCAGAGTTCGGTCCTTGGATTCGCAACTACTTTTTTCGCTTACATAATGAAATCAATACGGAAAACAATAAACCACAGTTTGATGAAGCAGATTTGATTGCAACATACAGCGGCGTTCAAATCAAAGAAAAACGTGCACAATTGGATTTAGTCATTAAACAATACATTTTGGCACGTGGAATTGCAATGTTGCAATGGACCAAGTGGCAAGCGTATGTGCGTACATTGGAAGGGTTGTATGGAATCTAAACCGCGCTTTACGATTTTTAACCATGAACTTAAATGGCAAATTGTTTGAATTGCCAAAGTCCGAAATTGAAGCATATGGTCAAGATAATTTAACATATGGTTCATTATCGTTAAAAGGGGCGGCTGCATTATGTAAGGTGCTGCAGAATTACATACAAACGGATAAAATTGTGGGGTTTGATTTGGGTTGCGGCGATGGCGAATTAATGCATCATTTCCAACAATTGCTGCCTGAATCTGTTTGGGATGGTGTGGAAATAAGTGAACATCGTGTATCGGTTGCGACACGCGATGTTCATATTTGGCAAGGCGATATGCTTGACGAATCCTATCACGCATACAATGTGCTGCATTGCGATAATTTATGTTTGGACGATGCGATTGAAGAACGCCTTGAGGCCAAGATTGCGCATGAATTCAATGGCATTTTTATTTCATACAGACCACTTGAATCGGAGTTATTAATACGCAACAGTTATTTA
>JACCDO011188122.1_pt1 | contig 16010 bp, 4 predicted proteins | sample 7446101 | NCBI WGS metagenome assembly JACCDO01 (sample SAMN15323440, study PRJNA562643) | freshwater metagenome | isolation source: river surface water | place: USA:Blue River Watershed | collected 2017-08-16
ATGCAAATAATCATTACTTATAGTTCCGCAAATATTACTACCATGTAATTCAAGCTCCTTCTTTTTTTCTTGTAGATATCCAGGATCCGGATTGGCATTAAATGCTGCTCCTTGATATTTTACAATATCAGGACCAACCGTATAAGGAACTTTTACTGGGAATATCATTTGAAAATTAAAATATCTTTTACAATAGCAGCGCCTTGTTTTTCTTTTTTAATAAAGCCTCTATACATACCCTCGGTACAAAAAGGAAGTGCAATATTTCCATTTTTATCTACGGCAATAAGTCCACCATCACCACCTAGTGCTGGAAGTTCTTTCATAACAAGAGTTTCAGAAGCAAGCGCTAAACTTTGACCACCAAATTCCATTCTGTCACTGATGCTTTTTGCCATTACAAGTCTTAAAAAGTATTCGCCCCATCCGGTGCAACTAATAGCCACTGTATTGTTGTTGGCATAGGTACCACTTCCAATAATTGGCGCGTCTCCAATTCTGCCCCACTTTTTATTGGTCATTCCGCCAGTACTTGTAGCAGCTGCTAAATTACCATGTGTATCGAGTGCTACAGCACCAACGGTTCCATATTTATCTTTACGGCGCTGCTGCTCGTTTTCAGTTTCGTAAGCGGTTTGCCCAGCCTTTTTTGATTGATCCAAAGAATCTCTTTGTTTTGCACGCTGTAAACCCTTCCATCTTTCTGGTGTATAAAAATAAGAAGGGTCAACTATTTCAATGCCTTGCGCAGCAGCAAATGCTTCGGCACCTCTTCCACTTAATAAAACGTGTTCCGATTTTTCCATCACCGCTCTTGCAGCAGTAATTGGATTTTTAATAGTTCGAACTCCAGCAATAGAACCTGCTGCTAATGTTTTTCCATCCATAATTGCTGCATCGAGTTCGTTAATGCCTTCACTTGTAAATACAGCACCTTTACCGGCATTAAAAAGCGGATTATTTTCTAGTACTTTAACAGTGGCTTCAACCGCGTCTAATGCGGTTCCACCTTTTTCTAAAATAGCATTACCAACAAGTAGTGCGCTATCAAGGCCACTTTTGTACTTAGCCTCAAGCGCAGGTGTAAACTGGCTTTTATTAAGTGTGCCAGCACCTCCATGAATTGCCAATACATATTTTCCGGTATTGGATGTTTTATTTGGCGCTGTTTGTTGTGCAAATAATGAACTTGAACAAACAGTAAGTAGAATATATATAAGTGTACGCATAACTGGTATTTGAAGCAATTTAATATAATCTGCGGATTTTATTACCTTTAAATCAATGAAGAAGCCAGCTTCTATATTTTATTATTGGGTATGCATTTGCTGGCTTCTGTTTAATGGTTGCGCCAAAGATCTTTCCTACGAGGATGGCGGCACCATAAAAACAGCGCCCATTGCAGATGCAGGAAAAGACCAATCCATTGTTTTACCCCAAGATTCTACTTTTATTGACGGGGGTAAATCTTACGACAACAATGGAACCATTACTAATTATAGTTGGGTAAAATTAAGTGGGCCAGTTTCATGCAATATTTTAGCAGCTGGCGCAAAAACCACATGGATCAAAAAACTAACAGAAGGAAAATATGTTTTTGAACTAACGGTGACAAATAATTTTAAACTAACTGCAAAAGATACCGTCACTGTTTATGTAGACAAAACAAAAATAGCTAGACCACCCGACGCACAGGCTGGACCTGATCAAGCCATACAACTTCCTAACAACAGCGTTACACTAGATGGAAGCGCATCTTCAGATCCTGATAATGACATTAGTGATTATTTATGGACAAGAATTAAAGGGACAGGCAACATAGTATATACATCGCCAGCAAACGTAGTAACAGATGTTTCTACATTAACTGCGGGGCTTCATGTATTTGAACTTAGGGTTACAGATGCTACAGGACTCGTAGACAGGGATACACTTTCAGTGCAAGTCAATGAAGCACCAGGTGTTCCTCCAGTTGCTAATGCAGGCGCGAATCAAAACATCCCTTACGATTTAATAAAATGCAGTACCAACCCAGAAATTATTACGCTTAATGGATCAGAATCATTCGATCCTGACGGCACCCTAACAAAATACAATTGGCAAATTATTTTTCCTATTAATGCTGCTATTGCAATCACTAATCCAAACAAAGCACAAGCATCCGTCACTGGACTTTTAGCCGGAAAATATATTTTTGAATTAAGTGTGACAGACAATGACGGCAATGTAAAAAAAGATACGACACAATTAAATATTATTGCCACCAATAGGCAAGTCATGCAGGCAAGGTTAACCCCTGTTGGATCACTTTCTGAAAAACGAAAAGTATCGGGTGTTGCTTTTTTAGGGAATAAAATATTTTTAGCGGGCGGAAGATATCCACCTGCTGGACCTGGACCCAATTTTACGTCGAGAGTTGATATTTATGATGTTGTAACAAAAGACTGGACTACTTCAGAGCTCAGTCAGAAAAAATGGGGCGTTGCAGCAGCTGTTGCGGGCAATAAAGTATTTTTTGGTGGAGGCACAGCGTTGCAAGGCAATGCATCTGCCACTACAAGAGTTGATATATATGATATAGTAGATCAAAAATGGTCAACTGCAGAACTACCTAAAGCTGGACAATACACGGCTATAGCTCAGGGTAATAAAGTTTTATTTGCTGGCGGAACTGCGGTGTACTTGTATGATTATTTATCTGAAAAATGGAGCAGTAAAACACTCAGCCAACCTCGGGTAAGTATTGCCGCAACTAGCGTTGGGGGCATTGTCTATTTTTCGGGCGGTGCTACAGGCAGTGTAGGCGGCACCCCATTTAACAACATCGATATGTATGAACCAAAAACAAATAGTTGGAGTGTATCGAGTATGAGTAAAGCAAAATATGCACTCGCTTCTATTGGCCTGAGGGGAAAGGCACTTTGGGCGGGAGGCATCACAGATAAAGGCCTCACCAACGAAATAGAAATGCTTGATTTACTGGGAGGAAAAGGCACTACTTTTCATTGCTTGTTTCAACCCGGATCATTTAGCACCAATAGCATGGGAAAATTAGGCAACTATGTTGTTTTCTTTCCAGATGGTGGTGAGGATAAATCCAGATTTGACATTTACGATTCGCTCAACGACAAATGGTATATTGGCGTATTAGATAAAAAAATAGGCCCTGCCATTTTAATAACAGCAGGGACCGAATTATATATAGTAGGTTCTTCTACCCCAGGTATCGACTACTACGATCAGCTCTGGAAATTAGATTTTTAAAACTCAATTATGAGACCAATACTTGGCAGTATGGTTGATTGAGAATTTTTTAAATATATCGGTACAGCGTTACTTCCATCCGGCATTAATGGTTTTCCATCAGAAGTTACAAATGCTGTATTTGCTTCGTTTCTTTTAAAGGTATACAAATCTGCTTCTTTGGCTTCTGAACCGTAAAAATTGGTGATATCAATATAAAAATCAAGCGTTGTTTTTTTGAAATTCCATTTTTTATCAAATCTTATATCGGCAGCATTAAATGCCGAAAGTCGTTGAGAGTTAATCCTGGAATAATCAAAAACACCAGAACCAAGGGTTAAATAATTAGCTCTACTTAAAGGTTCGTTGTATGGCGTAAATGGAGCAGCACCTTGGTATCTGAATTTCAAACCAATTTCCCAGTTTTTAGGGAGCTTATAACCAGCTGTCATACTAATTAGCTGACGGTTATCCCAGCTAGCCGAAACAAATTTATTATCTAGCCCTGTAAATTCACTTCTGTAAAAAGTATAACTCAATACCCCAAAAAAGTTTTTGGTTAATTTTTGTTGTGCAAAAAACTCAAAGCCATATGCACGACCTTTTCCAAATTGTGCAATGGGTTCATTCCCAATGGCTCCAAATTCTAGGCCTTTGTTAGCAATACTTATACCATCATTAATACTAACAGGATAATTACTGTAAGCTTTATAGAATCCCTCAACAGTAATTCTTGTGGTGTTTTTAGGAAGATACTCAAATCCAGCTACGTAATGTGTAGATTGAATATATTGTCCTGGATTTGTTTTCTCACCCGTACTACTATTGCTAAAATTTAACTGCGTGTAAGTAGGTAATCTATAATAAATACCATAGCTCGCATTGAATCGAAGCACATCAGAAATTGCTAAACTAGCACTCAATCTTGGACTTAACTGTTTTAATGGATTGGATTCGCTATTGCTTAAATTATTTGCATCCATACGTATACCACCACTGAGTGATAGTTTATCATTTAATACACGCGTACCAATTTGCGCAAAGCCACCGTAACGAATAAAATTTGTATTGGTATTACTATTGATCGTAAGCGCAGGAACAGAAGGACTTGTAGCTCTTCTTAATACCTGGTAAAAAATATTATCAAAACGAATTAATTGACCAGTAAGGCCATAGCTCAATGTAACATTATCATAGTTTTTTGTAACATCCCATCTAATTTTACTCTCAGCTTCAATACTTTTTATTTTTAGGGTACGTTGCTGCTCAATCGGATTTTTATTGTCTTCAAATTTATTTGCCTGATTGTCTAAAAAATTTCTACTGATACTTAAATTCCAATAACCTTTTGGTATAATTTTTTTAATGGTAGCACCTATTGTATAGCTATTTTGATCGATGGTTGGGCTATTTCCAAGCACATATTGATTTTCGGCAGTTAAACTATCAGGTGTGATAAATTTAAACCTGTCAATAGCACCAACACCTAAAAATGTTAATGTTGTTTTATCGTTGATACGCGTGGTGGTTTTAAACTGAAAATCTGAATAGTTCGGCAAAAATGACCAGTTAAGTAGTCCCGCAAGTATACCTAAACTACTTTTACGAGCAGACGCTACAAAAGTTGTTTTTTTAGACATGGGACCATCGAGTGTAAGTACACTTTCTGTTAAACTAAGTCTGATATTACCCTGAAATTTATTAGGATTACCATTTTTTTGCTTGAATTGAAATACACTACTTAAAGCATTATCATATTTAGCATCAAAAGCAGAAGTACTAAGCTTTACATCTTCAATTAAGAGTACATTTAAAATTCCAGCAGGTCCACCACCACTCCCCTGTGTTCCAAAGTGATTAATAATTGGAATTTCTATTCCGTCTAAATAAAAAACGTTTTCGCTTGGGGCACCGCCTCTAATAATAATATCATTTCTAAAAGTACCACCAGCAGCACCGCCACCAACACCAGGTAGCGATTGTATAACCCTACTAATATCAAAAAATCCACCAGGGTTATTTTTAATATCCTCGGTAGTTAAGCGCTGAATACTTAATGGACTTTCTAGCGTTGCGGCCTTTGCCGAACTGCGTCGGCTTGTGACAGTCACACTTGATAATTGATTAACGAGTTCTTCGATTTCTATTTGAATATTATTTTCATTACCTGTAGTAACAGGAATATTATTAAGCTGTTTGGTTTTAAAACCAACCCCAGAAACTTCGATTGTATAGGCACCGGGTTTTAATTGTGAAAATCTAAAATTTCCGAGGCTATCAGAAACGGTTTTAGTATTTCCTGGAATTACTTGTACCGTTAAACCAGGCACCCTTTGCTGTGTTTTTTTATTGTATATGGTACCACTTAATTTTCCTGTGGTCTGACCTAAGGCAAAAAGAGGTCCCAAAAGGAAGACAAAAAAGGATAATTTTTGTGCAATTTTCATAATTCCATGCTTTGTTGTTGTTAAACAAAAGACAAGTGCAAATGTTTGCCACAGGACAAAATTTTACAAGTTTTTGGTTAATTTGACCTAATACATGCAATATTTGCCTAATTCATGCGTTAAATTCGAATTTTTTCTAGCGTATTTATACTTAAATTAGACTTAAATCGGCTATTTTTAAGGCTTATAAATTGAACTGTTGGCTATCTATCCCCTCCAGCCGGTCCAGTTTCAATTATTTGTTTGGGCTATGCCTGTGGATGGGCAACCCAATACAAAAAAAAGTAAGTATGAATAGAAGTATCAAGTTTTCCCACTTGAAGCAGTATTGCTTTGCATTTTTTTTGGTGAGTTTTAAGCTAGCCAGTGCACAAATGATTCCGTTTACACAGAATTATTCGGCACCATTAATGGTCAATCCAGCAACCAATGGTTTGTTTAATGGTCGTGCAAGTATGCAGTCCAATTTTAAAAGTCAGTGGGGCAATGTTGCCTACCCTTATGTTACAGGGGTATTTAATGGCGAAGTAAGAATCCTAGATAATTTTATTGGCGCAAACGATATTGCCGCAGTTGGACTTTTGGCAGTATATGACAAATCCAACGACGGCGGATTTAAGCAAACACAAATTGGTGGAAACTTTGCTTTTCATAAAGCCATTGATCAATCTGGAAGTTTACGACTTGGATTTGGAGCACAAATGAGCTACCGATCGTATTTACTTGACTATACGAAACTAACATTTCAATCCCAATTCGCCCCATATATTGGGTACAATAGTAGCATACCAAGTGGCGAAGGTTTTGGATTTTCTTCTAATATATTTGATTATGGCGCTGGCTTGTTACTTTCATACTTAGAACAAGACTTTAGCTACTATGTTGGCATTGCGGGGTCCCATTTAAATAGACCTACTAGCAATAACAACAATTTATCATTTAGCATACCTCCAGGGCTAACTGCTCATGGTGGCATTTCTTTAAGTGATAAAAATGAAAACCGTTTATATGGTTCATTTGCCCACACAAGATCAGAGGCTAGCAATTTTACTACGCTTGGAATTGTCTACGGAAGAAATATCAATGGATATATCGATGAAGATGGTGATGAGTTTCAGATAGGCGCATTCATGCGATTCAAAGATTCATTTGCACCATACGTTGGCTACAAAAAAGGAAACTTATCGGTGGGCTTGAACTATGACATTACCACTTCCGAGTTAAGACTTGCCAGAGCAGGCGCAGGCTCTTTAGAACTTAATTTAAAAATGATGTTGTTTGATGATCCTAACAATGATCAATTAAGAAAACTAAAGTGCCGATTCATTTTGTGGTAACACAACTCTCCAAAATTATTATTTAAGAAATTTAATATAGTGCTTAATGAAAAAGACGTTACAAAAGTCTAGTTTATTATTTATTGGAATGCTGATTTCCTTGTTTGCTTTTGCGCAAACACGCTCAATAACATTTCAAACAATTCCAACAGGTGCATATGGACAAAGTTCTTCCATTGCAGCACTCTTTACGCCAGGTGGAGTATTTCCAGTTAACAATACAAGATTCAACCTATACTTATCAGATCCTGACGGAAATTTTAACTCTACAGCTTCTAATACAGCCATAGGAACTGCACTAACACACTATATAACTTTCATAAATGGACAAATTCCAGCAAATGCAACTGCAGCAAATACATACAAATTAAAAATCACCGCATTTGATGGTTCAGGAGGTGTTTTAGCAACAGCAACTAGCTCCTTTACAATTAACATTCAAAATACTACAGGAACTAATGGAAATGCGACAAGCCAAACATTTACATCTCCAGCGGATGCAAGTCCATTTATAAGTTATAGCGTTAATAGTAGTATTGGATTATTTGGAAGGTGTGTAGCTTCATCAGATGACGTATATGTTCAAAATAATACAAGTACTTCAGTTTCACTTTCAGTTAAAAATGAATTTGATGGGACAACAATCCCTGCCTACAATAATGACGCGTTTGCTTCACAAAATCAAAATGTAACTGTAATAGCAAATCAAAAATTAAAATTAACTGGGAGCCCTCAAAAAGTGCACTATCGTTTTTTTCAAACAATTACAGATGCAGCTCAATCAAATACCATTTCAACGAAGGCCTATTTTTTCATGAATAATGATTTATCTGCACCCTTTTCGGCCTTATTGAATGTTGTATGTTATGACCTAGGCTCACCAGGTATATTTACTTTCAAGACAGATATTGACCCAACAAGGGTTGGAAGCGCTTTTTTTAATTATCCCGGAAATATTTACACTGCAAAATGGGATGATAATACCCCAAATTATGTAACATCCATTCAAGATATTATAGATAAAGCTGGCTTGTTAACACACCCTTATTCTGAAAGTTCATGCGGTAAAAACGTAATTGCTTCCGGCCAAACAATTTATAACTCATTTGGCCCATCAATGACTGTGGCCGAGCCATCAAATTGCACACAAACCCAAGAAGCACTGACACCCATACAAATATTTCCAAAACCTAGAATTAGTTACACAGGACCAACTAAAGGCTGTGTTGGAACTCCATTAACATTTACGAACACTTCAATAATTAGTCCTCAAGGTTCGAAAACAGTTGCAGGCTGTAGTACTCCAAACGTTTTATATTACTGGTTTGTGGATGGAGTTCAGGCTTCCATTTCAACAAATTTTACTACAAGTTCTTTATCACTAGGAAATCATACCATTCAACTCGCTCCATTTACTGGCGGAACAACCTATAGTTGCACTCCAGCTCCTTACGAAACAGTTGTATGTATCGAAGCTGCGCCTCCCTCAGATGCTGCAAGATTTGCATTAATCGATACTGATAATAACAGAAATGCAGATACCACAATTTGTCCTGCAAATAGTCCTTTTTTAGTAGTTAATAAATCTTCGACGCTAACCTCCGGTTCATATTGTAGCATACTAAACTACAATTGGAAACTAACTGGGCCTGCAGGTTTTACAGAAATTAATTCTACAGTTAGCTCGAGTTCACCAAACTTTACAGTTCCAACTTTATCATTGAAAGGTGATTATACGTTAACATTAACTGTTTCTAATCCTTGCGGAACTTCTGCTGCATTTACAAGAAAAATTACTGTTCTTGAACGACCAGAAATAACAGTCGACCCTACTAACAAAACCGTTTGCGATGGCCTAAACACTACATTTACTGCTACAGCAGTTGGATCCAACTTGGTATACAGGTGGCAGGTAAAAATCCCAAGTGGAACTTTTACAGATGTTACCAATACAGGGGTATACTCAGGAGCAACAACTGCATCGCTAGCTATCACTGGAGCTACTTTAAGCATGAATGGATACAAATACAAGCTTATAGTAAGCGGAAGTTGTTCGCCAAATGATGAATCACCCGAAGTAACACTAACTGTTAATCCAAGACCAACAAGTGTAATTACCGGATCAACAACCGTTTGTGAAAACACACCAGCTACAATTTCGATTGCACTTACGGGAACAGCCCCTTGGAACTTCACTTATTCCGATGGTACTACAACTTCATCAACTATTACTACGAGCTCTTCTACATACACATTTTCTGTTTCACTTGCATCTACAAAAACATACACTGTTACATCGTTAACAGATGCAAATTGTACAGCTGCTAGTGGAGATAGAACAGGCTCAGCAGTCATAACCATCAATCCACTGCCTACAATTACAGGTACACTAAGTGCTTGCGTAAGTAGCACCACACAATTATCAGGCTCAGCAACAGCAGATGCAACAACACCATGGTCATCTGCAACAACAAGCGTTGCAACAATAAGTAATACTGGACTTGTAACAGGAGTAAGTGCTGGAACATCTGTCATTACTTATACGAATAGTAACGGATGTGTAAGAACTGCAACGGTTACAATACATGCATTACCAACAGTAAGTATTCCAAACACAAACCAATCATTGTGCAAAAGCAATGGAAGTCCAAGTGGCTCAGTAATTACACCAACAACTACAACAACAATCAGTTCTTATCAGTGGTTTAGTAATACCACTGCTTCAAATACTGGTGGAACTCAAGTTGCAACGACAAACACATTCACACCTCCAAATACAAATACTGGCGAACTATTTTATTACCTAACCGTTACAAATAACAATGGTTGCGTTGCAACAAGTAATGTATCTGGTAGCATTAAAGTATATGGTCAACCAACTATAAGTTCTCTTCCTACAACAACAAGCTATTGTATCAATGCAGCAGCTACCACACTAACACCTACAATTACAAATGGAGGATATGGTACACTAAGTTATCAGTGGTATAGTAATTCAACCGCATCTACAGTAGGCGCACAAGCTATACCGAACGAGACGAGCGCAACTTATACCCCTACAACAACTGTAGCAGGTGTAAAATATTATTATGTTATTGCTACCAATGGAGGACCAAGCTCTGCATCAAATTGCAATACCCTTACTTCTAATTTTGCAGAAGTAAAAGTATACGGAACACCTACTATTCCAACAGACCCTATAACAGCCACCTACTGCGCAACTGCAACACCAACAGCATTAACAGTACCCAATGCAACTGCTGGTGGTTACGGCACTGCAACTTACCAGTGGTATTCAAACACCACTGCATCTACAGCTGGAGCAACATCAATTGCAGGCGCAACAACTTCAACATTCACGCCTACCATTACTACAGCAGGCACTACTTATTATTTTGCTAACGTAAGCAACGGTGGAACAGGCGGCGCTGCTTCATGTAATAATTTAAATTCTGGTATAGCTACAATTACGGTTCATCCATTACCTGTAATTACATCTGGTACTTTTGCTACAGAAAGTTTATGTATAAGCAGTACAGCAACTAGTATGACGGCTTCTGCAACCACCGCAACCGGAACCATTGCTAGCTACCAGTGGTTTAGAAATTCCAACGCCTCTAATACGGGTGGAACATTAATAAATGGAGAAACAAACGCAACATTTACACCGCCAACAAACGCAACAGGAACAACATATTATTATTGCGAAATAACAAATAGCTGGGGATGTAAAGCAACTACCCCAGTTTCTGGTGCTATAAAAGTTTATTCGGCGGCCACTATTAGTACTCAACCTATTGCAGCTGATTATTGTGTAAACCCTACTGTTCAAGCAACTCTACTTAGTGTAAATGCAGCAACAAATGCGCCTGGCTCTCTCACCTATAGATGGTTTAGCAACACAAGTAATTCAAACAGCGGTGGTACTTTAATTGGTAGCGCAACAAGTGCATCGTATAGACCTGCAATCACAGCTGCAGGGGCAACATATTATTATGTAGAAGTTGGCAATGGCGGACCAGTTGGATGCGCAACTACTACTTCAAATGCTGTACTTATTAATGTGTTTAGCGCCCCTACTATAAGTGCCAATCTTACATCTTCTAACTATTGTAAAGACGCAGCTGCAAATGCCATAAGTATTACGGCAAGCAATGGCGGTGTTGGTACACTCACCTATCAGTGGTACGAAAACACAACTGCAAGTACAGCCACAGGAAGTACAATAAGTGGCGCAAATAGCTCAACCTATACGCCTTCTACAAGCACTGTCGGTACAAAATATTATTATGTTGTTGTAACAAATGGTGGACCAACAAGCACTTGTAATACAATTACTTCTAGCATTGCAACCATCAATGTATATGCAGCACCTACAATAAATACACATCCAATAACAGCTAGTTATTGTAAAGACAATACAGTGACGCCATTAACTGTTGGCGGAGCAACAACTGGCGGTTTAGGAACACTAAGCTACCAATGGTTTAGCAATACCACCAACACAAATAGTGGCGGAACAACAATAACAAACATTACCAATACATATACACCTCCAAGCACAACACCGGGTACTTATTATTATTACGTTGAAGTAAGAAACGGCGCCACAGGTGGAGCTACGGCATGTAATACAACACCATCAAATGTTGCGACTATAACCATACACCCACTACCAGTTATTACTTCTGCAAATTTTGCTACAGAAAATGTTTGCGTAGGAACTACTGCAACAAGTATGACGGCCTCTGCAACCACAACAACTGGAACAATAACAGGCTATCAGTGGTACAGAAATTCAAGCAACTCGTATACAGGTGCTACTCAAATTCTAAATGAAACAAATGCAACTTTCACACCTCCTACTTCAACTACAGGAACCACCTATTATTTCTGCGAAATAACAAATAGCTGGGGATGTAAAACAAATACAGCAATTTCTGGCGCCATCAATGTTTATGCTGCACCAGTTATTACTACACAACCAACAGGCGCTACTTATTGTCAAAATATAGCAGCAACTGCCATGAGTGTAACTGCAACAGCTGGAGGATTAGGTACACCAACGTATCAGTGGTATAGCAATACCACAAATAACAATTCTGGAGGAACACTCTTAATAGGTGCAACAAGTGCAACATACACCCCTTCCACTACAACAGTGGGTACCACTTATTATTATGTAACCATCAACAATGGAGGCGGTACTGCTGGATGTAGTATACTAGCATCAAATACAGCAGCGATTGTTGTAAATGACTTACCAGTAATCAATGCCATCTCTTTAGGCACACAATCAATTTGTTTAAATGCTACACCTGCTAATTTAAGCGTCACAGCATCTACAGCAACTGGAACCATCTCATCAACTGGCTATCAGTGGTATAGTAATACGACAAACAGTACATCAGGTGCATCGATTATAGCCGCTGCTAACACCAACACGTATACACCCCCTACTAATGTAGCTGGAAACAAATACTATTTCGCTGTAATCACCAATTCATTTAATTGTAGCACAACAACAACTGTTTCAGGTGTCATTCAGGTCAATCCTTTACCTACCATTACAACACAACCATCTATTGCGTCACAAACAAAATGTTTAAACGAAGCATTTACAGCGTTATCTGTTGGTGCTACAGCCGGAAGTGGATCTATTTCAAAATATGAGTGGTATAGTAACACCACAAATAGTACAACGGGTGGAACACTTGTTGCAACCAATAACTCAAGTGCATTAACAAATAGTTATACACCACTATCATCAAGCGCGGGCGTTTTATACTACTACGTAATTGTCTACAACACCAATGGATGTCAAATTACAAGTTCAATTTCTGCACCATTTACCGTAAACGATTTACCAAATATTAGTGTTCAGCCTTCGAGCAACAACCAAACTGCATGTCTAAATACAGCTACTTCAGACTTAACTGTTAGCGCGAGTGCGGGAAGTGGTAATATAAGTTCTTATACCTGGTATAGCACATCTAATATTTCAGGAACACCAGTGTGGACCGTGGTTGCTACCAATACAACTTCATCAACCACAAACACATATACACCATCATCAAATACTGTTGGAACGCTATACTACTATGTTCGTGTTACAAACTCAAATGGATGTATAAAAGCGAGTAATGCATCAGGCTCTGTTACAATCAATCCAGTAGCAATCATTACGAACCAAGTAAACACGTATTGTAGTGGCACTTCATTTACTAGAACACTTGTAACGGGTAATGGAATTACTGTTCCAGCAAATACAACTTATAGTTGGAATGCTCCAGTAGTTACTGGCGGATTAACAGGTGGCGCACCGGGTACAGCTCAGACTTCACTTAATGGAACGCTATTTAATCCAACCAATACACCACAAACAGCAACCTACACCGTTACGCCAAGAACAGGTAGTTGTGATGGTGCAACATTTACATATACTGTTACCATTAACCCTAAAGCGAGTATTACAGTTGCTGATTTAAACATTTGTAGCGCTACTCCATTTTCATTTACACCAACCGATGGAACCAATGGAAATATCGTACCTGCAAATACTACATATGCCTGGACAACTCCTACAGTTACAGGAGGTATTACTGGTGGCGCATCCGCATCTGGTCAAACAAATTTTGGTGGAACATTAACCAATCCTACAAATTCTCAAAAAACTGCAACCTATACCGTAACTCCAACCTCACCAGTAGGACCTTGTACCGGAGATAATTTCACCATTGTTGTTAACTTAAATGCTAGACCCGTAATACCAAACAAATCACAAACAATTTGTAGTGGAACTGCATTTAGCATAACACCTACTAATGGAATAGGTGAAATAGTACCAGCAAATACTACTTATAGCTGGACCGTTCAAGATAATTCAAGTATTAGTGGCGAATCCAATGGTAGTACCAACGGAAATAGCATTGGCCAAACACTAACCAATAATAGTAACTCGGCTCAAACAGTCATATACACTGTTACGCCTGTATCAGGTGATGTAGGGAACTGTACAGGACCAACTTTTACAATTACGGTAACTGTCAATCCAATACCATCAATTAGTGCAAAAACAGTAATAGCTTGTAGCAACGAAGCATTTACTACTACCATTACAAATGCATTAAATAATGATATTGTTCCTAACGGAACAACCTATACATGGTCGCTACCAATTGTTACAGGAAATATGACGGGCGGTGCTGCAGGAAACGCTGCAACAAGTGTTTCAGGTAATTTAACCAACCCAACAAGTGTTAATCAAACAGCAACATATACTGTAAGACCAACAGCACCTGGAAGTACAAGTTGCACAGGACAAGACTTTACGGTAGTGGCAACCATTAAACCAAAAGCAACTATTGCAACAAAGGCAACTACAGCTTGTAGTAATGATGCATTCACATTTACATTTACAGATGGTGCTGGAACAGATGTAATACCAACAGGAACCACTTACACTTGGTCAAATCCACCAACAGTAACAGGTGGTTTAACAGGCGGTGCCACAGGATCTAATCAAAACATTGTGGGTGGAACTTTAGTAAATCCATCTAACACTTCACAAACTGCAACCTATAATGTTATCGCAAATTCAAATGGATGTTTGAGTACGCAATTCTCTGCAACCGCAACGATTTATGCAAGACCATTTATCAATACACAAAATGTTACGAGCTGTAGTGGTTCTGCATTTAGTGTTCCATTATCTAATGGTGGTGGAAATATTTTACCAAATGCTACAACCTTTACATGGACTGTTGTACAAAATAGCAATGTAACTGGCGCATCAAATGTAAACGTTGCTACAAACGCAATTACGCAAACACTTACCAACATTACCAATACAGATCAAATTGTAACATACGCTGTTACGCCAATTTCAGGTACTGAGGGTAATTGTGTTGGACAACCTTTTACAGTAAATGTTACAGTAAAACCAAAACCTTCTGTTACAGCACAATCTGAAACAATTTGTAGTGGTATTAATTTTACCAATGCACCAAGCAATGGAAACGGAAATATTATTCCAGCTGGAACAAGATATACTTGGACTACACCAACAAGCAATCCAGTTGGAGCAGTTTCAGGAGGCTCTGCTCAATCATCACCTCAAACTAGGGTAGAACAACTACTTACTAACAATACCAATGCACCAGCAACCCTAACGTATACAGTCACACCATCTGCAAATGGTTGTTCAGGTTCAAGTTATCAATTAATTGTAAATGTGAATCCGAAACCAGCAATTACGGCAATGTCTGCTACAATTTGCAGCAGTGAAACGTTTACCGTTAGTCCAGCAAATGGAGCAAATGGCATTGTTCCAGCTAACACAACATACACTTGGGATGTCACAGACAATCCAAACGTAACTGGTGAATCAAGGGTTACAACAGGTAGCATAAATATTAGCCAAACATTAGTAAATACTTCCAACATCCCACAAACTGTAACGTATACAGTATCACCAACTTCAGGTGAAGCCGGATCATGTCCTGGCATTTCATTTACAGTTTCAGTTTTAGTTAATCCACAACCAACAATAACTGCAGCTCAAGCACAAACAGTTTGTAGTGGTACTGCATTTAATATTGCTCCTGTAAATAGTACAGATGGCATTGTTCCTTCAAATACAAGATACACTTGGGGTAATCCAAATGACAATCCTGTAGGGTCAATTACCGGACAAAGTGCACAATTAGTAGCAGCGAACTCTGTAAGTCAATTACTTAATAACATTACCAATACCCCGGCTACTATTTCTTACACAGTAACGCCAATTGCAGGTACATGTACAGGTCCAAACTTTACGGCCGTTATTACAGTTAACCCTAAACCAAATATTAACGCCCAAGCAAGAACAATTTGTAGCGAGGGATTATTTACTGTTTCACCAGTAAACACCGCCGATGGAATTGTACCAAACAATACAACTTATACCTGGTCTAATCCAGTTAGTAGTCCTGTTGGCGCAATA
>JACCDO010886186.1_pt1 | contig 16009 bp, 7 predicted proteins | sample 7446101 | NCBI WGS metagenome assembly JACCDO01 (sample SAMN15323440, study PRJNA562643) | freshwater metagenome | isolation source: river surface water | place: USA:Blue River Watershed | collected 2017-08-16
AAAGTGCAAGAAAAGGTCAAAGAGTTTTTTGGTAAAGAGCCCCGTAAAGACGTCAACCCTGACGAAGCTGTTGCTGTGGGTGCCGCCATCCAGGGCCAAGTGCTGTCGGGCGACCGCAAGGACGTCCTGCTGCTGGACGTGACCCCCCTGTCCCTGGGCATCGAGACCCTGGGGGGCGTCATGACCAAGATGATCGCCAAGAACACCACGATCCCGACCAAGTTCGCGCAGACCTTCTCCACGGCCGACGACAACCAGCCGGCCGTGACCATCAAGGTCTTCCAGGGCGAGCGCGAGATCGCCAGCGGCAACAAGCTCCTGGGCGAGTTCAACCTGGAGGGCATCCCGCCGGCGCCGCGCGGCCTGCCCCAGATCGAGGTGAGCTTCGACATCGACGCCAACGGCATCCTGCACGTGGGCGCCAAGGACAAGGGCACGGGCAAGGAAAACAAGATCACCATCAAGGCCAACTCGGGCCTGTCCGAGGAAGAAATCCAGAAGATGGTGAAGGACGCCGAGCTCAACGCCGCCGAGGACAAGAAGAAGCTTGAACTCGTGCAGGCCCGTCACCAGGGCGAAACGCTGGTGCACAGCGTGCGCAAGAGCCTGACCGACTACGGCGACAAGCTCGAAGCCGGCGAGAAGGAAAAGATCGAGGCGGGCATCAAGGAGGTCGAGGAGGCCCTGGCCACCGACGACAAGGCCCGGATCGAGGAAAAGACCAACGCCCTGATGACCGTGAGCCAGAAGCTCGGCGAGAAGATGTACGCCGACATGCAGGCGGCGCAGGCGGCCCAGGCCGCCGGCGGTGCCGCCCCGGGGGCGGATGCCGGGCAGGCCAAGCCGGCCGACGACAATGTGGTCGATGCCGAAGTGAAAGAGGTCAAGAAAGGCTGATCGCGGGACGCCACGGCGCACCGGCACGCCGCGTTGGACCGGCTCCCTCCGTGGGAAGGTCAACGCGGCTTTTTTGCTGTAGGGGTTGACACAAAAACATGGCTACGAAACGCGATTACTACGAAGTCCTGGGCATCCCCAAGAACGCCTCGGAAGAAGAGATCAAGAAGGCTTATCGCAAGCTGGCGATGAAGTTCCACCCTGAGCGCACCCAGGGGGATGCCGCCAAGGATGCCGAGGTAAAGTTCAAGGAGGGCAAGGAGGCCTACGAGATGCTGTCCGACGCGGAAAAGCGCGCGGCCTACGACCAGTACGGCCATGCGGGCGTGGACCCGAACATGCGCGCAGGTGGCGGGCCGGGCGCCGAGGGCTTCGGCGGGTTTGCCGAGGCCTTTGGCGACATCTTTGGCGACATCTTCGGACAGGGGCGCGGCGGACGGGGCGGCGGCGGCGGGCGCCAGGTGTATCGCGGGGGCGATCTGTCCTATGCGATGGAGGTCACACTGGAGGAAGCGGCGGCGGGCAAGGAAGCCCAGATCCGCATCCCCACCTGGGAATCGTGCGACACCTGCCATGGCAGCGGCGCACGTCCGGGCACGCAGGCCAAGACCTGCACCACCTGCCACGGCCAAGGCGCAGTGCAGATGCGCCAGGGCTTCTTCAGCGTGCAACAGACCTGCCCGCAGTGTCGCGGTACCGGCAAGATCATTCCCGAGCCCTGCACCGCTTGCCTGGGCCAGGGCAAGGTGAAGAAGCAAAAGACGCTGGAAGTGAAGATTCCCGCCGGCATCGACGACGGCATGCGGATTCGCAGCGCCGGCAACGGCGAGCCGGGCATGAACGGCGGGCCGCCAGGCGACCTGTACATCGAGATCCGCCTGAAGAAGCACGAGTTGTTCGAGCGCGATGGCGACGACCTGCACTGCGCCGTGCCAGTGAGCGTGACGCGTGCGGCGCTCGGCGGCGAGATCGAGGTGCCGACCCTGGCGGGCAAGGCGGCCATCGACATCCCCGAAGGCACCCAGCATGGCAAGCAGTTCCGACTGCGTGGCAAGGGCATCAAGGGCGTGCGCTCAAGCTACCCGGGCGACCTGTACTGCCACATCCACGTGGAAGTACCGGTCAAGCTGTCCGAGCACCAGCGCAAGCTGATGAAGGAGCTGGACGAGTCACTGAAAAAAGGTGGCGGCAAGCACTCGCCCGGCGAGGAGAGCTGGGCGGACAAGTTGAAGGGGTTCTTCAGCTCCTGAGGTTGCAAGGGAGTCAGATCAGGGTGCGCCGCAGGCGGGGCGCCCCTTCATCCACTCCGAGTCACAGCGGCCAACCCAGATTAATCCTCGCCTCAGCAGACAGCGTTGGAACTCGGCATTCGCTCGATGATATGAGGGGAGGGACATCGTATCCTCGGGCCTCCTGAATGCCTCTCGAGTCTCTTTGCTAGGGATAAATTCTCCATTACGCTCTCCGCCGCACGCTACCCAATCCGCCAACTTCTCTTCGGCTGTAGCGTTCGGCTTTCTCCACAAGTCCAGATAAGGCGGTGGATGCAGTAGTGCATCGAGAGCTCTCGCATCACAGTAAGCTGCTGGCGTTTGTGGCCCACAGATTCGCCCATTTCCAATCGTGCAGCCGCCCAGGAAGAAAGCCAGACCGAAGTACGTAACCCACTTCATTCGATTCCTCATCGAGCTGCTCTCAAGAAGATCGAAATGGCATTCCACACATCCGGAGGAAGCAAAGTAGCCATTGCAAAGGGCGTCGAAACAACGACCGCGCCGGTCAAGCTCCAGTAGTCTTGCATTCGGCCAACAACAGAACCTCTGTTGCGCTTGATATTGCCCTCGACGTCGTAAACGCCGACGATCTTTCCTCCGATCATGTCATGGGCGCCGGCAAATGACTCGACTAGCGTATCGATCCAACTGCCAGGCTCATATGCAAGTCCATACAAGGTTCCCTTAGATCCCTGAACGCCTCCGGTGACACCTGCCATCTTCTTTCCTTCTTTGCTTTGCAAAAAAGCTTCCAAGCTGGTGACTTGATCAGATTCCCCCTGAAACTGGATCATTTGCTTCTCGGTAAGGATGAATTCACCCGTTTCTTTTGATCTTTCGCACCGCTGATTCGCCTCTCCACAGACGAGTTCGAGACTCACACGAGCACCGCCAAGCTTGAATCCATCACCATCGACTCCCGCACTGACTCCTGAGTCATTGGTCAGCGAAGTAACTCCATCCGTGACCCCCTTGAATTTCAAGGAATCCTCGATCATCAACTCCCGCATCTTCTTGGATGCTTCGCCCAGGGCTTCCCTGGCAACCGCTGCCCCGCCCTGCATCGTCACGGCCCCCACCAGAATGTTCATCACCCTCTCCTCACGCTCCAGGCGCTTGAGCTCCTCCTTGGCTTTCAGGACGTCGTCCGGCGTCGAAGCGGCCTTGAGTTTCTTTTGAAGGTCCGCCTTGCGCGGAGACACGTAGGATTCGATCGCCTTTCTCGCCTCCACACCCGCCGCCGCCGTGATCGTCACCTGCGCCTGGATCGAGCGGCGCACCTGCTCTGCGTCGAAGATCGGGCGTAACCCCGTCGAGGGGTCTCCCGTTCGGACTTCCTGGTGGCCGGCCAGGCCACTGACTCCCGCTGGTGTGACACTGCGCGCCTGCTGCGCATCGCTGCCCAAACCGCCCCCGGTCCCCTGGGCGCCCAGCTTCCCTTGCAGATCTTTTTCCACTCCAAGGGATATCCCGATCGCAGTCGCTTCGTAGCGAGCATGGTTGCCGATGTCCTCGGTTGTGAGGCTGCGTGCCTCGAACTGGTTGACGCCAGCCTGGACAGCCGCTTCCGAGCTGGTCACAGCAGCACCTGAGAGCACGGCATCACCTCGCGCGGAGACCTCGAAGCCTGCATCCCCCGCGCGCAAGGCCGTCTGTTCGCCCACGCTCGCGAAGGAGTTTTCGATACGGCTCTTGCCCAGAACCAGGCTGCCACCCGCACCGGCCCCGACGGTCACACCAGCCGCAGCGTGGCGCTGCTCGCTGCGATAGGTCTCGGTGTCCTGCAGACTTTCCATGAAAAGCCCCTCAGTGGCATGGACCACCACTCGCTCCCCCTGAACCACCGCACCACGCAGGACGATCGCTTGTCCGCTGTCCAGCGTCGCATTCCCCTGTGCCTGGACCTGGGTGTTTCGCCAATCAGTCGTTGCACTCTCTGATGCCCCGCGCGAGGCACTCACACTGGCGGTCAGCCCCCACCCAGTCGGCGACTGCGATGTCTTGGCACCGAACGCCATGCCTACCCCCAGACTCGCCCCCTCGCTTCGCTGCGTGCTGTGTTCCTGAGCAACGTGCGCAGCCGCCACCAGGGCGATGCCTCCCTCGGCAGTCAGGGTGGCATCCCCACCCGCCTGCAGGTCGCTCCCACGCACGGTGAGCGTAGAGTCCTGCCCGTCGCCCTCGGCACGCACGCTCAAGTCGCCGCCCGCGATGACCTCGGAGGTCCGGGTCCCCTGTTCGGACCGCACGCGCTCACCCGAACTGCGTACCGAGCCGATGCTCACGCTCAGTCCCACACCGCCCGCAGTCTCCGGCTGCGCCTTGACGGCCTGTGCGGCTCGCCGGACCGCCAGCGCAGTGGTGGCGGCAGCCAGGGCTCGCATGCGCGGGTCATTGGTGGCAGCGGCGGACCGGGCCATCTGGTTCGCGGTTTGGGCTGCCGTGACGACCGGGTTGGTGAGGGCCACCGTCACGCCGGTCTGGGCGAACTGGGTGCGATCGACGGAGCGGGACGACTCCTGCCCGTCAGCGATCTCGACCCGGTGGGCGGAAACGTGAATATCACCCTGCGGCGCCAGAACGTCGCTGGCAGTCTGGCGGTAGGCCTCGCCGGCTTCGAAGACGACTTCCCCAGCGGCACTGCCCACGGTGGAGGGTGCCAGGGTCTCCTGGACCCTCTCCTGTGTCGAGCGCACATCACGCTTTCCGATGGTGATTCCCAACCCACCCGAGCTGAAGACGCCCCGGCGTGTCTCATGCCGCTCGTGGTTTTCCGTCCTGGACTGCGAGGCGGCTTCGACCACCACGTCGCGTCCCGCTGCCAGGGAGGTCGCCTGCGTACTCACGACCTGGCTGCCCTGCACGCTGGCATCCCGTCCGGCCACGATGCGGACCGATTCGCCGGAGATCGTGGCCGCGACGGCCCGGGTTTCATCCACCGTATCACGCGTGCTCAAGCTGCGCGAGGAAAACAGGCCCCGCTGCATCCAGTGGCGCGCGGCATCGCTGCGGTCCTGGGCGCTCCCCGCAGCGATGGCCGCGTCTCTGCCGGCCTGCAGCACAACCGCCCCAGCAACGGACTCGACACGCGCCGCCTGCACCCCAAGGTCTCGCCCGGCGGACATGAGGAGTTCGCCCTGGACCTGGATCTGGGTGCCGACGTCGTGGCGCCTGGCTACGAGCTCGAAGTTTTGATCGTCCCAGACCGTGCGGGTTTCGTTCTTCACCTCGACGGCTTCCAGCCTCAGGTCCCGGCCGGCAAGAAGCAACGTCGCGCCCTCGGCCCGAGCGCCTTGCACGGGTCCGTTCATGATCTGCGCACTCCGCAGAACGAGATCCCTCTCCGCGCTGGTCAGGAGCACCCCGTCGGGGTTCGTGACATACAGCCCAGCCATGCGCTCAACCTGGGTGCGCTCCCCGCTGGATTGACCCTCGCGGGCCTGCTGCGAGCGCATCGTGGCGGCCACGGTCAGATCCTGCCCGGCATGCAGGGACAAGCTGCGCTCCGCGCGGATGACACCGCCGAGACTTTCCATCGACTCCCGGGCCTGAACCGTCACGTCCTGTGCCGACATCCGGCCACCCAGATTGCGAATGTTCTGGGCGTCGATCACCAGGGCCCTGCGGCCCGCCATCATCCCTGTTTGCCACAGGTCGCCGGAAAGCCGCAGGTTCACCGAATCGCCCGCCATCAAGGCGCCACCCTCCTGCGGGTCTCCCGGCCGGACCACGGCATAAAGCCGGGGGACCAGGGCCTGCACCGTCCGGCCGTCTGGCAAGGTCACTGGAGCGAGCACCATCCACACGATGTCGGTGGTGAGTTGAGCCATCTGGGAGGCCGAGAGCGCGATGCCGGGCTTGAGCGAGTGCGTCCGCGCATAGAACTCACCCGCCTGCATCAGGGCCTGGTACTGGGCTTCGTCGCTGCCATGGCCGGCGAGAAAGCGACGGCCTGTCAGCTCGAGCACCTGGTCACGAACCAGTTGCTGCTCGAAGAAGGCATCGCCCAGTCGCTTGCCGAGCTGAGACGGGTCGGGGCCGGACTGCTGCTGCCACTTCAGGCGCTGTGTGAATCGGGGGTCTGTCTCGATCCAGTACGGCGCGGTGTCATCGGCCGCCGGGCGGAACAGGCTGGAGGTGGGAAGCGGCCACGGCCCAGATACCGCGAGGGTCCGCACCCGTGATCCTGTCGTCCCTGCGGTATTTGTTTCTGAGACAGCCCACTGCCCGGAAGGCGCGCTCAAACCCGTGGTCGCGGAGGCACCGGCCTGGCTGCGCCGCTGGGCAACGGGCAACACGATGGGCGTGACCTCATCAGCGGGGACATAGGGGGCCAGGCCTGACCAGTCTCGCTGGTGGTAGCGTTTGAAGCCCCCACGCCAACGGCTTGCGGTGTACTGGCTGGTGCCTGATTCGCTCACGATGCGTACGCCTTCGGCGTCCAGGTTGCGCAGATGGGCCAGTTCGCCCGCGAGCACACCACCGGCCACGATCTGGCTCTTGTCGTTGACCAGGTCCCCCCCTGCCAGGTGCATGCTGCCGCCAGACAGGATCCGCCCCGGGTCCGAGGTCAGGACCTGGGTCTCGCGCTCGGTGCGGGTGACGTGGTACTGCGTCCAGTTCTGGACGAGACTGCCTGCAAAGCCGGCGTTGTAGGCCTCGATCCGGTCATCCAGCTGCGCGTAGCGCGCATCGGTCTCGCTTCGCCACGCGGCCTGTCTGGCCTCGTGCTCGGCCCAGGCCTGTGCATAGGCCGATCGAGCGGTTTCGTAGGCTGCCAGATCATCCTGGTAGGCCCGGCACGCAACTGCGTCCTGCGTGGCACCGGCGGCACAGGCCCCTGCGCGCGCGGCATCCGGTGCGACCGGCGCCCGCACGGTGGGCGGCAGGGGCTCCGGCTCGGGCGTGCGCAGGCCAAAGTAGGCCCATGCAGGATCACCCGGCAGGTAGTCGGCGCCAGGCAGCCGCGTGCAGACCTCCTGGTCCTCGTCACCCGTGCAGGACTGCTCGCCCACGCGCGGGATCGGCGACTGACCCAGGACACTCCCCGACCCCGCCAACGGGTCGGTGCGATAGCGATAGCGTCCCGCGCGGCTCCAGCCTTCCCAGACGAAGAGCTCACCGGGGAGCCTGGCTCGCCCCTCGGGCTGGATGTACAAGCGTGGCGTAGGGGCAAGGGTCTGAACCACATGCGTCTCGAAATGGGCGTTCTGATTCTCCAGACGCTGTGCGGCCAGCCGCAGTCCCCCTTGGGACTCGATCGTGGCGGAACTGTTGATCACCGATTCGGCCTGTCCGATGGCCCGGTGGCCGGCGTCGAGTTCGCCTGCGACAGTCAAGGCGTCCTCCCCCTTGCCCGCACTGAGGATGCGCGCATGTTCGCGGTTGACCAATTGGCGCACGCCGATGTCCAGCCGCTCACGTGCCGCGATCACGGCGTCGGCTCGGCCACCGGCCTGCGTTTCGGTGTCATTCGTGAGGGACCGGGCGCCGATCGCCAGCACATCACCGTAAAGGCGGCCGGTACCGATGTTCAGCACGGAGTCGCTCTCGATCAGATTGAAGGCGCCATCGACCAGCCCCCGGTTGGTGAGGCTTTCCACTGCCTGCAACCTGGTGCGAAAGCCGACCAGCGAGCCGCCCTGCGCATTGTCGATCTGGCGGGCGCAGGCGCTGAGCGCCTCGCCCGCCCCGACCTCGCCCGCGTTGGACAGGGAGCTATCTACCCGAATCTGCAAGGTCGCGTCGGACCACAAGGAGCCGCCTTTTTCGACGGACAGATCGGAGGCATCGATCTGCAGTTGTCGTCCTGCCGCCATCAGGCCCGCGCCGTTGCGAACTGGACCGGTGGTGGCGATCTGCAAGTCGACATCGGCCAGGATCACTCCGCTGACGTTGTCGACGGACGCCGTCCGGATCCCGAGCTGATCGGTCGCAGCGATGACACCGGCATCGTTCAACAAGGCGCCTGCTGGCGCGGAGAGGTCGATGCGGGGCGCCCGCATCACGCCGTGACGGTTGTCCAGGCTCTGCGTCTTCACGATGAGCTCCCGGCCCGCCTCGACCCGGCCGGACTGTGTGAGCCAGCCATCGCTGCGCAGCACCAGCGCCTCGGTGGCCACCATGCGCCCGGCATGGGCCATACCCATGCCGGTTTCGGTCCCGACCAGGAAGATCTTGTTCGCATACAGCCCGCCCAGTGCCGAGACATCCATCAGCAGTCGCGGCGCAGGTCCTGCCGGGGTCACGGGCGTGATCGACAGGCCGGGCGCCAGGAGGGGCCCCGCAGGTACCTCGCCCGCACCGGCCACCACGGCGAGGCGATCGGCATGGATCGCGGCGTTCACGCGCAAGGCCCGCGTCAGCAGGGCGGCCTGGTCGGTCTCGCGTGCATCCAGGCCTGTGCCCTGGATTTCGATCACGCCGCCCTTTACCCGAAAGGCCTGCAGCGCGCCTCCCTGCATCACAGGAACGCCGGTCACCATCGTGGCCCGGCTCGCGTTGATGAAGCCGCAGCCGCTGCAGGTAATCCCCGCAGGATTGGCGATCACAACTTCGGCTCGCCCGCCGGCTACCTCGAGCCGCCCTGCTAGCCGGCTGGCATCGGGGCCTTTCACCTCGTTCAGAAGAATGCGTGCAGATCCCCGAGCCAGCCAGGGATTGCCCTGGATCCAGCCTGCCAGTTCCGTGGTGGTGTCTGTCCGGCTGTTGTTCAGGATCACGCCACGGCGCTCGATATCGAAGCGCTGGTAGGTGTTGTGCGACACCCCCGCAGCGCTGGGCGTCTGCACATTAACCTGGATCACGCCATTGGCCGACTGCATGACCGTGGGACGCTGACCCTTGAGGGCCCCCGGGTCTGCCACGACCTGCGCTGGAACAGAGCATGGCGGAAGCACGCATAGCGAACAAAGGACGAGAGGGAAATGCGGCCGCATGGTCGGACTCCAGAGGTCAGAAGGCGAACTGCAAGCTGAATCCCGCCGTGCGGTCGGCGGTACGAAACATCGACGGCTTGTGCAGAGGACGGCCGGCAAAGAGATCCCAGCGGGCCCCTCGCCACGCACCCCGCAGTCCGATAACCATCCCCGACAGGCGGGTGCCGGCCAGCGCCTCGCTGGCCGCGCCGCCCACCTCGCCGTGATCCAGCCCCAGGTACAGACTGGCGTCTCTGCCAGCCACAACTCCCTGCAACTCCTGGCGCAGCCACCAGCCGCGCGCGGCTGACAGGGTCTGCTCCCCGTCGAAGCCACGCACCGTCGACCGCCCGCCGATCGAGAACCGGTTCTGGGGCACCAGGGATTGCCCGCTCCACTGGCCACTGGCTACCAGCTCGTAACGGACACTCGGCATGACGGCAAGTGACGCGGAGAAATCGACATTGACGATCCGGGGGCGCGACACCCCCTCGCCGAAGGCCTCCTCGGGCGCCGCCAGCGCGCCGAATGCGCCAGTGCCTCGCCGGTACGCGAGCCCCAGGCTCCATGCGACAGGGCCAGCGGTACGCTGGTGCTGAACGCCGAGCTCCCAGCCAGCGGTGCGCCGCCTCTGGACTTCGATCTCGGTGTCATCGATGAAGTTGGCCGACTGCCGGCTCCAGCCCTGCAGGGATATAGCGGTCTTGCTCACCGCATTGCGATGGACCATGCGGGTGAGACGCAGGTCCTGCTGACGGGTTTCGCCCCGGTACACATAGGACTGGTTGGCGCCAGCCACCACTTGCCGATAGTCCTGCCGGCTGGCCTGCAGCGCCACCAGCCAGTGGCCCCAGGGCAGCGAGTAGTGCAGGGCCTGTCCCCGGTTGCCGTGCCCTGCTGAAACGCCCCCCTCGCCTGCCGCATCAGGTCGCAGGCTTTGCTGCACGGTCACAGACAGCACGTCGTTCAGGTCCAGTGCGTTGTCAAAGGCAAAGGTCAATGCGCCCTGGTAGCGGCCAGTAGCCCGCGCACCTGCGTCATCCACCGACAGGCCCAGGCGGAAGGGGCGCTCCTGGGCCCACTGGATGGCGAGGTCGCTGTCGCCGGGGCGTACCTCGGGGCGATCCGGCGTCGGCGCGGAGGGCTCAATCCGGATGTCGGCCCGTACCGTCGGCACTCGCTGAAAATTCTCCAGGCCCTGCTCGAGGTCACGCAGGTTCAGGATCCGATCCGGCCGCAGAGGCAGGGCATTCCAGGCGTTGCCGCGTCCCAGCGCGTCTCGCTGCAGACGAACAGAGCCGAGACGTCCCGGCAGGATCACCAGTCGCAAGGTGCCGGTGCCCAGGTTCTGGTCGGGCACGAGCACACGCGTCGTGATGAAGCCCCGCTCGATCAGAGCGCCTTGCACACGCTGCGTGATCGCGGCGATGTCGTTGGGCCCCATGCACGGGGGTACTGCGGGATGGGGGCGGGCATCGCTCGGGGAAAGTGCCGCGTCGATCACCCATTGGAAGTCCTCGGCTGCCTCGCCTTCCAGCGCGATGCGCCGTACAGGAAAGCATGGCGCTTGCACATGCCCAGAGACTCCCAAGCTACCACCCGACTGCGCATACGCCCAAGCTCCCCAGGCGACCAGCAGGCAGGCAACGAGACATCGGGCGAGACTGACGAAGTGTCGGGCGAGCAACAGACGATCCTTGGCAAATCGCCCAGGATCCTAGGTCGCCTTCCTCGATTTCTCTTCTCAGCCTTCGAGCTGTTCAGTCTTCTGAAACAACGCTTCGCCCCTCCTCAGAACAAGCTGACCTGTCCGTCCAGCGAAGGTCTGCGGAAGGCCTGCGTATCGAATTCAATCCATTCGTGGTTGAAACCGAGCCGCCTGCACGCCCGATGGAAACGCTGACCGATCAATCTGGCCCAGAGGCCAGAGCCCTTCATGCGCGAGGCGAAATCGCTGTCGTAGTCAAGCCCGCCGCGCATCTCCTGGATGCGGGCCATCACGCGTGCCGCGCGCTGCGGATAGTGCAGGTAGCTGTGCGTGGGCCGCGCATAGCAATAGATGCAGCCATGCTCGCAACCCCGGTAGGGATTGATCGAGCGGTCGAAGTACAGGTCGGGCGAATCGTTGTACGTAATGACCCTGCGCGCGTCTTCCCAGGTGACCTGCGTGGCAGGGCGCAGGGCGTCATCGCCCTCGCCAGGCTCAGACGGCCACTCCCAGCCGTCATCGAAGGCATCTCGCGCCTCGGACTGGAAACGGTGCGCGATACGCGAAGCCGCCCCACGGCCCTTGATCGCACTCAAGGGAATGCGCCTGCCCATCGAAAGAGATTCGCCAGGATAACTGTTCATAAATACAGTATCCTTGACTGAGCGATGCCAGGCAAGCCCGCGCAGCGGCCCCTGGCGTTGGCGTTGGCGTTGACGTGTCAGCGGCTCAGGGGCACAGGCGCACCTTGGCCTCGCGGTATTCGCGGGCCAGGCGGGCCACCAGGTCGGCAGTCGACGTCACGGCCGTCACCGCGCCGATCCCCTGCCCGCAGCCCCAGATGTCCTTCCAGGCCTTCTTCGCATCGCCACCGAAGTTCATGGCGCTGGGGTCGGACTCGGGCAGGTTGTCCGGGTCCAGACCCGCGGCGCGGACGGAGGGCTTGAGGTAGTTGCCATGCACGCCGGTGAAGAGGCTCGAGTAGACGATGTCGTCGCTGGTGCAGTCGACGATGGCCTGCTTGTAGGCCTCGGAGGCGCGCGCCTCGTGCGTGGCGATGAAGGCCGATCCGATGTACGCGAAGTCCGCGCCCATGGCCTGGGCCGCCAGCACCGCGCCGCCGGTGGCGATGGAACCTGAAAGCGCGATCGGCCCGTCGAACCACTGGCGAATTTCCTGGACCAACGCGAACGGGCTCTTGGTGCCGGCGTGGCCGCCCGCCCCCGCCGCCACCGCGATCAGGCCGTCGGCGCCCTTCTCGATCGCCTTGCGCGCAAAGGCGTTGTTGATGATGTCGTGCATCACCACGCCGCCATAACTGTGCACCGCGTCATTCACGTCGGTGCGCGCGCCCAGGGAGGTGATGACGATCGGCACCTTGTACTTCACCACCATCTGCAGGTCGTGCTCGAGCCGGTCATTGCTCTTGTGAACGATCTGGTTGATGGCAAAGGGCGCCGCCGGCCTGTCCGGGTGCGCCTGGTTGTAGGCCGCCAGCGTCTCGGTGATCTCGTGCAGCCATTCATCGAGCTGCGAAGCGGGACGGGCATTGAGTGCTGGCATGGAGCCGACCACGCCGGCCTTGCACTGCTCGATCACCAGCTGGGGGTTGCTGATGATGAACAGGGGGGAGCCGATGATCGGCAGCGGGAGCTTCTGCAGGGGCGCGGGCAGGCGGGACATAGGCGCCCCCTCAGAAGGCTTCGAGTGCCATGGCGGTGACGCTGTCCGCGCCTTCGACGATGCTGTCTCGCTGGCCCTGCGCCTTGGCCAGGATATGGTCGGCGTAGAAGCGGGCGGTCGCCATCTTGGCCTGCATGAAGTCCTTGTCCTCCCCCTGGGCCGCCAGGGCCTGCGCCGCCAGGTAGGCGCGCGCCATCTGCCAGCCAGCCACGAGGTTGCCCGCGAGCATCAGGTAGGGCACCGAACCGGCATAGACCGCATTGGGCGAGGCCTGTCCCTGACCGGCGATGAAGTCGACCACGTCCAGGAAGGCCTTGCGCGCCTGCGACAGGCGCTTGTGGATGGCGCGGGCGCCTTCGTCGCCCGCGCGGGCCAGATCGGACTCCGTCTTCTCGACCTGCGAGGCGATTGCGCGGGCGGTCTGGCCGCCATCACGCATCGTCTTGCGGCCCACCAGGTCATTGGCCTGGATGGCGGTGGTGCCTTCGTAGATGGTCAGGATCTTGGCGTCGCGGTAGTGCTGCGCGGCACCGGTCTCCTCGATGAAGCCCATGCCGCCATGCACCTGCACGCCCAGCGAGGTGACTTCCAGGCTCATCTCGGTGCTGTAGCCCTTGACCAGGGGCACCATGAATTCGTAGAAGGCCTGGTTCTGCTTGCGCACGTCGGCGTCGGGATGATGGTGGGCGGCGTCATAGGCCGCCGCCGCGACGGTGGCCATGGCGCGGCAACCCTCGGTGTAGGCGCGCATCGTCATGAGCATGCGCTTGACGTCGGGGTGGTGGATGATGGGCGCGCTGGCCTTGATGGAACCGTCGACCGGCCGCGACTGCACGCGCTCACGTGCGTAGGCCACCGCCTTCTGGTAGGCGCGCTCGGCCACCGCGATGCCCTGCACGCCCACCGCGTAGCGGGCGGCGTTCATCATGATGAACATGTACTCCAGGCCGCGGTTCTCCTGGCCGACGAGGTAGCCGATCGCCCCCCCATGGTCGCCGTACTGCAGGACGGCCGTCGGCGAGGCCTTGATCCCCATCTTGTGCTCGATGCTCACGCAGTGCACGTCATTGCGCGCGCCCAGCCACCCGTCCGTGTTCACGAGGAACTTGGGCACGACAAACAGGCTGATGCCCTTGACGCCCTCGGGCGCGCCAGCCACGCGGGCCAGCACCAGGTGGACGATGTTGTCCGCCATGTCGTGCTCACCGTAGGTGATGTAGATCTTGGTGCCGAAGATCTTGTAGGTGCCGTCAGGCAAGGGCTCGGCCCGCGAGCGCACCATGGACAGGTCGGAACCGGCCTGGGGCTCGGTCAGGTTCATGGTGCCGGTCCACTCGCCAGTGACCAGCTTTTCCAGGTACACCGCCTTGAGGTCGTCCGAAGCAGCCGTGAGCAAGGCCTCGATCGCGCCGTCGGTCAGCATCGGGCACAGGGCGAAGCTGAGGCTTGCGCTGTTGATGATCTCGCCGCAGGCGGCGCCAATGGTCTTGGGCAGGCCCTGGCCGCCGAAGTCGACCGGATGCTGCAGCCCCTGCCAGCCCCCTTCGGTGTACTGGCGGTAGGCCAGCTTGAAGCCGGGGGTGGTGGTCACCACGCCGTCCTTCCAGGACGAGGGATTGCGGTCACCCTCCCAGTTCAGGGGGGCGACCACCTGCTCGTTGAAGCGCGCGCACTCCTCGAGCACGGCCTGGGCGGTCTCGAAGCCGGCGTCCTCGAAGCCCGGGATCTTCGCGATCTGGTCGATGTCCGCCAGGTGGCGGATGTCGAACAGCATGTCCTTGACGGGGGCGCGATAGGTCATCTCGTAATCTCCATCCAGTGCAGATGTGAAAAAGGCATCGCGAACGATGCCTTGGGGTGCTTCCGGGGGCCTTACAGGGCCTTCGTCAACTCGGGGACGGCGGCGAAGAGATCAGCCTCCAGCCCGTAATCAGCCACGCTGAAGATCGGGGCCTCGGGGTCCTTGTTGATCGCGACGATCACCTTGGAATCCTTCATGCCCGCCAGGTGCTGGATGGCGCCGGAGATGCCGGCGGCCACGTACAGCTGCGGCGCGACGATCTTGCCGGTCTGGCCCACCTGCCAGTCATTGGGGGCGTAGCCCGCATCGACCGCGGCGCGCGAGGCGCCCAGGGCGGCGCCGAGCTTGTCGGCCAGCGGGGTCATGACCTCGTTGAACTTCTCGGAGCTGCCCAGGGCGCGACCGCCCGAGACAATGACCTTGGCGGCGGTGAGCTCGGGGCGGTCGCTCTTGGCGATCTCGCTGCCCAGGAACTGGCTCTTGCCGCTGTCGGCGACGGCGCTGACGGTCTCGACGGCGGCGGAACCGCCGGTGGCCGCTGCAGCGTCAAATCCGGTGGTGCGCACGGTGATGACCTTGACGCTGTCGGCGCTCTGCACGGTGGCGATCGCGTTGCCGGCGTAGATCGGGCGCTCGAAGGTGTCGGGGCTGTCGACGCGGGTGATGTCCGAGATCTGGGCCACGTCCAGCCGGGCGGCCACGCGCGGCGCGGCGTTCTTGCCGCTGGCGGTAGCCGGGAACAGGATGTGGCTGTAGCTGCCCGCCAGGGCCAGCACCTGGGCCGCGACGTTCTCGGCCAGGCCGTGGGCGAACTGCGCGCCGTCGGCATGCAGGACCTTGGCCACCCCCGCGATCTGTGCGGCGGCGGCGGCAGCGGCACCGGCGTTGTGACCGGCGACCAGCACATGGACGTCGCCGCCGCAGGCCTTGGCCGCAGTGACGGTGTTGAGGGTCGCGCCCTTGATGGACGCGTTGTCGTGTTCGGCAATGACCAGGGCTGCCATGTCAGATCACCTTCGCTTCGTTCTTGAGTTTGTCCACCAGGGCGGCCACGTCGGCCACCTTGATGCCGGCCGAGCGCTTGGGCGGCTCGGTGACCTTCAGGGTCTTGATGCGGGGGGCCACGTCGACGCCCAGGTCCTCGGGCTTGAGGGTCTCCAGGGGCTTCTTCTTGGCCTTCATGATGTTGGGGAGCGTCACGTAGCGCGGCTCGTTCAGGCGCAGGTCGGTGGTGACCACGGCAGGCAGGCTGATGGAGAGGGTCTCCAGGCCGCCGTCGACCTCGCGCGTCACCTTGGCCTTGCCGCCTTCGACCTCCACCTTGCTGGCGAAGGTGGCCTGGGGCAGGTCGGCCAGGGCCGCCAGCATCTGGCCGGTCTGGTTGCAGTCGTCGTCGATCGCCTGCTTGCCCAGGATGATCAGCTGCGGCTGCTCCTTGTCCACCAGGGCCTTGAGCAGCTTGGCCACGGCCAGGGGCTGCAGCTCCACGTCGGTCTCCACCAGGATGGCCCGGTCGGCGCCGATGGCCATGGCGGTGCGCAGGGTCTCCTGGCACTGCGCCACCCCGCAGGAGACGGCGATGACTTCGGTCACCACGCCCTTTTCCTTGAGCCGGACGGCCTCTTCGACGGCGATCTCGTCGAAGGGGTTCATGCTCATTTTCACGTTGGCGATGTCCACACCCGTGTTGTCCGACTTGACGCGGACCTTCACGTTGTAGTCCACCACC
>JACCDO012217368.1_pt1 | contig 16006 bp, 4 predicted proteins | sample 7446101 | NCBI WGS metagenome assembly JACCDO01 (sample SAMN15323440, study PRJNA562643) | freshwater metagenome | isolation source: river surface water | place: USA:Blue River Watershed | collected 2017-08-16
TAGTAGTCATATCTATTTTCTTAAAGTTATAAATACGCCCTTGAATATCTGAAACTGGAGGTAATTTCATTGTAATTTGACCGCCTGATGCATCAACTAAGAAAGTATGATAATTCTTATTAGTCATGTCATATAATCCTAATGTAGTATCAGCATATGTAATTTTAACAGTTCCTGAAGCAAGGGAACCTTTTAAATGGAAACTTGATGTTTGTTGAACTGTACCGAGACCAATAAAACCGTCTGAGTTCATATTAAACCCTGGTTTATAAATATAATATGATTGAGGAGTATTAACTGTTCCAGGTACAGAAACAGTTAATGTAACAGTATTTGAACAACCAGTAATAACACGACTAATTTTGTCATCAATGAAATAAATAATGTTACCAATATAATCTGAGTTAAATGTTGTACTAATACCAGTAACTGTTGTTCCTGAAAGGGTAACTGTTCCTGATAAAAATGATGTATAAGGAGGACTAATATGGAAAAGATTAACAGGTTCTGGCAGGTAAAAACTAATTCCATTGTTTGATTTAATGGTAAACCGACTAACATCATTTGCTCCATCATTTGTCAAAAAATCTAAACGACCTTTAGAATCATTAATAATACTATCTGAAGAACCTTTAATTGTTGCATATGTATCTAGAACAGCATTTGATTTAAATTTAATATTTGAGGCGGCTCCCCCAATTGCTAAACTACTGCTACCACTTTCTAATAAAACATTAACTTCATTTGTATCGTAATCTTTGATTTCTAAGTGGTTTGATGGATTAAAAGTAGTTGATCCACCTAAACCCAAATAACCATTTGAATTAAGAACCATACCCTGACGGCTATTACTGCTTCTATTTAAGAAGAATCTGAAAATACCTTCTGTTGAATTGGCATCAGTTTGAATTTTTCCAATTTGATATGGAACATCTAATCCATTTTTACCATAGAATTCTATCATATTAGTCGATCCATTTATTGATGAATTTTTAAGATATAAATTTGGATAATCTTCAGGGTCTTCTGTACCAGAAATAACGATTTTAGCACCGGTATCTGCACGACCAACTGATAGACGACCTTCTGCAGTTAGTAAAATTCTAAGATTGGAGTCTGCATCTAGACCTGATAAAACAGCAGGTTTACGTTGAATATTATTAAATGGACCAGAGGCAAAACCAGTATATGTATCATTTACTTCAGCCAAGATATCACTTATAACATCTGTAATAACACGAGCATAATTATTAATTATAATTGTATCACCAATGTTTAATTCTGATAAAAACTTGGTTCCATTAGTACCATTGATTGTTGTTCCGGTTGGTGTTATTGTCCCAGTTAATGTTGTATCAGGTAATGAACGAGTTCTTAAGTTTTCAATAAACCCATCTGCATCAATTGTAAAATTGCGAATATAATCACTTTCAGGAATACCTTCACCATTATTAGTTTTAAATACTAATTTGCCTCTAGTTAATGTAATATTTTGATATAAAACTGTAACATCATTCAGTGATAAAGGTATATTATAAATACGGAAATCATCCATCATACCAATAAAGAAATCAATACCTGCATTATGTGTTCCTAGATAAATATTAGTAATATCAACTGGTATAGCAACAGTACCTACAATTGTTATCGAATTATCCAAAACACCATCAATGTAAAGTTTTAATTCTAAATCGGATGAATTATAAACCATGATCAGATTATGCCAATCGCCATCAGCAACAGTGATTGAACTGGTCACTGTTTCAAATCCGCTCGAAGTATATAATGTACCGACTAAATTGGATGAAGGATCAATAACCATTTTATAATGACCGCTTGCTGTCCCAGCTGTTGAAATAATAGTATTATTTAAGCCACTCGAACCACCTTCAAATATTTTAACCCATACTGAAATACTAAATCCATCTTGGGCAATTTCAGAAATATCTGCATTATTACCACAATCTAGGTAGCTAGAACCATTAAATCGAAGTGCATTATTAACTTTTCCATCAACCCAATCATTGTAAATATCAAATCCATACATTGTAGGGTTTGTTTGGTATTTAGCACTATCTAGAACAGATGTAGCACCATAGGTTTCATCAAATTTAAACCAACGGATAAGATTATTAAATTGAGGTTTTCTGGATTCATAGCTAGTCGTATAAGCACCCTTGATTTCCAAAAAGTTAGTATTATTAGAATCTCTGAAGAAAATACTACTACTACTAAGACCAGGACCCAAAGTAGGGTTTGTATTTTGTAAAATAATGCTTGGGTCATCATTTTTAACATGAATCGACCCTTCCGGATTTGTAATACCTAATCCTAGGGAACCATAATTCGTAAAATTCATTGATCCATTACCATTCCAGACTTTCATCAGTGGATTATCATTATTAACTAATTCACCATAAACACCATGACGTGAAGTATCAAATGTTTCTGCATCATAGGCTATTACAAAACCTTGATCTTTATTATTTTTATTAACAATTGATGCAATCGCAGGATTTCTCTGTTTAATCCCTAGTTCTTCCTTTTGGATCATTATTTCGTTACCTAATTTAGAACCATCTTCAAGATTAAACTTTTGATAATAAATCGATGGAACTTTGCCATTTGACCATGAGATCACAAAATTATCATCATTTGTTTGTGCAATAACAGGTAAATTATAATAATAATTAAAGATTGTATTATCTCTGATCCATTCAGGTGGGTTTTCTTGTTGTAATTCAATATCATCAACATAAGGTGTTGTATTTACTGAACTAATTGTATATAATGGAGTTTCTGATGATGTACTATAGCGATTGGCTTGAATGACTTTAACATCTCTAGAAAGAGTAATTTCAATTTCATTAACTATTAGGGGTAGAAAACTAGGAACATTGGTAGTGGTTGAAATAGATTCAATCTTCTCAATACGATTACTAAGATTGGTTGTAAATTCTTCACCAGTTAATAGTTGCCCTGATAAAATCTGAACTTTAATTTTCGTTGGGTAATCTGGATCAACTGCAAGTAAAGATACAACTCCACCAGATGTTAAACCAGTAATTGTATCACCGATTGTCAGTTTAGAACTATCACCATTATATGATCGATTATATGAAATAATAAAATCTTGTCCTCTTAATGCCATAATAGAGACTCTTCCAAATGTTTTAGAAGGATTGAGAGAAATGTTAGTTTCACTCTTAGAAACAATCACTTCATTCCCAACTTTTGTTATGGTTGAACTATCAAATGAGAATAATTGATATCTAATATCACTGACTCCTGTGTCATATTCATTCATAAATGCAACGACTAAACCACTAGGGACAGTTGGGTCAGTTGGATCAAATCCGGAAACATCTGGATAACCTTGACTTAAAGAAGTTGTAGTATTAACTAAAGTGTCTTCAATTAATGTGTTACCGTTGAATGAAAGTATCTTTAAATAACATTCAGTATTAACACCACCAGATGGATAGTTACTAGACCAAACAATTGCATATGGATAATTTTGGGAAGAATTATTAAGACCACATGCTCTAGGATACTTATTTGAGTTTGTAACAGTTGTATTAATTGGAATATCAGTACTCATTATTTTACGACTCCCTTCTGGTAGATCAGCATCATAAATCTGACCTTTAATATTATAAATACCTAGAGCAAGTGCATCAGAACTCCAAACAACTAGAAAACGACCTGAATTAGGTTTTTTAGTTGCCGCAACTGATGGAAAAGATTGATTTCTTAAAGAATCTGATGAACTGTTAATTTTAAATTGAGCTCCATTTCTAGTTCCATCAGGATAAAAAATTTGACCATAAATATCGTATTTATTTGTTACATCAATGTAACTTTCCCAAACTGCAACCCATCCACCATTACTAAGACCAGCAACTGCTGAATTGATTTGTTGATTTTCATAATCAGTGTTTAAGAGAATTCGTTGTCCAACTTTATTTGTGACTTCGAGTGTCGCATCTGGTTTTCCAATACCAATACCAATTTGACCATTATCAGTGATACGAAGACGTTCTTGATCACTGGTTTTAATCTGAAAATCATTGGTTTCTTTGACAGTCAGATATGAAATACCCTTCTTAACAGTCTTAGCCATTTGTGAGATTCTGTTTGTACTAGAACTTGTTGTAGCAACGACCATAACTGTAAAAGTCCAATAAACACCAGCTACAAATCCGGTTGGTGAATCAAAAGTAATCGTAATACCATCTTCAAGAGTAATAGGTGATGTTGAAGCATTAACTAATTCATTTTGAAAAGTGTGTCCACCATTATTAGACCATTTAAAAGTTGAAGCTGAATCCATTTCAACTTTATAATATTTGGTAGTTGTTCCAGTATAAGTTCCACCAGTAGTTAAATTAAAAATCGATGATGTCGATGAAGGTGTAATATATGTACTAATCCCTGTTATTTCTTCGGCAACCTCATCAATAATCCAATAAAATAATTGCCCAATATCATTAACTGAAAAGTCTCTTGGAGATTGAAGAGGTATAATTTTAGTCCCTTCTTTATAAGCAATATATTGTTCATTAACCCCATTAAGTGAATTGATTGCTTCAATACCTAGAGAGAGATTAATATCATTGTATGATTTTAGGGTAATATCAGTTGAAAGATTATTTGGTAAAGCTGGTTTATAAATAGATTCCAAAAGAATACCGTTATACCCTGGTTTATCTAAACTATCATTATCAAAATCAATCATTAATTTTCGGAGACCTGTTGGAGCAGTTGAATCGATTAAAAGACAATCATCAACAATTCTAAGAAAAGGATTTAATGGTGTTGGTCCAAAATTAATTTCACTTGCAATGAATGTAATTGCATCAGAAGCGACAACTTGAAAATCAGTTGCATTAATTGAAACAGTTTGTTGGGCTTCAATATTGACATTTTGGGTTTCAGTTGTTGGATCAAAATTACCAAAATTATCATCTGCATAACCAATATTAATATCATTACCTAATGATTTAACTGTAAAAATACCAGTTGTTGTCATGTTGGTTCCTGCAGTTCCGGTTTCCATAGTCAGACCACCATCCGGATTAGTTGTATTTATATAAATAGCAGTTGAACCAGCTGCACCGGCTAATAAATTAAGATGACCAGTTTCTGCATTAATTAATAAATCCCCTTCTGATAAAGAAATATTAAAATTCCCATCATTTCTAATATCAATACCTTCGCGAAAATTCATGAATAATTTTTGTCCGTATAATTCTATTTTACCATCGTAGTTTTGGTCAATTAAACCACCTTTAGTCATTCCATTATCTTCTCTGACACTAGAAGATAATAGGGTGGTAAAATTTCCTTTAATCAAGTTGTCTGGCATATTTTATTATATTTGTATATTTTATTTGAATATTTTATTCATACTTTTTACTTAGACCTTTTTTTCAAATAAATATTTAATTGGGTATGAATAAAATACCAATAAAAATTCTCTAATAATAATAAGATAATAATATAATATAAATTAAAAAGAAATGACAGGTGGTTTATTACAATTAGTTGCAATTGGAGTACAAGATTTATATTTAACTGGTAACCCACAAGTTTCATTATTCAAGGTAGTCTATAGAAGACATACAAACTTCTCAATTGAATCTGTTAGACAAACATTTGATGGTGAAGTTGATTTTGGTAAATCAGTAACGACAAAAATAAGTAGAAGTGGTGATTTGTTGCATAAAATAGTTATTGAGATAGATTTGCCAAAGATAGAATCTTTGCATGGAAATACAATTAGTTGGGTTAATGCAATTGGTCATGCAATGATTGATAAAATAGAATTATATATTGGTGAATCAATGGTTGACCGTCATTATGGTGAATGGTTAGAAATCTGGTCAGAATTAGCCTTAGACGCTTCTAAACGCGATGGTTATAATAATATGGTCTCGAAATTTGAGTCATTTACCACTGTAACAGGACCAACAACTATTTTCATACCATTACAATTTTGGTTTTGCAGAAATCCGGGCTTAGCTCTTCCTTTAATTTCACTTCAATATCATGATGTTAAAGTTATTATTAAATTTAGAAACTTTGATGAATTATGGACTTTTGGACCTAATAATAACTATACAGCTTCTAAAAGTGGTACAACTGTCACTAGAACAGTCGGTATTCCTTTTAATGCAGATGATGTTGGTAAAATTATTTATTGGGAAGATGGTTCTAGTGATACAATCCAAACTTATGTCAGCACTTCACAAGTAACTGTTGTTTCAAGTGGAACACAAGTTTCACAAAATATTTACATTAAACCAAATGATAGACCTATACAAACATACAGTATGTTAGATGCTAGAATATACGCGGATTTTATTTATTTAGATACATTTGAAAGATCATATTTTGCTAAAAACAAACACGAATATCTGATTGAACAAGTCCAATTTGATTCAGATACTAACTATCAAAAAGGTCAAAGATTCCTTAAAGTGCCTCTTGATTTTAACTTACCAATGAAAGAAATTATATGGGTTAGTCAATTAGCCAGATACACAGAAGACAATAATTTATTTAATTACAGTAATACGATGGATCCTAATGCAGTTAGATCAGATCCAATTGAAAAAGCCGTTATTTTATTCAATGGAACAGAAAGATTTGAAGAAAGAATTGGTAAATATTTCCGTTTAGTTCAACCTTATCATCATCATACTAGATGTCCTACATCATTTATTTATGTCTATAGTTTTGCAATTGCACCCGAAAAACATCAGCCTAGCGGAACAGCCAATTTTAGTATGTTAAATACAGTCGATCTTAGACTTACTTACAATCAAACAATTACCGATTCCAATATTCGCGTCTATGGTGTGAATTACAACATTTTTAAAATAGAGAGCGGTATGGGTGGTATTTTGTATGCAGATTAGTAAATTATATATTAAACTATGCAGAAAATAAAAATTAAAAATTTAAATTATTAGTTTATTTTATTTTTTTATTCTTTTTTTATTTTTATTCGTGTTATATTTATGATTAAAATATATCAATTCTAGATAATATGTCTGATGAAAAAGAAATTAACAAACTTTTAGATGAAAATCTCAATAAATTAACTCCCGATGAGGTTGATCTGCTTTCTAAAAACATTATATCTAGAAATGAATGGTTTAATAATCTTGAGTATGCAACCTCAAACTTTGAAAAAAATAAAATACAATCAAATAATAATTTATTCGAGGACTTAGAAATATTTATTAGTTATAATCACGACATCAATGATACAGTTTACAAAGAAATCAATCATACTAAAACTAAACTAGGAGATCATTATTATCAACAATTACTTTCAAACCCTACAAAGGATACCACTATTCTCCTTAATCGTCAACAAAAGATTAAAAGTCTCTTAGAAAACCCAGAAAAACATCAAAAAATAATGAAATTATTAGATCAATTAAATCAATATCAAAACGATGGTTTATGGATTTGGAAAGAGCAAAGTCAAGAATTTAAGCAAATCTTTCAAATGCTTTATTTTACAAACCCTTATTTACAATCATTTAATACATCAGAATGGTTTCTCAAGATTTACAACTATTTTCAAATCATCTTTATACCCCTCTATGGTCTAGTAGCTCCCATTCTCTTCTTTGTTCTTCCTTACATAATTGTAAGATTCATCTTTGGTATCAATATACCAATTAAATTGTATTACACATTGATTAAACAAACAATCTTTGGAGGTTCTGTTTCATCTATGCTTTTCGGAAAATCAAAAATGGTTACTATCATGCAATACTTATATCAAGCATTGTCAGCCTTTTTGTATGGATACAGCATTTTCAATTCCTTTAAAGCCGCTTCAACACTAAATAAAATAATCAATATGATCCATGAAAAAGTTAATACCCTTTCTAGATTCATTAAAACATCATATGAATTATATCAAGAAGTCAAAACACTTTGGGGATTAGAACCCTTAACTGTTTCATATCTAGAATTATGGGACAATTTATTTGAAAAGAAACCACATCTATTGAGTGATAAAGGGAAAATTCTAAAAACCTTCTTTCTAGTAAATAATGGAAAGGAAAAATTAGTACCACTCCTACAAATAACTGGATTCATTGATACAATTAATTCTATCTCTCAGCTTTATTTAAACAATCCGAAGTCATATTCATTTCCAGTCTACATAAAAGATAAGCAAGAACCTATACTTAAATGTTCCGAAAGTTGGAATCCATTTTTAAACCCATCACGTGCAGTTAAAAATGATTTTCAAATGGGTGGTGGTGATAAACCCAATAATATTTTAATTACTGGACCAAATGCATCTGGTAAATCAACTTTTATCAAATCTGTTGTTCTAGGTGTCCTAATGGCACAAACTATTTCAATTGCACCAACATCCAAAATGGAATTAACACCTTTTAAACTGCTTAATTCTTATCTTAATATACCAGATGCCAAAGGTCGTGAGTCACTCTTTGAAGCAGAAATGTATCGAGCCAGAGATCATATCAATATGGTTTATAAACTGTCACCATCAGAACATGAATTCTCTCTAGTTGTAATGGATGAAATATTTAATTCTACAAATTATGAAGAAGGTGTTGCAGGAGCATATATTATAGGTAAAGAACTTGGTAAAATCAAAAATAGTCTGACATTAATTACAACCCATTTTAACTATCTTACTAAACTTTCGAAAACTAATAATTATATTAATTATAAATTTGAAGTTGAAAAGGTTAATGACCAAATTATTAAATCTTATAAAATGTCTGAAGGTATTAGCAAACAATATCTTGCTCTAGATATGCTAGAAAAGAACGGTTATAACTCAGAAATGATCCAAGAAGCTAGAACTATCTTCCAAGAATTAGTAGAATCACATGATTTACTAGAATCACACACTGATGATTTAGAAGAACAAGAAGAAATAGAAGAACCAAAACAAGAAATAGAAGAACAAGAAAAAGAAGATTCAAAACAAGAAATAGAAGATTCAAAACAAGAAATAGAAGAAACCAAAATGGAAGAAGAAACAAAATAAAGATAAATATAAATAATATAATTAAAGTAATCTAAATCATGTCAAATAAAAATTTTTTTGCAGATCCAGGCACATCATATACTCTGATTTCAAATTTATCTGAAAATATTAATTCATCGGATACTGAAATTAATATTATAAATGCATCTAATTTTCCTTCCAAAGGAACTATTCAAATTAATACTGAGTTAATCAAATATGCAGGTAAAACAAACAATACATTAACTGATTGTGTAAGAGAAACTGGTGCTACATCTCATAATATCAATGATGTTGTAACTCTCATCGCAAGAACTTCAGAGGGACCATTAGGAACTACACCATTTTATGCTGGTTGGTATAAAGAAAGAGGTAGTAATACAACTACTTTGAGAGTCACTGATAGTAATCTTATGATGGAAGGATCAATTAGATTTAATAATTCAACTAATACATTTCAAGGATTTAATGGAACAGAATGGGTTACATTTAATGCTGAAAAGGGTGATCCCGGTATTACTGGTTCAAGTGCATCAACTCTTTTTAATTTCATAAATCTACCAGAAGGTATTACAGTCAATGGAGAAATATTTAAGGATAAAACTGACACTGACATTTATCTTAGAAGTCTAGAACCTGGGAAATTTGATTTAAATGCTGGTGTGACAGGTGTAGAATCATTAATTATTAATAAAAGTGATGATTATCTAACTTTAACACCAGCACCTCGTCCATATGTATGGGATTTTAGTACACCAGAATTAAGTAATATTTCATTCCTTAAAAGTTCTCTATCGGCATCAAAATTAAAGGCTTTTGGTAAAGTTAGTAAATGGAGAGTAAAAACTGGTTCAAACGTAGTTGCAGGAACTGCTGTCAGAGTCACTTTAAGCACAACTGATTCATATCCAACTTATGACCCAATGACAACATATTTAGTAATAGAACCATACACCTATGAAACTATATCTCAAGAAAGCAGAGAAGGATCAGCTTTTCTAGGAATAGCTCTCGAAACTGTTACCGGTGATGGTACATTGACATGTGAAGTCTGTACTGAAGGGGTTACTACGATTAAAATAGGTGATCTGACAACAAGTTTTGAATATGGTATTTCATTATCGAATACAATTTCCGGTGTTGGTTCATTTGGTTTTATTGGAAGTAATTCAGAAATATATAATGTTCCTGCAACAGGTTTTGTTACAAATCCACCAGTTGCAGGATATTGGCTTGAAAAAGGTGCATTTACATCTGGTGAAGCTGTATTATTTCATGTACAAGGAACATTTGTGTTTAATTAAAATAATAATTTTTTCTCATTTAAGATATAAAATCAAACAAATCATAATGGATAATAATTTATATGCTAAAGTAGATTTCGAAACTACAAATAATCACGGATGGAGCAACGTCAGAGGTTACGGTGTTCTTCAAATGTCCAAACCAGAACAATATAAAATCGTCAATGATAAACATATGTACAACCGTATTCAACCTTTAACTGGTCCATTTGCCAATCATTTTCCTGCTCAAGAAAATCCTGATATGGTTCTTCAATTAAACCCCCAAACAGATTTAGCTTGGGCTACTAATTACAAAAATTAAAAATTTTCTTAATTTTCATTTTATATTTTTTAATTTTCTAATTTAATATTTGTCTATAAACCAATAGTTTTTAATTAAATTAGTTTAAGAATTGGATGCTTTTTTCTAAAACATAAATAAAACAAAACCTTGATATATAGTAAAATAGAACTAAAGAAATATGTCATTATCATATGCTAGAGATGCTATTTTAGATTCCTTATATATTCGGAATGGCGGTTTAAGATTAACAGATTCATCTTCTGAAATTGAAGGGACTCTTAGATTTAATACAACAACGAAAACTTTTGAAGGTTATACAGGTGAAATTGGACCTCTCGGTGAAACATGGCGTAGTTTATTACTCGAGATTGCATCTGGAACTACTCTCGGTGGTATCAAAGTAGGTAGTAATTTAACAATTACTAGTGGCGGTGTGCTTTCAGCAACCGCTGCAGGAGAAAGTCGATTATTTCAAAATGTAATAACAGTTTCATACATAACAGGAGCAGCTGATTATATGACTATCCAGGGTGCAATTGATTTTATTAATGATTTTACTATATCAAATGACCCAAATAAACCAACTATCAATAATCCTTTTAAAATTATTGTTTCACCAGGTATTTATATTGAAAATATTACATTACCTGATTATGTCAGCCTTCAAGGCGAAGGAACCGGAATTACTATCATCCGCTCATTAGTTGGTAATACATCCATATCATCATCAGCTTTAATCACTCTAGGTGAAGGATCACACCTAGAAAACATTGAATTGCAACATTTTGAAGGAGGTGCTTTAGACTCAGTTGCAATTTATGCATCTGCTAAATCAAATCTGATTATTAAAGATGTCAAAATTACAATGGGAGAAAACTCGACATCAGCTGGTGTTAATGTCTATGGTATTTATATTATTAATTCAAATCAACCTATACTAAACAATGTAACTGTTGATATTATTAAAGGGACCGGAAATGTCTATGGTATGTATTTTGATCCAACATCACCAATTGTTTTCAATTCCAGAATAATAATTGATACACCCAGTAATAATAGTTATGGTCTTTACCACCAAGATAATAGTAATGGTGAATATCGTTCATGTTATGTTACAGTTAAAGGAAGTGATAATAATGTTGCATTATATAATATCAATTCGACACCTTATATTTATGGTTCAAATCTAGTTGCAATTGGTGATGAAGCATATGGTATTTATAATGAATCAACCGATTTTCAACAAACAACTTCAAGTTCGTTAATCAGTTTCACATCAAATCCATCAGGAAAAGACACTATTACTATACCAAATACTATTGGATTCACTGAAGGATCTTATATTATTGTCTCTGGTGCAGCTTCATCAAAAAACAATTCAACTTTTTTAATTGAAAGTATTCCATCATCTACACAACTTGTTCTAGGTAACGGTTTACTAGAAAATGAAGCAGCTGGACAAAGCATTACAATTAAACAATATTATACCATGAAAATAGATTTCAGTTTCATTCAAGGTTCATCCGCTTCACTTAAAAATGAAAATATTGCTGGTCATTACGCTATACTGGGTGAAAAATCTACCTTCTCTGGTACTATAAATGATACAATCACTAACAATGGTTTAATATTTTTCCAAACATACCGTTCAATGATAGTTAGCTCACAAGGAGGTGATTTTAAAAACCTAAGTGATGCATTGAATTCAATTGTTGACAATTCGGAATATCGTAGATATGTTATTATTGTTAAATCAGGTATCTATAGTGAAACTTCACAAATCGAACTAAAAGAATATGTTAATATTATTGGTTCAGGAAGAGATAATACCATCATTAACTTTGATACTCATGGAGCAACACAAATCAATGGTACATCTGTTATTATGGCTTCAAATGTTGAAATCTCTGATATTACATTCCAGAATGAAACTCTCGGATATTATGGGTCAGATAATCGTTCAGTTATCTATGCTAACTCAGTTTTAAATATTAATCTTAAAAGAGTTGGTTTAAATTGTAATGGTGGTATTGATTCCAACAATGAAGGTTTTATTCTCAGAAATTCAAATGGTATTAATACATCAATAATTCTGAATGACCTAAAGATATCAATGAATGAAAATGCATACAACAAAGGTATTTCATTATATAATTCTAACCTAGAAATTCAAGGTGGTGAAATTATTATCAATACTAATGCTGTTTCTAATAAGGGTATTTCATCAGAAGAATCCAATTTTAATATGATTGGAACTAAGATTGAAATTAATAACCAGGATGGTACTGAAAACTATGGTTTATTTACTGAAAATACTAACCTTTCAACCAATTATTTTATTCAGTTCTTTTCATGTAACATCACAGTTGTAGGTGATAATGCTTATGCTATCTATACATGCAATCATCAATCAATTGTTGGTGGTAACTCAAATCTAGTTGGTGAAAATTATTACAATCTAGATGTCCTTCAAAAATCAATACTTAAATTACATGCTTGTTGGAGTGCAGTTATGAGTGGTGGTAATTTAGTTTATTACCCAATTAGTAATAATGGTATTCCTATGTCATCAACAAATGGCAATTTATTTATTGGTGACGAAGCCGGTAATCTAGGTGCTAGTGGATTCAGTAATACTGCAATTGGTGTCCAATCTGGTAGCAGTTTAACAACCGCTGATGCATCAACATTTTTAGGTTTTCAATCAGGTAATAATGTTACAACTGGATCAGATAATACCTTTCTAGGTACCCAATCAGGTAAAGAAACAACAACTGGATCTAATAATACATTTACTGGTTTTGAATCTGGTATGAATAATCTGACAGGTACTAATAATGCAGCATATGGTTCAGAATCAATGCATGAAGGCGCTTCTAGTAATAACAATGTTGCTGTCGGTTCCCAAGCCGGTTATAATATTAATAATGATGACAATACTTTTGTAGGTCATCAATCTGGTTATTCATCAACATCAGCGATTCAAAATACTTTCATGGGTGGGTTATCAGGCTATAATAATGTTGATGGATCATACAATGTCTTACTTGGTTACAATTCCGGATTGATTGGAACAAGTGCAAATAGTGTTGTTTCAGTTGGTCATAGTAGTGGTAATTCAAATGTTGTTTCGAATAATACTTTTATTGGTACTCAAGCTGGTTATGATAATACAACTGGTCGTGGTCAAACAATGGTAGGTTATCAAGCTGGTTATAATAACACAACTGGTGAAAATAACACCCTTCTAGGTACTGAAACAGGTTATTCATTACAAACAGGAAATGCAAATTTACTTGCTGGTGCTAGAGCAGGTTATTCTCTGACTACAGGTTCTAGAAATATTATTATGGGATCAGCATCAACTTATGGAGGTTTAGATGCAGCTGGTTATTCACTTAACACCGGTAATGATGATGTGATTATTGGTTCTAAAGCTGGTAAAAGTCTAACTAATGGTTCTAGAAATATTATTATGGGGACTGAAGCAGGTAATACCCTATTAACTGGTGCAGAAAATATATTAATTGGTCATATGAGTGGTCAATCACTTGTTGCTCAAAGCGGTAATGTAATAATCGGTAACATGGCAGGTCAATTAAATACTAATGCAACTGGAAATAATATCATGATTGGTGATAATTCTGGTTCAAACTCTAATACAGCAACCTCTATTTTTATGGGTAAAGATGCTGGTCGTAATTCAACTGGCACATATAATATCGGGATTGGGTATGAATCATTGAAGAACGTTTCACCAGCTTTTGGTAATACATCAACTGGTAATGTTTTTATTGGTCATCATTCAGGTCGTAATGTTCGTAGTGGTAGTCGTTCAGTTGCAATTGGTGGAGGCTTAGCATCTGGTTCAAATGGTGTTCTATCATCAATCACTGATCAAAATGATAACACTGCTATTGGTTATTTGGCTGGTAGAATTGCTACATCTGATGGTAATACTCTGATAGGTTCTAAGACTGGTTATTCAATGATTTCAGGTGGATTAAATAGTATGTTAGGTTTCCAAGCTGGGTATAGTACTACATCTGGGCAAAAGAACGTTTTCTTTGGTAATGACGCAGGTTACAATGCATCAACATCAAGTGAAAATACATTCATTGGATACCAATCTGGTTATAATACAAACACCCAATCACGTTCAGTTGCAATTGGTACCCAAGCTGGTTATCAAAATACTTCAACTGGTGTTGTTTCAATTGGTTATCGTGCTGGTTATGCCAATCAATTAGCATCATACAATTTATTTATTGGTTATGAAGCTGGTGGTGGTGGTATTGATGCAACCAAATTATTAAATGCTTCGGCTACATCCAATGTTTTTATTGGATTCCGTGCAGGCTTTAATGCAGAAGGAGGGGCTAGTAAAAACATTCTTATCGGTTCATCATCTGGATCAGGTTTAACGGAGGGTCAAAGTAATATTATGATTGGGGATGAATCAGGTAAAGCAATTGGTATTGGGTCTAAAAACATATTTATTGGTCCAAATAGTATTGGTTCAAAATCAGAAGATGTTGAGAACAATGTTTTTATTGGTTCTGGATCAGGTCAAGAAAACGTTTCAGGTAATAATAATTTATTTATTGGTACTAACGCTGGTAAAAATTCAACTGAATCAGACAATATTTGTTTTGGTACCAACTCTGGTCAAAATATGATAAGCGGACAAAAAAATATTTATATTGGTAATTCAGCAGCTGAAAACAATAACACCGGCAATAATAATATTGTTTTAGGTTCTTTTACTGGTCAAGGTACAGGAACATCATATAGTGATAGTATTTTAATTGGTTTTGAAGCAGGTAGAAATAATGAAAGTAACAACTTCTTATCAATTGGTACTCAAGCAGGTAGATTAAATAAAACTGGTCAAGGTAATATTAACATTGGTTATCAATCTGGTTACACTAATCAATTTGGTAATAATAACATCAATATTGGTGCTCAAGCAGGTTATAATACCAGTGCTAGCGACAATATTTTTATTGGTGCAGAAGCAGGTAAAAACAATACAATCGGTACTAATAACATTGTATTAGGTGGTAATGCTGGACAAAGTAATACTGTGGGGATCAATAATATTTTTATGGGTACTGAAGCAGGTAAATTTACAACAACTAGCAATAATATTGCAATTGGAACCCAAGCTGGTGTTAACAATATCTCAGGAGAACGTAATATTTACTTGGGTTTTCGTTCAGGTTACAATGCAACCAATAGTAATAACATTTTCCTAGGTAATGAATCTGGTTATAATGTTACAACTGCTGAAGGTAACTTATTCATGGGTAGTCAATCGGGTTATAATACCACTATTGGTGGTGGAAACGTCTTTATGGGATATCAATCTGGTTTCAATAA
>JACCDO011738454.1_pt1 | contig 16004 bp, 17 predicted proteins | sample 7446101 | NCBI WGS metagenome assembly JACCDO01 (sample SAMN15323440, study PRJNA562643) | freshwater metagenome | isolation source: river surface water | place: USA:Blue River Watershed | collected 2017-08-16
GACATCAGAGATAATTCCGCGCCTCTATGAAGCGTGGTCGTCCAAAAGGTCGCTCGAGCGACACTCGTTCGTTTGGTCCCCTCGGGGACTTGATCCGTAAAAACCGCCTGGAAAAGCAGCTGGGCTTAGCCGACGTGGCTCGCGCCTGCGGTTGCTCTGTGCAGTTCATCTCGAACATCGAGCATGGACGCGCTCCCCTGCCCTGGGACAAGGTTCCGGTTTTGGCTAACTTCCTGAAAATTTCTCAGGAAGAACTCCAAGCCGCCAACCTGGCCATTCGGTCGGACTTCAAGAGCTTTGTGAAACTCTCCACCGGCGGGACTACCCGCGGTCGGAAGTCCGCAAGCCACTTGATGACCGGCTCGACCCTGGCCGCCAATGCAGTGGCAGTGAGCACCCAGGATGAGCAAATTCGCGAAATCCTGGCTCGCTATCAGGCCGCGTCCCAAGCGAACCGTAAAAAGTTCGCAAAGGCCGCCCTGAAAATGCTGAACAGCTAAGCGGTTTTTTGCAGGCAACTCTTGCCTGCTCTCTGACAACTTCGAAGTCGTGGCACACTGCTAGTCGTGTCACGACTTCTTTTTTTTAGAGTGTGCTTAAGCCTTCTTCTCACCTCCCAGCCCGCCTGGGGAGCGCAGAGCTGTGCCGCTCTTCACGAGCTCGTCGAATTCATCAGTCCCAAGTCGCTGAAAGGCGATTACTCGCTCGACCCAGGTTACAAGAAGCTCCTGGAGCGACTGGAGACCAAAGACGCCAAAGAGCTTCTATCGGTGGACGTCGACCCAAGAACCTTCAAAAGCAGCTGGAGCAAACACGTCGACGTCACGGACGATGAGCTCAAGGCCAGGCTGAAAGAAGACCAAACCCTAAACAGCGTCTCGCGATTCTACAAGTCCGAGGACGCCGAAGCTGCGCTTCGCCTGATCGGAAAGAAACTCGATGAGTATTTCGAAGTCGCCCCCGACGCCCCCGTTCGGAGCCGAAAACCCGCCCAGATCCAAGTTCTCATCAAAAAGCCCAACCGCGCCAACTTCGATTCCGAGAGGCTAGTGGCCATCACTTTCGACATGGGCCGCCCGATCGGGAAAGCCTTCATGCAAAATATTTACGGCAAGTACACGGAGTTGAAGGACATCACCATCGTCACCGCTGTCCTTCAGCGTCGCCCCCACTTGGCACGACCCGACGATAGTATTTACGAACTTGTGACGCTCTTCCCGGAACACCGACCCCTAACGCCGCGCTAACGAAATCTCGGACTCACCTCGAGCGAGATCAACTCACCCGGTCAGCGACGCACCATGCGTAATTCCAGCCGTTTTCGTGATGCTCTTGGCGAGAAATTTCCTGGAACTCGCCCGCAGGAACTTCTGGAAAGTAAACATCCCCGTCTACTTCGCGATCGATCCAAGTCAGGTAAAGGCGATCGGTGACGGGCAATGCCATCGAGTAGATTTCTCCACCCCCGATGATGAAAATCTCGTCTACACCCATTCTCAGCGCTTCGGCACGCGCCGCCTGAAGAGCTGCTTCGAGGGTCGCTACGACTACTGCGCCCGGCACTGAATAATTCGGCTGACGGGTCACGATAATGTTCAGACGTTTCGGCAAAACCCGGCCCATGGCCTCAAAATTTTTTCGCCCCGAGATGATCGGCTTCCCCAAGGTCATGCGTTTGAAATAGGCCAGATCCTCGGGCAAATCCCAAGGGAGCTGGTTGTTCTTCCCAATCACGCGATTCCGACTCAGGGCTGCAATGGCGGAGACTCTGGGATTTTGCGGCGTAAAAGCCGATTCGAGCCTGGGTTTCATGATCGCCCTCACCTCTTGGTTCAGACCGCGACCGGCGCCTTGATGGCCGGATGAGGGTCGTAGCCTTCGAGCTGAAAGTCCTCGTACTTGAAATCGAACAAGGACTTCACGTCCGGATTCAGCTTCATCCGGGGCAGCGGACGCGGCTCTCGAGAAAGCTGCAGGTTAGCCTGCTCCAAGTGATTTAAGTACAAGTGCGCATCGCCAAAGGTGTGAACAAAGTCACCCGGCTGAAGCCCCGTCACTTGGGCCATCATCAGCACCAAAAGGGCGTAACTGGCGATATTGAACGGTACACCCAGGAAAACGTCCGCAGAGCGCTGATAGAGCTGACAGGACAATTTTCCATTCGCTACATAGAATTGAAACAGCGTGTGGCAAGGCATCAGAGCCATCCGGTCCAGCTCGCCCACGTTCCAAGCGCTGACAATCATGCGCCGGGAGTCCGGGGTTTTCTTAATCTGCTCGAGAACTTGGGAAATTTGATCGATCACGCGCCCGTCGGCCGCTTTCCAGGAGCGCCACTGGGCGCCGTAAACCGGCCCCAGGTTCCCTTCCGCGTCGGCCCATTCGTCCCAGATGCTGACCCCATTTTGTTTGAGCCAGCCGATATTGGTGTCGCCCCGCAAGAACCATAGAAGCTCCACGACGATGCTCCGGAGGTGCACCTTTTTCGTCGTGACCAAGGGGAAGCCCTGACTGAGGTCGAAGCGCAACTGATGGCCAAACAGGCTCTTCGTGCCCGTTCCCGTGCGATCGGATTTCTCGACCCCTTCTTCCAAAATCTTCCGCAGCAACTCGTGGTAGCTCTTCACCCTTCTTGGGGTAGCACAGGGCTCGGCTTTGAAAAAGAAAAGCCCCGGAAAAGGCGCCTGATTAAGTCGTCTTTTTCTGGTAAGACCCGAAACCGTTGTGAAGCTTGCTCAAGAGCCCAGAATCCTTTTCGAAGACCAGCACCTGGTTGTCTTATCCAAGCCCGCCGGGCTTTTAAGTCAAGGTGAACATACCGGGGACGACAACCTGGTGGACTGGCTCAGGGCCCGGTTTGGACGCCCTTATGTGGGCTTGGTTCACCGCTTGGACCGGAATACCAGTGGCCTGATGGTCGTCGCAAAACGCACCAAAGCGGCCCAGCGCCTGACTCTGAGCCTGCAAAATGGGGAGCTCGTTCGGACCTATCAAGCGCTGCTCTGCGGTCGCTTAGAGGCCCCCGCCGATTGGCGCCACTTTCTCCAAAAAGACGAGCGAACGAACTTAGTCCGCGTGGTGCGCGCTAGCTCCGGACGCGGCGTGAAAGAAGCTCGCTTGGGAGTGCGTCCATTGCGAATCGGCGGCCGCCCAGGCTCAGTGCTCACTTTGGCAGAATTCGTCCTCGACACGGGTCGATCGCACCAAATCCGCGTTCAAGCGGCTGCCGAGAAACTCCCGCTTCTTGGCGACTTGAAATACGGTGGCCCAAGCGCTGCAAACTGGGGCGGCCTGAGGCCCCTGGGACCGGCGCTGCATTCGTGTGAACTTCGCTTTCCTCACCCCATGGGTGGCGCAGAGATCGCTTACACCGATGCCACTCCTCGTGAGTGGGAACGGTGGCTAGGGTGAAGCCATTTTTCTTAGATCAAAACCAACCCCCTCTTTTTATGACGAATTCACCGACCCCGAAATTCAGACCCGCCACTCCATCCGACGCCTTTCAAGTGGGCGAAGTCGCTGTGCTGGGATTCAAAACCCAATACGCGAAAATCGGCCCCGAGTTTAACGTCGGGCCCTCTCGCGAAAAGGATCTGCGTGATTTTGACAAGTGGTCGAAGAACGGAACGATCCTTGTAGCCGAGCTAGAAGGTGAAGTGGTCGGAACGATCATCCTCCTTCCCCCTGAAAGTCCTCTCTGCGGAACTTGGGAGAAAGATTTTTGGGAGTTTCGAATGCTTGCTACCCATCCAAAAACCCACGGAATGGGCTTAGGTCGACAACTCGTTCAATTCGCTGAAGGGTACGCCCGAGAGAACGAAGCCAAGGGCTTTTGCATCCGTGTCCGAGCAGGTCTGCCGCACCTCTACGGTTTCTACGAGCGTTTAGGTTACCAGCCCGATTCCCGCGGCGATCAAATCTATCCGGATCCGCCCGTTCAGCTTTGGGGCAGACGGAAAGCTTTCTAATCGATCCGCGCGATCACGCCTTTTAAGTAGCGCGCTTCAAAATCTCCGTCGCGAGTCGGAAAGGTATCCGGCAGGTCAATCTTCTCGACCACGCGAAGCCTTCGCCCTTGGGCTCGCGCTGCCGTCACGATCTGAGCTTCCATTTTCGCGTAGGGAACCTGAGCGGAATTGATGGAAGAGACTAGCCACCCTCCCGGCTCGAGCACTTCAAAAAGCAAAGCGTGAAGCTTCGCGAGATCTTTCGAGGTGGAGAAATTCCCCTTTTTCCCTCGCGAAAAAGAAGGCGGATCTGAAATCACGCAATCAAAGGCTTTGCCGTCGCGCTTCAGGCGCGGGAGCCATTCAAAGACATCGCCGTAAATGAAGCGCGCCTCGATGCCCTCAAACCGATTTCTTTCCCAGTTCTGCTCGGCCCATCGAATGGTGGGCTTGGACAGGTCCAGCGTGGTCACCGAAGCGGCTCCCCCAGCTCCGGCCGCAAGCGACAAACTCCCGGTGTAAGCAAACGTATTCAGCACTCGCTTGCCCTTCATGTTTTTTTTCAGCCAGCGCCTGAGCGGCAGGTGATCCAAGAAAAGCCCGGGATGACGGGTCTCTTGAAGTCGGATCCCGATCTTTAAGCCTTCTTCTTGAATCTCAATTTCCTCGGAAGGAACTTTTCCAAAAAAAACCTCAGGAAAATGAGGCAAGTCTCCATGCGGTCGCCCGAGCCAAACCGCGCCTTGCACGCCTTTTTCTTTGAGAAAACTCGCTACTTCCTCTCGCGTGCGCGAGGTGATTCCAGAAGATCGGCCTTTTTCAGGCTCCCACTCGGTCACCCAAGCAAAGTCTCCCAAGCAGTCAATAGCAAGCCAAGCCCACTCGCCTAAGCCTTCTCCGGGGCCATAAAACACACGAACTGCCTGGTTGTTCTCGAAGGCCCGGAGGCGCTCTCGGAGCTTCCAGGCGTTTTCCAAGAGTTCTCGTCCACCGCGGACTTGAATGGGAATCGGGGTCATGAGGCACCTGCCCCGCGAAGAGCGTCCACCCAGGCAGAAAAATCAGCGGGCCATGGGGCTTCATAATTCCCCGCTCCCCCGGGCAGTTCCAAACGCGAAGCATGGAGAGCGGGCCGAGGAATGGACAGGTCTGCACCGGAAAGGAGACCAAAAACAGACGGGCCTCCGTAGCGAACGTCGCCTAAAAGTGGAAATCCGGCTCGAGACAAGTGGATCCGAATTTGATGCCGCCTGCCCGTGATAATGCGGGCTCGACCGAGAAACGCTCCCTGAAATTGAACTTTCCGTTCGACCTGAGTGAGGCTGGGCTTGTCCTCGATCGGGGAGTCAAACTTCAGGACCGGAACTCCAGGGGCCCCTTGCGCCAGAAGCTCGTATTCTTTTTTCACTTTTCTTTGTTCAAACTCCTGGCCGGTTCGGGAATGAGCGCTAGCGGTCCTCGCAAAAACCACAATGCCACTCGTTCCCTGGTCGATCCGGTGAACCACCCAGAGCTTTTGGCCTAAATGCTCTTCTCCCCAAGCTTGAAGCACCGGGACCGGGTCGCCCGATTTTTGAGCTTCGCTATCGCGACCGGGAATCACGCGCCACCCAGCAGGCTTTGCCACCACCCAAAGATCCGGGTCGGCTCCACTGCTCCGAGAGTGCAGCACCAGGGGTTCCAGCCCCGCCCAAGCGGGAGCGGCTTTCTCTTCTAAAGGGGAATGATCACGTGTCACTTCTCATGAACCTACCACAGCTCCGTGCTACAACGAGCTTCACCATGAAGCGTTTCCTGCTGATTTTGCTCCTGGTTTGTGCGGCATTTGCCTCGGTGCTCGGGTTTTTGGCTCAAGGACCGGATTTTGAGGTGACCTTTGAAAGGCGGGTGGAAAGCGAACTCCCGCTCCGAACTTTGAGCCGGAGTCTTTTCAATGTGGCGCATTGGCCCGCCTGGCACCACGACGCGACAGAAGCAAAAGCTTCGAGCACTCCGCTTCAGACGGGATCTCTCGTCTCCCTTCAGGTCGATCCGCGCGGACAAAAATGGAAGCGGTTTGAGCTGCAAATTCGGCTCGAGCAAGTCTCAACCGAGCCACTTTTTCTGAAAGCTCGACTTGAGTCGGACTCCAAAGGAAAGATTTCGGCACTCTTCTCGGACGTTCGCTGGACCGTGGAGATACAACCGGAAGGGTTAGGGTCCGAAGGGCGCGAAAAAAATACGGTGACCGGTCAGCTCAAAGCCCACACCCGAAGTGCCCGCGCTCGGATTCTTTCCCGCCTCGCTCCACGAATTCTGCTGAACCAAATTTTCCCGGTCGATCTCCAAAAGCTAGCGGGACAGGTCGGAGCCGAAGGAGTGGACCTTTCGCCACGAAACTAGGTCTCGCCTTAGCCTTAGGGAGATTTAGCCAAAATTTCGATCAAGCGATCCCACTGACTTTCTTGGCCCGAGGGATCCACACTCAAGGCCTTGGCTCGAGTCCGTCGCGTGATGGCACGCGCGAGGCCTTCGGGGCTTCCCGATTGCATGAAGAAAACCTTCACCTGACGGCTTTTCATTTCCTGAACGAGTTTTTCCAAATGCTCGGGCGTAGCGGGATGACCAGGCGCTGACTCTAAAGTGGCTTCGGCCGAAACGCCCAGCCACGACCAAAGGTAAGTGAGGTGAGCGTGATCGGTGACGGCCACCTTACCTGCCCAGCTTTTCAGCTGTTTTTGCCAAGCTTGAATCTGCGCTTCGCGCTTTTTCCGAAACTCCTGAAAGCGCGCCTCGTATCCTGCCGCATGCTCAGGGTCTGCTTTTGAAAGCGCTTTTCCCAAAGCTTCAGCCACCCGAATTCCATTCCTTGGGTCGAGCAGAAAATGGGGATTCGAGGTGGGATGATTTTCACCCAGCCTCGGGCCACCGACGGGTGGAGCCAGGAGATTCGCGCTTCGAGAAGCATCCCAGTCCTTCTCGCCCCCTTTGCGAAGCGCCGGATCGGTCTGAGCCGCTTGCAAGGGCCCGAGCCAGGCATCCTCAAGCCCAAGTCCATTTCGGACCACCCAGCTCACTTCTTTCCACTGTCCGCGCGCCCCCGGAAGAAGCCTGGGTGAAAGGGCGTGAGGGTTTTCACCCCGTTGAAGCACACCTTGAACCACCACATCGGGGCCACCTACGATCTGGACGAGTTCCACCAGGCTTTGCGTCGAGGCGACCACCCGAATCGGAGCGGCTTGTGCCCCCGGGATTCCCGAAGATAGTCCAAACAGTGCCCCCGCAAAACCGATGAACCACAAACGACGCCCCTGCTTTGCCATGGTTTCAGAATGACGTGGTGCTGTGCCCTGCGCAAGGGAACGTGGTAACCTAGGGCTCCTATGCAGCGCGATTTCGTGGCCCACGCCCTGAACCTTCCCGAACCCACGACCGGCCCCGCCCAATTCTCCGGCTGGACGACCGATTCGAGAAAAATTCGCCCCGGTTGTTTATTCATCGCAATCCCCGGAGAAAAATTCGACGGACACGATTTCATCGAAGCCGCCCTCGACCAAGGAGCAGGTGGAATCCTCGCGCGCACAGGCACACGCGAGAAATTACCGACTTCCGCGAAGGCCGCCTTTTTTGAAGTTCCTGATACCCTTCAAGCCTTCCGAAAACTCGGTCACGAATGGCGCCACCGCTTTTCAGGCCCAGTCGTTCTCATCGCTGGCAGCGTCGGAAAAACCACCACGAAAGAAATTTTCTCCGCACTCCTTCGAGGAAAATTCCAGGAAGTCCTTCGAACCAGTGGAAGTCAGAATGGCTTTGTTGGAATTCCGATGACCCTTCTTGAGATCGACCCGGCCGTTCACCGTGCCGCTGTGGTGGAAGTCGGCATCGACGAGATTGGCGCCATGGCCCAGCACCTCGAGCTCGTCCAAGCCGATGCCGGCATTCTGACTCCCATCGCCCCCGAGCACCTGGAAAAGCTCATTGACCTTCCCACGGTAGCTCGCGAGGAAACGCTCGCGCTTCAGGAAATCGACTCACGCGGGGGAATCACGGCCGTTTCGCTCGATGATCCTTGGCTTCATGCGCTTTGCCAGGAAGCTCCAAAAGGCCAAAGAGTTTACTTCTCGCTTCTGGGTGCCCCCGCTCCGAAAGGGCGTGAGGCTCAGGTGCTCCGAGGTACGCTCGACTCGACGGGAACAAAGCTTTCCCTTCAAGGCTTAGATTTAGACGGCACCGAGCTTCCCCTGCCCTTGCCCGGCGATCACAACGCCCTGAACCTCCTCGGTGCTTGTGCCCTGGCGCGCGCCCTCGGACTCGACTCAGCCCAGCTTCGCGCGGGCCTAGCCACGTTCTCGGGTGCCGCTGGCCGCAGCGAGATTCGCCAAAGCGCACGCGGCAACACGGTCATTTGCGATTACTACAATGCGAGCCCCGCTTCGGTTGCGGCAGGCCTAGCGCTTCTCGAGCGAACGGCGCAATCGCGCGAAGCCAAAAGCGCACGCCGAAAGCTCGCGGTCCTCGGCGACATGCTCGAGCTTGGGCCCCAGGAGCTCGATTTTCACCGCGAACTTGCCGCGCCCCTGGCTCGCCACGGCGTAGAGCGAGTTTTTCTCTACGGGCCTCGGATGCGCGCGCTTCACGAAACATTGAAAGCGCAACACCCGAGCCTCCAAAGCTCGCACCACGAGACTCACGAGGAACTCGCTCGCGCGCTTCTTTCTGAGCTAGCCCAGGAGGACACCCTTCTCATCAAAGGTTCCCGAGGCATGCGGATGGAAGAAATCTGGAAGCGGGTCGAGTCGGCATGACTCCCGCATCCCCCAAACTCGCCGCGGTCCTCTCACCTAACCGCGAAGGCATCGAAAAAGCGGCCCAAGCGCTCCGCGCGGGGGAGCTCGTCGCGATGCCCACCGAAACCGTCTACGGGCTTGCGGGCGCAGGGCTTGAGGCTTCTGCTCTTTCAAAGATCTTTGCAGCCAAAGAGCGACCCACCTTTGATCCTCTGATCCTTCACGTCAGCTGGCCCACTCCGAAAGATTCCGCTTCAGGGGTCACCGATCCGCTCACCGAGCTCGAGCGACGCGACCTCATTCATCTCGAAGGCTGGTCGGACCATTCGCGAGAAAAAGCACAAAAGCTCCTCCTCGAATTTTGGCCGGGTCCTCTCACTTTGGTTTTGCCAAAACACCCGCGAGTTCCAGATTTAGCCACCTCTGGGCTTCCTCAGGTTGCTCTTCGCATGCCTAGGCACCCGGTGGCTCGTGCTTTGATCGAAGCGGCAGGAATGCCTTTAGCAGCTCCCAGCGCGAACCGTTTTGGAAGAATCAGCCCCACTCGCGCCGAACACGTGCAGTCGGAACTCGGGGAGCGGATTGGTTGGATTTTGGATGGCGGCCCGAGTGAAGTGGGAGTCGAAAGCACCGTCATTCGAATGGGAGCCCAAGGCGAAGCCCAACTTCTTCGGCCAGGCGGGATCTCGGCCGCCGATATCGAGCGAGTTTTGGGCCACCCGCTTCTTGCGCCGCCCTCAATGCCTGTCGCTGGTCCGTCGGGCTCGCCCGGCGCACAGCTCGCACCCGGACTTCTCGAGAGTCACTATGCGCCGAGGAAGCCCTTCTTCCTGCTTCCTTCGCCGCTCACAGCACTCCCCGAGAACCTATCCCTACTTCCCCCCTTTCAGCCCCTTTTTCAGCAAATTCGAGAGCACGGCGCCCGAGTCGGGTTTCTTTCTTCCAGTCCGGAAGGCAACGCCCATTCGTCGCTCTTTTCGCTTCGTTTCGGTAGGGATGCAGTCGCTGCCGAAACACTCAGTCCGGCGGGCGATGCCCAGACAGCGGCTCAGCGCTTGTTCTCCCTTCTTCGCTGGCTCGATGAATCGACGGCAACTGTGCTCGTGGCTGAGCCCTGGACAAGGGAGATCCACTCAGGCCTTGGCCATGCCATTCAAGACCGTTTGAAACGCGCTTCCGCTCGAAACCAGATCACTCTTTAGTTTTCACGCGCTGCGCGCTTCCGCTCGAAATCAAATCACTCTTTGAATTTCGCGCTGAGTGGCGATGCGCCAGCGCCAGATCAAGGTCAAGGCCACAAAGGTTAAGCCAGCCGAGAGACCAATCCAGAGCCCTTGAAGACGAAGGGTTCCGTAGATCCCGAGCCAAAGCGCAATGGGCAGACCCACCAGCCAGTGGCCCACCAGGTGAGTCGCTGCAGTCACCCGAAGTTGTCCGAGTCCTCGAAGCGCGCCGCTGGCCACGGCTTGCGCTCCGTCGCTCAGTTGAAAAAGGCCCGCAATCAAAAGAATGCCTTGAGCAAACTGAACCGTTGCTGGATCGCTCGTATAAGCGCCCAGAACCCAGGTCGGAAAAATCAAAAAGACAAGCGCCGAGCAGGCCATGAAAGTGGTTCCGAGCCCTAGGCTGGTCCAGCCCCACGAGCGCGCTTCAGTGAGATCGCCTCGCCCAATGGCCTGCCCCACAAGAACTGAAGTTGCGGAGCCAATGCCTAGCGGCACCATGAAGGTGAGGCTAGCTGCATTCAAGACGATCTGGTGAGCCGCCACTTCCACGGGCTCAAATCGGCCAGCTAAGACCGTTGCCAGAGCGAAAAAGCCCACCTCGAAAAGGAACTGAAGCGCTGCCGGCACCCCGAGCTTCAGAAGTTTCCACATCCGTTCGGCTTCGAATTGAAGGCTTCGTTTGGAGAACCATTGATCGTGCTTTCGATCCCAGTTTCTCAAATAAATTACGATCACCACGGCCATGAAAGTGCGAGCGATCGTCGTTGCCCAAGACGAACCGGGAGCTCCCATTTTCGGAAAGCCCCAGTTTCCGAAAACGAGGAGCCAATTAAAGAGCGCGTTGACACCATTTGCGCCCAGCATGATCCACAAAGAAACCTTCACCACGCTCATCGACTGGAGGTACTGGCGACAAGCCTGAAAAACCAACACACCCAGCATCGAAGGAATCAATGCTCGCAAGTAGGGGCCCGCTTCTGCGGCTACCGAGAGATTCACACCCAGCCAGTCGAGATGAAAAGAGAGGTAGTACAGTGCCCCCATGCTGGGCCAGGTCACTAAGGCCACTACCCAAAGGCCTTGAACAAAAGACCTGAAACAACTCTCGCGATCACCTGCGCCAAAAGCTTGGGAAACCATCGGGTCCAAGCCGGTCAGAATACCGATTCCCAGCATCATGAACCAGGAAAAGACCGAAGTCCCAATTCCTACACCCCCAACGGCTTCCGGGGAAACTCGACCCACGAAAACCAGGTCGACAAGACCCATGGTCATGATGGCGAGGTAGCTGAGGATAACAGGCCAAGCGAGCCGGAAAAGCTTGAGCATGCGCCCTAGCTTAGTAGACCGCGACGAGTCCCGCTAGGTTTCCAGTCACTTCCACTAGCAAAATCACCTCATCACTGCTTTGAGCGTGAAAGTTGAAAGTGTACGCAGAGTACTTTCCGGCTTCACTTTCCCGGCGGATCTGAAGTTTCAAAGTGGGAAACACACTTTCCATCTCCGCTACTCCGGCATGGAACGCGGGCGAGTTAAGTCCGATGAACTTATGAAGATAGCCGCCTGGAAACTCGTGCGCTCGATCCAGGAGCGTCTGAATTTTCTCGTAGCGGCTTTTATCCGTGATCATGTTTGTTCCAGGTCACTGCTGACCTGCTCCCACTCCAAGTATCTCATGTTCAAAGCCTCTTGAAAGGTACGCCTTTTTTCAAGTAATTCCGAAACCTTAGACTGGCTTTCGTAGATAGAATCGCTCGCTAACATCCCGTCCATTCCGGCAATTTCCGATTCGAATTTCTCGATCTCTTTTTCGAGCTTTTCCCGTTTCTTGAGCCAAGCCTGGCGCGTGTTGTTTGAAACCCCGCCTTTGGCCGGCCGGTCGCTTCCAGAACTGTCCGCTGCAGTGACTTGCGTCGGACTGGAGGTACCGGAAGCCGCCAGTTGAACGGATGATCCCGCCTGCGCGAGCTCGCGATTTTTCCGCTCCAGGTAGTCTTCATACCCACCCAGAAGCGCCACTAAGCTTGAGCCTTTTTCAGAGGGAACGACTTCCAAAACGGTATCGACCAAGCCGCTCATGAAGGCGCGATCGTGAGAAACCACGACCAGAGTCCCTTCGTATTCCTGAAGTGCTTCGAGAAGGACGCCGCGACTCTGAACATCCAAGTGATTGGTCGGTTCGTCCAAGATCAAAAAATTCGATGGCGACAAGAGAAGCTTAGCCAGCGCGACTCGCGCCTTCTCGCCACCGGAAAGCACCCCGCAGCGCTTTTCGACCGCATCGCCACTGAACAAAAACGCGCCTGCAATTCCGCGTACCCGCGAAATCGTCAGCTCGGGCGCCGTATTCTCAAGCTCCCGTTGAATCGTAGCAGTTCTATCCAGAGTCTCAGCCTGGTGCTGAGCGTAGTAGCCCACCTTCACTTCATGCCCGAGCTTCGAGACGCCCTCGGTTGCTTCCAACTCTCCTGCCAGGAGCTTCAAAAGCGTGGTTTTCCCCGCGCCGTTCGGGCCCACGATGGCCACACGAGCTCCGCGCTGCAAAACCCAGTCGAGCGACGAAAACACTCGCTTCTCGCCGTAAGAAAGTCCGGCGCCCTTCAGCGTCACCACTTCGCGGCCCGATCGCTGTGCCGGAGGAAAACGAAACTCGACCTGATCCCGTTCGTCAGGGAGTTCAATTCGCTCCATGCGGTCGAGCTCTTTCAAGCGACTCTGCGCTTGGCGCGCTTTCGTCGCTTTTGAGCCGAAACGCCGCACAAAACGCTCAATTTCCGCAATCCGTGACTGCTGACTCTCAAACTGCGATCGAAGCACTTCGAGGCGTTCAGCCTTCTGAACCATGTAAGCGTCGAGGTTTCCGCGATAAGTCCAAAGCTTCTTTTGGTCGATTTCGATGACCTCTTGAGCCAGGCGGTTTGCAAAGTGAGTGTCGTGGCTGACCAAAAGCAAAGCTCCACGGAAGCCCAAGAGAAATTGCTCAAGCCAAAGCAAGCTCTCCAGATCCAAGTGGTTCGTCGGTTCGTCGAGAAGCAGTAAATCGGGTTCTTGAAGGAGAAGACGCGACAGGGCGACCCGCATCAGCCACCCTCCTGAGAACTCGCCTAACCTGCGTTCAAAATCGCGCGCTCGAAATCCCATTCCCTGAAGAATGGACTTGGCGCGAGCTTCAAGTCGGTACTCATCCAATGCTTCGAGCTCTTCCAGTACCCGGCCGTAGCGCTCCAAGTGCTGCGCCTGACGCCCCGATGCTTCATCCTCGGCACTCGCCTTTTCGAGAGCCTCTTCGAGCTCTCGACGCGCGACGAGGAGCTGGTCTCGACGACCATCCAAGCGCATCACTTCTTCCAGAACACCCTTGTCCGAAGTCCTCGGAACTTCTTGCGCCAAGTGCCCCAAAGACAAATGAGGCAACCGAGAAACCCGGCCTAAATCAGGTTCTTCTTGGCCTAAAATCATCCGAATGAGGGTGGATTTCCCTGAGCCGTTCGGGCCTACGAGAACGCAACGCGAGCGAGCGCCGAGATGGGCCGAAGCCCCCTCAAAAAGAACTTGGGCGCCGTACTGTTTGGTGACTCCGGAAAGATCAATCACGCACCACGTCAATAGCTTATTTGACCAAAAAAATCATTCTTTTTTACTCGGCATTTCAGCTAGTTGACTCCGAGCCGCCGTACTGGTTGCAAACCCCCAGAACTCGCCTCACACTCATTTGATAAGGGGAATCCACTGCATGAGGACGATTCGCGGGTCTACCGCTCAATTTGCTGTGCTCGTCACCCTCTGGTCGACCGCATCCTTAGGCATTTTGGGCTTCCTGATGACCGTGGTCGCGCGCTTGGACTTCTCCTTTTTTGAGGCTAACGGAATGCTCCGCGCTGAATTCATGCGCGAGGCCCTGTTTCAACAGCTCTACCTTGCGATTGACCCTTGGGCGTTTGGGGTCCTGTTTTTAGGAATCGCTTCCGTGGCGGGTGTCGCTTTCTGGTTTGCCTACGCCCAATGCGCTTATGTTCGCCGCACCCGGGATGCCCTGCAAAGTTACGCCGATCGCTTGGAGGTTCCGAGCGTAAACGGCCTAGGCCCCCTCTCCATGCACATGGCTGATTTCTTGGAAATCATGCACCTGAGAATCAAGCGGGACTCCCAGGAAAAGATCAATGAAGCGATCGAAAAAGCGCTTCGCGACTGGCCGCAATCGCCTCGGGTTTCCGGCAACGATCTGGCCCAGTTCGTGGTCCTTTCCGTTCTATTGGCCACGATCTTCTCGTTTATCTGCGCCACCTTTTTCATTCAGGTCGCGAACCGAATCGAAGAGCTCGGCCGCACGGTAGCGCGTTTCAATACCCCTCAGGGCCCCCAGTTCCTGCTCGAGCAATACGAACTCGTGAACCTTCTGATGTGGACCGTGATTGCAGTCACCGCAGTGGCATTTGTCAGTCAGGGCTACCAGTTCGGAAAGAAACTGGCCGAGAGCAATTACGCGCTCCTTCGCGACCTTCGTAAGTTCATGCAAGGCGATTTCAATCAGCGCCTTTTCCTGCGCGGTGCCGACCCCGTGGCGGAGTACGTTCCGGCGATGAATGAGGCGCTGAACAAGATCCAGAAAAAACTTTGAACTGGCCCCTTAGAGTGGCGACAGCGGGAATTAACGGTGCGCCCCATCTTCGGCTTATTCCTTGAATTGTCGGCGCGCTATGAAGCGCCAATGTCCAGATTCTGAGTGTTCGGCCCGGAACCCTGAAAATTCAGGTCCAAGGATGAGAGCCATCGTCCGAAGAGGAAGCTACTTTCGGAAATCCGATGGCCAGTGGATTCAGAGGTATTCCTGCCCCAGATGCCGAACGTCTTTTTCCTCAGGCTCTCTTCTCCCTTGCTTCAGACAGAAGAAGAGAAAGGTGAATCACCCGCTTTCGCTACTTCTAAGCTCAGGTGTTTCCCAGAGGCGTGCTGCGATTTTACTCCGAGTGAACCGAAAAACCGTGGTGAGGAAGTTTCGCTTTTTGGCGGAGCAAGCACGGATCCATCACCAAACCTGGTTTAAGTCGCTCGAGGAAAAACCCCTGACCTATGTGCAGTTTGACGACCTTGAAACGAGCGAGCACTCCAAGCTAAAGCCCCTGAGTGTTGCTCTGGCAGTTGAGCCAAAGAGCCGGAAAATCCTAGGCTTTCAGGTCTCCTCGATGCCCGCCAAAGGGCTTCTCGCTAAGCCCGCCCTTAAAAAATACGGCCCTCGCCCCGACCACAGACCAAAGGGTTGGAATGAGCTTTTTCAAAGCCTAAAGCCAGTGGTTCACCCCAAAGCGGATTGGCTCTCGGACGAGAACCCTCACTACCCCAGGCATCTACTCAAGCATCATCCCGAGGCCACCCACCGAACGACGCCCGGACGCCGGGGATGCGTCGTAGGACAGGGGGAGCTGAAAAAAATCGGGTTTGATCCACTGTTCTCGCTCAACCATACCTGCGCGATGCTTCGGGCAAACCTGAACCGTCTCTTCCGCAGAACCTGGTGCACGACCAAAAAGCGAGAGGGATTGATCGACCATCTGTCCCTTTACGTGCGGTACCATAACGAAAAACTCACTCCGCCATGCACACTGTCAGGGGCCAGTTTGTGTTGACAAACGGCGCCAAACTCCAGTACTCCCTCCCAACTCTCGGCCGTTCTTTGGTGTGCGAGCGTAGCTCAGCGGCAGAGCATCGCCTTCACACGGCGAGGGTCGCAGGTTCAATCCCTGCCGCTCGCACCATTCACTCCCTAGCGCGCGTTGCTAGGTAGAGCCAGGCCACCCCTCCAGTTAGGGGACGCGCCTGTATCTCGGTGGCTCCTGGAAGAGCCTGCAGCCATGGCAAGAACCGTTTGCCTGCAGGAAAAACCGACGAGGTCTCAAACAGGTAGCGATAGGCCTCAGAATCCCCACTCAGAGCGCCACCGACGCCCGGCATCAGCTTTCGGGCAGCCCAGCGGAACGGGCCTAAGACTCCCCCTTGGGTCGACCAATCCCCGAATTCCAGCACCAGGAGCTGCCCCCCGGGGGCCAAAACCCGCCAAAGTTCACGCA
>JACCDO010646931.1_pt1 | contig 16003 bp, 9 predicted proteins | sample 7446101 | NCBI WGS metagenome assembly JACCDO01 (sample SAMN15323440, study PRJNA562643) | freshwater metagenome | isolation source: river surface water | place: USA:Blue River Watershed | collected 2017-08-16
GGTGCTTGTTCAAATCTAGGATATTATTGTGGTGATGATGGTTTAAATTTGGATGCTGATACTTTGTACTATTGTTCTGGTTCTGGTGCTACCCCAACTACGAAATCAAAGTGCTCCAATGGTTGTACGACTGCTCCATCTGGTCATGACGACTATTGCAGTACCTCTACCACCTGTAGTCATTTAGGATATTACTGCGGTGATGACGGTTTAAATTTGGACGCTGATACTTTGTACTATTGTTCTGGTTCTGGTGCTACCCCAACTACGAAATCAAAGTGCTCCAATGGTTGTACGACTGCTCCATCTGGTCAGGATGACTACTGTGCCTAAAGATTAGATAAGAAGCAAAGCACACGTATATTTAGATATTTTTACAAACTGTATTTCAATAATAGCAGTTACTTCATTGCTGGAGGAGAAAACTTTTTGCTTTTGGTGTTAATAATGGGTACTATTCTCTTTCTGCTACTTTCGCTCTTCATAGAGTAGTCATCTACAGCCTCGTGGGTAGGTGCAACAGACTTTCTTTGGAAAGGATTCTCGCCTGAGATAATTGTGAGTAAGTAAGTAAGCAAGAGACTAGGTTAATGAATAACTGATGTACCTGGTCTCCAGTCGCCCAGTTCTGTTTGATATGGTGATGCAAAGTTAGTCTTAACGCTGGGTATGTATCCGAAGCTTTTGTCAACATACTCACCCTTGGTGCCAGACCAATCCGATGTTCCTTGTTGACTATACCAGTCCGATGAAAGGTTGCCCATTTTACCCAGAGGATAACCATATTCAGATGATAGATTGCCCATCATTTCATAGCCCAATGAGGCGAAGGAGTTGCGTTCAACATTTAACACCGGAAATCCAAATTGCTGTTTATTCCTTGACAACATCTCGTCGTACGTAACTTCTGGAGAAATTGTGTGACTGAATTCTATCTTGTCACTATCTTCTTTATGTGCTGCATCCTCATCATCTTCTTCTAATTCTTCTTCGGGTAACTCATACTCAAATTCAGTTTTAAGTGCACAAGGTTGTTGCTGCTTAGCGTCATTCTTCGTAACTGCTTTGGGTGCTTCATCGGGGTATTGTTGCGCTTTCTCCACTTTTTCTGTCGAAAACTTAAATGCAGATTTCTCTTTCTTAAATTGTAAACTACATATAAATAAGAATAGTGAGTTGAATTCGTTAGGTACAGTGTGTCAGTTAAAAGTGCGCTGGGATATACCTTAATTCGCAAGCCTTCTGGTATAACACTACATAATCCATCAGAGACTTCGATACTATATCTTCAAAGCAAGTGGAGTCAAATTGGCCACTGGATACCACTTCTATGGCCCTTCTTGTTGCCTCCTTCTCTGCTTTTATTCGTGTTTCTTCAAGAATTGCTGCAAAAATCTTGTGATAGCTTTCATCCAACGAAGTAGCAGTTGGTGTTTTATTGTCGCTTTGTACTTCATTACTAATTATTAATGGCACGGATATCGGCGATGTGTGTTGGTCGTTGGCAACTATGTTTACATGATTGCTTGAATTATCTGAATCTTTGGGGGGTTTCGTGACTTCTACACTTGGGATATTAATATCTCTATTGATTGCGGAATTGTTTGGAGTCTTATGTGAGATGTTAACTATATCATCGTTAACGGAAGTCGTTGTATTTTTTAGCTTTTCTCCATTAATTTCGTCATAGATTGTTCCCTGATTTCTGGTGTTTCTTGAAGTCTCATATATTTCTTCGTGACTACGAAGAGATTCAACCTGTTGAGCAATAACAAACACGCTTTCCGAGTGCATATGATCGTCCTGAATACCCAGTAAAACGTCCGTTTTAAGGTCTGTCACCTGCATCTCGCTGCTTTCGTCCTCAATCATTTGTTTCACACGGATATCGCCCAAGTCTTGTCGCAATGATTCGATCGTCAGCACTATTCCCGCCTTCATCACGATGCCGTCAGGGTCAGCGATGTAATCGATCATCATTCTCACTTTTTTCGCATGCTAAAAATGAACAGGGAGGGATGTGGATGCATTACGAAGTGAAGAGGGGGAATTTAGAAAAGAGTGAAATGATAGTAAAATTTTGTGTAAATTTACAATACATAGTGCCGATACGATGGCCTGGTCATGTCATGATTATACTTTTAACTTTATCTTTGATCTTACTCAGCCATGACTCTTTGTCTTCAATGCTTAATTTGATTGTCTTCTTCTTGTTAGCTGTTAACAGCATGTCTTCCATGTCGTCGTTTAGTTCTTTGATTTCATATTTTGTGTCAATGTTAGTGCCGTAGTCTTCTGGTTTAGTGCTTGTGTGCTTTACTGTCTTTATTATCTTCTCGGTTGATACTTTAACTTTGCTTGGTACGCGCACTTTATAATGGTTTACATCTCTAGGTGTCACTACTGATGGTTCCTTGGATAATGTCGCTCTTGACGGTTCCTTGGATGGTGCGACCTTTGGTGGAGACTCCTTGGATGGTGTTTTATTATCCCTCGATAGTGTATCCCTAGGTGGAGATTTGTTATCTGTGGATGATATGCGGACATTACTTTCTCTTGACGGTCTTGGTGTGTATTGCTTTTTACTCACTGGCCTCCATACGCCAGCAGGTGTTATTGGTTCTTTGTTGCTCGAGGGCGTAGTTAGATTTCCTGCTGGGCGCCATGTTTTCATCTTTTTGCTTTTATTATCTAATTCCTCCACAATCACTTTCCTGATCGCAGTAACAAGCTTGCTGCTGTTGTCTAATCTGTAGTCGTTAAATTGCTGCTGCATGGTGATTAAGGCGCGTCGCTGAGATTTGGTCTCATCAAGAATATAGTTGTCTTGTGCTCTACTCTTAATCAGTAACTCGCCTATCCTTTTCTCAATTTTACCTACTAAATGGCGGTACATCTGGTGGTGCTTCTCGTTGTCGATAACAATATTGATGTTTGCCGCCTTGATTTTTTCTAATTCCACAAGTAAAAGCTCGTCTTGATTCTTGATTCTGTCGTTGATATTGGCTACTTTCTTCTCAAATGTTTCAACTATTTTACCCAACAGAGTCTGGCTCTTGACGTCGTACTCGCTGCGTATATTTGTTGCAATTTCATGAATAATTTCCTTCCTTTTCTTATTATTTAAGATGATTTTATCGGTTTTTTCTTTGACCACTGGTGGTAATGGTCTGTTGTCCAACACCTCATCCACCTGCTCGATCATGGAGTCAAGCTTCCGCAGATCAATGTATACTTTGCTATTCTCGTTGATCTCGAATGGATAAATGATTGGCTTCCCCGATGATATGTCGACCTCGCCTTCCTTTTGTTGTGATTTTTCAAATTTGAACAGCTTGACGACTGGTGGAGCAGGTGGTGCGACTTGAGGTGTGACGAAATATTTCACTGCCATTTCTTCTTTAGAGTCGCGCTGCTGGTCCTTGATATATGCCACAGACTCAAACGTTTTACCATTATATTCCAATGGTCTAGTGACTTTTTCGTATAACGATATCGGTCCAGTATGTCCAAGTCCCTTATCGATAGGCAAAGACTCTTTCGACAGGACAAAGCATATATTCTTCGCTTGACTACTCCGCAATGAGAGATTCTTTTGCTCTCGCTCCAGCGTTTTGTCGATGAAAGACTCCTCTCCTTTGGGCAGATTTTGATTCTCAATTATATCTTTTATGGGTATTTTAACTTGTTTTTTAATAAAATTTGGACATACTTTCTCTCTACTGCGACAGCAATCCCAGTAATCGAATGGCCAACCCTTCCACTTACCTGTGTGGAAGCGATATCCGTTATTGACCAGTTGCTTGACCCCCATTCCTGCAGCCCCGCCACCTAAATGTATGAGTTTACCATCTCTACGGCGGATTGGCGATGTGCTATTTGGATCGTCTAGTGGCCTCTGTTTGCGAGGCTTATCGCTATGAGCACCAGCTGCGAAATAAGGCTTCTTGCTGGAAGGTTTCCAAACTTTACCAACTCCTTTTTTCTCTACGGAGCAGCTGATATCAACGCAATCTTCCTCCTCGGTTATGACTTTTTTACTAGATACTTTGCTACCAATGTCATAGTTACCATAAGCTGCGCTAGTATCAACCGAGATTGGTGTTGGTGCACTTGATGCTATGGGCGTGGAAGCTATATACTCCTTCACATTGACATATTCCCTCGCGGAAGTTATCGAATCTTCAATACTTTCCAATGTAATCCAGTGGTCGTTGCTATTGGTATACAAACATGCTCCAAACAGCTGATCATAATCTTTACACTTAACCCCGAGCACTTTCAAGCGATCTATGAAGTCGGCTGAATAGATTTTGTCGCTGATATCGGCTTGTATATTCAACGCACTGAAAAAGTTTTCTATTTTATCGTCATAATGCTCGTGTATGAAAACCAGCAATGGAACCAATATCTTACTCTTTTCTCTCGCCGAGAGTGATCTAAATAACCAATTTTTCAATTCGCTTGCTGTAACAATCCCTTTGTTGCTATGATCAAGATGGTTAGCAACAGTAACAGCCTCGTTGTTGGTAAGTTTATTATTATTTCCTCTATTCAATTTGGGAATGTCCAATGTCAACAATAAACGGACAAATACTTTTTTGTCTATAGAATGACCTCCTCGTACCTTACTAAGGTCATTAGTCAACGAAGCGAGCATTTGTAATACATTATTATCTTTAGACACGCTGAAGATATCGTAACCATTAGTAACTAACAGCTCCCTAATTGCTGAACGTACAACAGAGTATAACATTCCGGATTCTACGACAGGGGTATTACCCATACTTGCTGTTGGGTCTACGGATAAAAACTCTTCAAGTTCTTTAAATGAAATATAGCCGTCATTATTATTATCTATTTGTTCAATAAGCATCTTGATTAAGTCACGTCTCTCTTCAACAGTCACTTGTAATAATTCGGATTGGTGTTCTGATGTAGAATCATACTCGGACTTATAATCAACAATCTGAAACAGTCCCAATTCTTCACTTGAAATAAAATTACTGAACTCTACGCGACTCAATTTACCACTGCCATCGGCATCAATTCGCTTGAAAAGGCTTTCAATTTGATGCTTCTTGTTACTCGGTGACTTCGATGGCGATGCTTGCTCGTCACTGTCAGGTTTCAGTTCTGTGTCCAGTAGCAATTGTCTCAGCTTGAATATAAATTTATTGTAGTTTTCAATGCCCAAACTATGAGTTAGCGCAGACCCTCGTCTGACGAGGCCAGCTCCAGTAAGTAATGTTGGGTGAGCTAGTTCCAGAGGGACCGGGGACGCATCTTCGTACTCCGCGGTCGCGTCGAGGCTAAACCTCACGGATTTGCTCTCCATTTCTCGACTTCTAAATCGCTAGGACGTAGGTATCGCCAACATACCGGCTATTTTTTGACCGGTACAAACCCGGCCGGTTGAGAGCCCATGTGATGATTACAATAAATCCTGACATTAATTACATCAATTATAAGCATTTATTTTATATTGTGAGCTGGGCACAACGCAGCGAGGCAGCGATCTGAGTTCTGGTTGATATGAGTTAATCTCCAGTCAGGTTGATGTTGAATCATACAAAGGGTGTGGGCTCGTACAGTACAAGTAGCCGCGGAACAGCGAATGCAGAGTCCGTTCGATCCACCGCATATGGAGCATCTATACAATGACATTAATTGGTCGAATATGGACTTTTCGTTTCGAACATTGACACTCAATAATGAGGAGTTTGTTAATAGATACAAGCATGCAGTGTGTGCCAGCCAACCAACTTCCGATGGAGGAGAAAGATTCGTACAGTCAGAAGCCAAGTCAAAAAATTGCATGATTCCGCCCGATCGTCCGCATAAATCACACTCCGCATCATCGACACTTTCGTACTCATAAAAGGAGCCGAAGATGACGTGAGGGTGGTTTAGTATGCCATTAAGCAAGTTTACTACATTCGGATCACTATACCTTTTGTCAATTGCAGTGCTCTTCTCCCCCGTCTCGTTTTCAGCATCTTCCTGCTTTTTCAAATCAAAATTCAACTTGAATGCACACTGTGGATGTATCTGATACGTCACGACGCCGAATGACATTTCCACTAACTTCTTTGTGTGTTGGGCAAGAAGCCAACTTTTTCGATCATCATCATTGACTTTTGACGCCTCTGACTTTTTCGACTTGGATTTACTTCTGTTAATCACGCTATCGCCATCGTCGGTTATCTCTATTGCGTCGGTGGTGATTACGTCGTAGCAGTACGCGCATCTGATTCGATTAGTGCATAATTCATGGACTGATTTCACTGTTTGAGGACATGACAGACAAGTTGTGCGCAGTCCACCGTCCTCCAACGGGAGTATTACCGCGAGGGACTCGTTGGGTGGGTATGGGGTATTTGCTACATTATCTACCATATCTGTAGCTAGCAAATCAGTATGTGCGATACCGTATTCATTGTGATTATCCATTGCTAACTGTCCCATATCGAACGCAATAGGGCTTGCTGTGTACATGGATAACTTGGTGATTGATTTATCAAGTTCATGAGGAGGAGCTGGCACGCCTTCTTCGTCTACTTGATTAAGCTTCATCCACCCTCCAGTTACTGTCAGTCGAAACTTGCGCGCTTTTATTTTTGCTTTATGAGAATCATCATTTTCGTCCGCTTCTTCAACGTCACTCACGGGTTCGCTGATGGGTGCAGGTGCGGCGGATGTAGGTATGGGTACTGCTTTCTTTTCGGGAGTAGGCAATGATTTCTTTTCAGGTGCGACGACGGCAGTAGGTGCTGTCTTTTTGTCATCCACTATAGGAGGTATAAACGAAAATAGTCTATGCTGTAAGATTGGTAATGCGCTCTTAGCTTCAACCTTGGGTTGCGTCACACTTGAAGACTCTTTCTTTGGGTGAACAGACACGGATGCACTGATAGCACTGGATTGTTCACTTTGAGTAAATCCCTTACCAGTACTGTACTCCGTTGCCGTTTGTGTCTTAGTGAATGGTGCCGTTGCTGACACACTACGTGCAAGTTGTGATGCTGGGTATTGATTTGAATAGTTTAACGGCGCCACCACGTGTGATACTGGCACTATACCCATCGCTTTTTGGAACTCTTTCGACTCGATGGAAGCATTTACAACTAACTGAGCCATGTGACTAACCTCGTAAAGCTCATTTTTGCAATTCAATGAGCTGCCTTTAGCCGTTCCTAGACTAGATGTAATGCCCCATATTTTGGGCGGCTTAGTAGACTCTTCTATAGACATTCCATTGACATATGTGACAGCTGGAGTAACGGGAAACGCCATTTTGCTCAAAATAGTAGCGCCGTTAGTATACTTCAACTCATCTGTACCTTCCAAATATAATGCACATAAAGGACAAATGCAAGTTGGTAATGCCTCTATCTGGGATTCAGATAACGAACCTAAGCCGACACAAGCCGTGTGTACCCAACCCTGACATCCACCATATCCCAGGGCACATTCCAAGTACTTGCTGCTACTATCCTCTGGTTTTTGGCACACACAAAAACAAGATCGGAAATCAAATTTATTCACGATAGAGTTGGTAATACCGTTGCGAGAAACAAACTCGATTAACTCGTGCTTATTTTTGATGCGTCTACTCCTGTCGGGAGGTAAATAAGAAATCTCATTATATCCTTTTGATGCTCCAGCCATTCTAATCATTAACTCTTTCGACCACCCTGGTAACGGCGTGTCGGGATAAGAGAATGCTGGACGCACCGAATCGTGATGGATGCGATTGCCTTCGTATATCAAGATGTTAATATCGCCCGGATGCACGAGATTAATTACCTTACTCATATGTTCAAAACCTTCTATCTGTAATGGCACTTTAGGGTCGTAGTATGGATCGAATATCTCCACTTGAGGATTTTGATTTTGTGGTGTGGGTCTATGACCTTGTGAATTTCTGGAATATGAATTAGAATGAGACGAATTAACGTGCCCAGGGAACCCTGATCCAGTCACAATACGATGACTCGTTTGAGAAGTATGAACTACGCTTTTGGTATCAGCCCATAAGTTAATAGTAGGGTTATATGCGTAACTAGTCTTCAAGGCGTTTGGTTGTTGCACCGGTCTGTCTGGGTCTGGATAAATATCAGGTCTAGGAAGGTCAAACAAGAATTTCGCTGGATATATCAAGTCTTTATCGGGGTCGTAGTCATCAACATTTTCATCATCATTGGGTAGGTGATAATTTTCTTCAATGAAGTTGAGCCGTTCCTCGATGCGTTCGTCCGTGTAAGCCTTCACTAACATCTTGTCGCTTGAACTCAACTTATTGTAGCGACGTCGCCTCTTTAGTACCCGCTTAAAATATAGTTTACGAGACAGTATCCACGGCCTGAATGCTGCGAATGTCACATTGGTGTATGGTACTGAAGGTGGCAACTGCTGGTTAATATCGTCTTCTTTTTGCAGCTGGCGGTCGAAGTCGTCTAAGTGAAATGCTCTTATCTTGTATGGAACTGGTGGATTCAAGCATTCACTATTCAGAATACCGTACTTATCCGAGTCTTTCAGTAGCCGTCCTAACGGAGCCATCAACGCGGCAGATCTTGCGGTCCATTCGTTATGAATTTTTTCATCAAGCACAGATATTTTTGGAGCGGCTACTCTTTGAACCGGGAAAACTATACTTTTTTGTTGTTTTGATCTCTCTAAAATAAAATCACGACAGCTGAAAGTATTAACTGAATTTTCCCTAGCAGCTATGTCTGCAGCTTTTACATACTCAATGCGAGCTGTAAGGAACTCTTGGTATATATTTCTAAGATTTCTGACTTCTGGATTTATGGCCATTGCTTCCTCTCGCGCTGCTGAAAATGCGCTGTATGTCAAACGATTACTTTCATTTGCATTAGGTTTATCTGCTGCCAATTTGGCTGCGATTTGCATAGACTCTTCGTTGTCCATATCTTGAATGTATTCATTCATATCCTCTTTGCTATAGTAATTATTTACATATATTTCCGGATCCACTAGTGACAATTGTCCATATCTTCTTACAATATCATCAGATAGCTTAATTGACCTTAGTAATGCATGTAATGACCTTTTCAGAGTAAAAAACTCTTTTTTATACTCCGCTTTAGCAGCATCAGTGGCAGGTGCATCCTTGTATTTGTTGCTAACGATTAAAATTAAATTATTCAAAACATTTCTACTCTCTACCATCATATTTATTCTCTCCTTGTGTTCTGACACGAGTAACTCTACTTCCTTCTCAGTTTTATCGTTCAACAAAGGAAGCTCTTCTACCAGTGCGCCATCAGCAGTATGTCCATCGTTAAGTGCCGTTGCAGCATTGGTTGATGCACGACCAGCCTCGTCCTCCGCCTCGACATCCTCGTCCTTATTCCCTCGCATTTCCGGCTCCGCCGCCCACTGTATCGCCCCGGCAGAGTCCATCTTCTCCTCGTCTGTCGGCTGCGCCTGAACCCCGCTGCAGCCGCTCATTTCATGCCTTCGCGCGTGCAAATTGGTACTTGTTACTTGTTAGCGCTACAAAAAAAGGAAATCAAAATTTCACGGTTCCGCATCAATAGAAGTACTCGTATGGAAAAGATTGCTGGAACTAATTAGTGTTGCAATATTGCTGTTTATTGGGCGCACGAAGGGGTAGAATGAGCATTACACCGTTGGGATTTGTATCAAATTAAGACGCCATGAGAAGATCGACAGTACACCAGGATTACTCTACTCGATTAACTTTAATTACAGTTACACATCGATGCGATGCAAATCAGAAATTATTACACAAACCGCGTTGAAACTAATAGTCTTTCTTTATTATTTTCCCGTAATGATCTAACCAGAACCATTATTGATTAACCCCAGCAACTTCATTTTTGTCTATCTTGGCTTCTAGACACAAAATATTGTCGGAAGTCGGAAAAGGGCAGCGATAGACAGGTAGTAGTTGGGTTATATATTATTATATCATAAATGATTACCGGGCCGGTCAATATTGGCAAGGTGCAATGTGCCCGTCTTCCTCTGGTTCTCATTCGGCTCGAGTTTTTACTGACTCATCATAAAATGCATGCACATCTTACACTTCTCCTCGTCATTTGGGCTTCACTGCTGTGCCAGAATGCATCAGAGGCGCTGACGTTGCGGAGACAGAGACACAGAGCAGCACTGGCGTTGATACCATTAATATTTCAGACTGCACCAACTATATCCCGGGCAGCGGATACTTCTTCCGTCTCTATTGCATCCTCCATGACAGAGATATCTGCTTCATATAATCAAGGGAATGCATATCTTATGAGTGGTGAATTCGAAAAAGCATTGACCGAATTCGATCGTATTATATTGGCGAATCCATCAGCAAGTCCAGATTTTTATCTCTCACGTGGTATTGTTAACGAAAAATTGCTGAAGTGGGATGCAGCATTAAGTGATTATAACATTGCATTAAAGTTAACGAATAAAAACATATTTTCAAAAGACGATCCTGTTGTTTATAATAATATTGCTAATGCGTATACTGGACTCCAGGATTGGCCAAATGCATTGAAGAATTTCAAGTATGCAATTAGATTAAAATCTGATTTTATTGCGCCACAAATTGGAGAAAACTTAGTTTTGTATCAGTTAGGTGAAACAAATGAAGCGAAATATTACTTTAAGCAACTAATTTACCGTTACCCGTCATTTGCTGATGGATTAGGAATATATGCCACTATTCTATTCGCGGAAGGCAATCCTGACGAGGCTCGGTTATACTGGGAAAGGTGTCTCGAGAATGACAGTCGATACTTGGATATAGATTGGGTGGAGAACATACGGCGATGGTGTCCAAGGTTAGTGAATGAATTGAAAGCATTTAAAAATTCGTTGTAGTGAAAAAATTTTTAAAGAAAAGGAAAGAAAAGTCTAATTAAATGTTGTCAATGTTGCTCAAATGATTGGATTATTTGTTGATAACTAAAATTGGGACCGCGCATCCAAGACTCCCCGAGGACTAGTAGTGAAAATGTTCATAAGATTGCTTTGTCGGTATAATAGTTGAGTGAAGTACCTGCTGAGATAGTCAAACGCTTTGTTGGGTGAACATTGAGTAAGCCATTGAGTAATTTTTTTTTGTCCCAACTGAATTGGTCAATTCCGTGCATTTCATAAAAATCGTCACAGTCATAAGCACAGTTGCATAATGCAGTGAACAGAATATCATTTTTAGTGGCTTGTGCGTGTAAATGAGTAAGTGAGAATCAGTTATCAACAAAGAGTGGGTCATTATGTATACCTACAATAACTGGTGGCGCACCAGTTAGCATTATGAACATGATGCAACCGAGGGCCCACATATCACTTCGTTCACTGTATACTAAGCAGTGGTATATCTCAGGCGCGATGTTGTATCCACTACCCGAAAGTTTTTCGTTTTCGTTTTTAATAGTTTGAATAGGTCTAGCTAAACCAAAGTCACCAATTTTTAAATTGTACTCATCTAAAAAAACATTATCTGGTTTGAGATCACAATGACACATACCTTTGGAATGAATAAACGATAAACCTGCAATCAGTTGTAATAACAGTGTTCTTGCCGTTTCATCGTTTAGTTTACCCCTGATACAAATAATTATTTATGTAAGAAGCGATTGCAAGAAGTGAAATGGATTTAAAGTTATTAGAACCTTTTCATGATAAAATCACATAAATCTCCATGTTTGCTGTAACCTAATAACAATGAGAAGTAACTTTCACACTCTACTGATCCAAAAAGTTTGACAGTATAGGGACTATTCGATAAAGCAGTTAAACTAGTTAACTCTCTTCGGTAACAAGTTAATGCATTCGGGATATTTTTTACAATCTGTTTAACAGCAACTTGATACATCGATTCGGAGTTATCGACACGCGCTGCAGCTAGATATACAGTGCTAAATCCTCCTATCCCAATGCGTTTAATAATATTGATTGAAAGCTTTCGTTTGCCTATTGGCGACTCGCCATTTGTACTGCCAAATCCTGTAACGAGCACATCGCTTTTACTGCTTGATTTTTCTTCTTCTTCCATCTTCCGACAAAGCACTACGACGGAGTCGAGCAAGGGCGATGAAGAGGCGCAACCGCAGCTGATCTAAGACGCTAGGCATCACCTGCACTGAAGTGCATAAGCACGTTCACGATCAATCCAACCGGCCCCACTTTTTTGTGCGCCGGTCTGGGCGGGGCCCTTGACGAGAAGAATGAAGAAAATGAAAATCATAGTAATAGCTAGGCTTCAGTTACATGTCGAGGAAAAAGAGAAGACAATTCTTTGTGTAATTGGCTATTGTAGCCACCATCAGCCGCCTTTGCACTCATGCCGACGATGCTATCATCGGTCATCTCACTGTGGAACTTGTGCATACTGTCACTAACTTTGGTATATTTTTCACTATTGAAACTAACATTTTCATTATTTTCTAGCTCTTTGGCTTTGCGTTTGGCTTCTTGGATCACTGAAGCTGGAAAATTAGCGGTATTAGCTACGTGAACACCGTAGGATTGAGTGCAAGGACCATCCTTGACTTGATACAACATGACTACCGACTTATTCTGCTCAATCATTGCAGTGACATGCTTGTTAACGACACTGCTATGCTGAGATTGTAACGCGGTCAACTCATGAAAATGAGTGGCAAATAAGCACAAACAATCTAACTTAGTAATCATATATTCACTGATAGCATACGCTAATCCATAGCCATCGAAGGTAGATGTGCCACGACCTAACTCGTCAATAATGATCAATGAGTCTTTGGTGGCGGTATCTAATATTACGGAGGCTTCGAGCATCTCCGCCATAAATGTAGAAACACCTTTTGAGACAGCATCACCAGCTCCGACTCTAGCAAGAATACAATCAATAATTGAAATTTCTGCATGATTACATGGAACAAAAGAGCCAACTTGCGCCATGACAACAATGGATCCAATGCCTCTAATGTAAGTACTCTTACCGCCCATATTTGGCCCAGTAATAATTTGAAATGATGACTTATTCTTCACTAAATTATAGTTATTTGCAATAAACTGTACATTATCCATGAGTTCCACGCATGGATGGCGCGCTCCGGTTATGTTAATAATTCCTTGACCTTTTGGCAATATCTTCGGACGAACATATTCGCCAGGCGCAATAGCGGCGGCTTGTGCAAAACTACACAATACATCAATTTCACTGACGATCGATGAGGCTGCTTCGATGATTGGTATGTACGTCATAGCAGTCTCAACTGTTTTTGCGACTAGACCCTTTTGTAAGTGCCTATATTCTTTGTCGATATCCTTATAGCGATCACCAATACGCTCCAGCTTTGTCGTGGTTAAGTGCACACCATTCTTTGGTATAGATATAATTCTCACTTCACTATTATTAGCTCGAAGCTGTCGCTCATCGTCACTTTTCGTCGTGCGAAAAATGAATCCATGAGCAGGATCCTTTTCTAATTTGATGTCACAGAATGATGCCCAGCCGTGTTGCGCATCGTGGAGCAATCTATTAGCCTTGCTCTCTAATTCAACTTGTTCTTGGTGTAATTCATTCAATTCCGAGTCATGCATTGGATTAATAACCAAATCGGGTAGCTGATTCATGTCAATGACATGTTCTACTAACTGCTGGTACAATGCAAATTTCAAAGTCAAGTTGTTCAGCGGGACATTAAACTTCTGTGAGATGGTGGCCATGCAATCTTTCATGCGTGATAACTCTTCGGCACTTAAATTGTCTGTATTATTATCAATTTTAGCAGTAGTTACATCAATCAACTCATTAAAAGTAGATAGAATATTAGGTAGGGCTCTTGTAAACACATATAGTCGAAAGACTTCGGCTAGATCAGTAGTAGCCGTCTTCCTCGTCATTTTAGTCAAGATAGTATCGATATCTGGTAAGCCCTTAAGTGGTCCGTCTAACAATTGCATACGAGTTAATGTAGAATTCTTCAGTAACTCAACTACGTCTAATCGCTTATTGATCTCTACATCATCGATTAATGGTTGTCTCAACCATCTATCCAATAACCTACTCCCCATTTTCGTTTTACATCGATTGAGGACACCATATATAGATCCGAATTGTGATGGATGATCAGGTTTAGGTAATAAATTAACTGCTTCGGCTGCTGCAGAATCTAATCTCATGCAATTATTTAAGGAGCCAAATGAGAAATCGACTGTTCCGTATAACTCATCAAGTTCCATCAACTTTAATGACGTGATTAGCACATTCAAGCATGCGTATGCGGATGGTTTTTCCGTTTCACAAGTGTTAGTCAAATGAGTGGCTGATCCAACTAATCTTACAAGATTTTCATTATTCATATCTTTCTTTTGATATAAACTCTTCTTCGTATAAACAACTTCATTGTTTTTACCATAAAATACATGGTTGTATATCTTACGACCTTCATTTTTACTTGTGTCTTCAAAGTCCTCAGACATGTAGATGATTGCATTACCATTCTGGATAAGGAAGGCATCAAGGGAAGTATATTGGTCGTTATCCATGAACTCGTACATAACCTGAGTGAGTGAACGAGTGAATAAGGAGTCGATAAGAGTGAGTAAGAGTGAGTCTGACCATACGAGCTTTTACTGGGTCATCGAAGGATACACGAGGATTTTTACTGAATTTTACAATCCCTACATGTTTGGTGCTAGCTTTGAGCACGACGTTGATGGCGATGCAGGGCGCGGATGGCACGGCATCACTTTCTTCCTCCATTTCTATGTTCTTGCTCTATTTTTTTTTAAAAAAGAAATTTTGAATTTCCGAATCTAGCGAGTACCGGTAACAATAGTAGGTATCGCGTTAGCACGCATTCCCTGGTGCTCCGGAATTGGTTAATTGCAAACGCGTTATAGGGGATTCGGCGAGTTGCATTCTTGATGTTAATCAATCTACAATAGACAGATAATTAAAACTACACAATAATTTTCCAATTATTGGAATATTTTTTTTTTCAAATGGCGATACCACAGTTCCACAGGTACCACCGAAGTAGGCGATTTGTGTTAGTGGTGAGAAGCTTGTATCAAGTGGCATGTATAGCTTGGCTCGTGTCAAGACCATGTTGGCTGGTCGCTGCATGAGTCGCTTGATGCGAACCACAGCCTGGTCGGGCAGTGTTGGCCACGGAGCGAAGCACGTTTTCCCTCGTGGTAAGAGCAGTCTAGCTGAAGCTGTATCCGTTGATGTGAGTATGCTTGAACAGCCACAAACACATAGTCTAACTGGTAGCATTGATGTAAATGCAGTGACGAAACCAGAGAAAATATTGTCATTAAAACAAATTAAAAGTAACATATATGATGATATTAGAGAATTTAGAAGAAGGAAGAGTGAATCGACATCCAAACCTTTGTACCTTATTTTAAAGAACACGGCAGTTCAGAGTATTAGTTGGAATCTACCAAAAAATAAGAATGAATTAATCGCCCTAAAAGGAATAGGTGCGACTACAGTGCGACTATACGGTGATGAAATCTTAAGTATCGTTAATAAGTACTACAGTGATGAGAATTATCATTTATACCCCGAACAGAAACAGATTGAACCGGAAAAAGACAATATTGACAATTCTGATGGCAACAAAGTTATGAAACAAATTACAGCAAAGCAAAAGAAACTTGAGAAGTTGAGAAGTTTGATTAAACAACCTGCCCCTGTCGACGCTAGTAGTAGTGCAGTAGCTTTATCCTCAGGAAACCTACAACTTAGCGTGGAGCAGCAACTAGTTTACGAAAGAGTTATAAATAACAGACAGCATATATGCATATCTGGTTCAGCTGGGACTGGTAAGACTTATGTTTTGAAATTCTTGATACAAGCATTATCAAAACGTGAGGGTGCAGGTCTGACTATTACCGCAAGCACTGGTATTGCCGCTGTAAATATAGGAGGATGTACATTACACTCATTCGCTGGCATTGGAGTGGCGCCAATGCTTACATTAGAAGATAAGCAAAAAATATTACTCAA
>JACCDO012239713.1_pt1 | contig 15995 bp, 11 predicted proteins | sample 7446101 | NCBI WGS metagenome assembly JACCDO01 (sample SAMN15323440, study PRJNA562643) | freshwater metagenome | isolation source: river surface water | place: USA:Blue River Watershed | collected 2017-08-16
AAATCGAGAAAAGGACGAGAAGGACCCATCCAAATTTCGGAGCTTAAAATTGATCTCTATTTAAACAATTACAAATATTTACAAGAGCTTATGTGAAGATCGCTGTTTGATAATCTCAGCCATAGTAACAACTTCTTCATCCGTCAATGGTGCAGCCATTTTATTAAACTTATATTGATGAAATTGCCATGGGGATAATATAAGAACGTCATTCCCGGGTAACTTCAGTTTGTTAAAATGATCCATACTACCTACGGCCCGCCAAGTTTGATTTAAGAGGCAGAAAATTTGTCGTCCATGAGGACTAGTGTTACTTAATGTTCCCTCTTGTAACGAAGGTACTGCTTCATCAAATTTTCCTTGAATAACAACACCACCATAATTAAAATAACCACTGAAGTGGATACCTTCTGAATCAAACAATTGTTGTAAATAAGAATGATCATATGATTCGTTCAAATAACTCCATGATAAAAGCTTTGCATCTGCATATGTTGCGATTTGTAAATCGGCAAAACCTCCACAAACATCTAATAATTCAACTAATTTCTTGGCACCTGTTAAGGTAACAGCATAGGCATGTAAACAATACGGTGCACGTCCACTGACTTTTGGATCGTAATAAGTTTTAGGCCTGTAACAATATCCTAATAATAAAATATCTGTAGTCATCTTACGTACTGCATTCATAACAATATCTGAAGCATGTTTAGAGCCTAAGAATGCATCATACTCAAAAATCATCATAACATCATTTTGCTCAATTCCACAAGGACGACGATGTCGATAGAAAGAATCCCAAACTTCACGATGAACTAAATTAGATCCACGTCCTTTACTATATGTAGTATCATTTCCTTGACAGTCATATGCATAAATAGGTGTCCAAAGTTGCATCTCCCCATCAATATCAGGATATCCTGCAAATGCATGCTTTCGAAATCTTTTTACATGATCAAATATACGATGCTCAATATAGGTTTTTCCAGGAACCTGTGATGCAATTATTGCTGAATATATATGTTGTTTTTGATCACATGTTGTGGACGATTCTATGCTATTAATGGATGAAATCCAGACAAGGAACAAGATGTATACCATGCCAAAATACATACATATCCGATGCATGATTTTAACACGATCACGACAGATTAATGCTTTCGCAATGTGCTTAGCTTTCTTCCCAAGGCAATCTTTTTAAAAAAAAAACAAGAAAAAATATTTTCTTGGCCCAGATTCCGGGATCCCCTATAAATGATCCTGAAAATGAAAAATATCCCCCGATTTTGCCGTATACAAATTCTTTTGAATCTAGATAGATTCATCTATGTGTAAATTGCCTAGTGCCATTGTAATAAAATTAAAATTTTCGGACAAAATCCCGGAATCCGCGGTACCGCCTCCCCAAAAGTGGAAAAGTAAGGTAAAAAAAATAGACCCACTTAGAAGAGAATTCAAACGAATTGCCACAGGACAGGTATTCCACCCACCCTTAAAGGTTAAATTATTTTTACACTAATTAAATTTCTTCATCACAAAGGCGGCTGTTCTCGCTTTTCTTCGCTGTCTTAAAACAAGAGTGGCGGTCGTAAGATTCAAATAGCCAGTGTTTCTTCTATGTGTAGGCATCGTGTTATTGTTAATTTACTTTTGATTATATTTTATTTTTTCACAGTAGAGAATGTATCTTGTTCCTACATACGTCAAATAGTACCCCCGTTGATAATTCATAATGATTATAAATTGAATAAATCTAGCATTCGAAAATACAAAAATAATGTCTTTATGATCGCAATTTCTGGAGGAATCGCTGGGGGTGTTGCAAGTGCAGTTACCTTTCCATTTGATACATTAAAAATTATGCGACAAACTGATGTTTCTTTGCTTTCTATTTTTGATGGATTCAACAAATTGTTAGCGAAAGAATTAGCTGTGAAGTCGAAATTTGTTTTACTAGATTCTATTAAAAAAATTATGCCTTTGTATTCAGGATTTTACGCTTCGATATTAGGTTCTATACCATCATCAGCAATATATTTTGGTACGTACGAATCAACTAAAATATTTTTGTATGAAAAATTTAATTCCCAATCACCTATTGTACATACAATTGCTGCTGCCTTTGGTAACTTACTTTCATCAGTAGTATTTGTACCTAAAGATGCAATTAAATCGCAGCTTCAAGCATACAAAACAGGAAGTATAAGAATAAACATTGACACTCAAGATATAAATATGCTTCAAATAATTAAAAACATTTATAGTAATAGTGGAATTAAGGGATTTTATCCTAGCTATCGCGCCACGCTGTTGAGAAATATTCCGTCTGCAATTTGCAGATTTGTTATGTATGAGGAAATCAAAAAAATGGCAACTAAGTCATCATTAAAATTCATGATTGCAGGTGCAGTTGCCAGTGCTTTTTCATCAATTGTCTCAAATCCCATTGATGTCATTAAAACAAGAATAAACACTGGAATTTTACCCCCCGGTTCTCCTATCTTTTTATCAATTGCAAATATCTACAAAAATGAAGGAGTACGTGGATTATTTTCTGGTTTGAATGCTCGTTTAATTTCTGCGTCAATATTTGGTGGAACAGGGTTTTTTGTATTTGAATGGATGAAAAAGTATTTTGGTATCAACATTGAAGTAAAATTAGAAAATAAAAATGACCAAAATATGTAAAACTACTTATTAATTCCTTATGTAAATTTTTCACCGGTACCTTTGTGTGTAAACTTTAAAGTTACATGCTATTAGCTTCAAAAATTAAAAATTAATAATATTACGTGAGTTATGGCCAAAAGGTAATAAATTATTTGACATGTCGTTGCTGGTTTCTCTTTTGAAGGAATCAAATTACAATGATGCTAAGAATTTACTACTGCGTCATCCAGAAGTTGTGCATGATACTGATTCTGAGACAGGAAATCATTGTATTTTTTACAGTCTGGGTTCACCAGAACTGACTAATTTGATATTGGAAATGAAACCAGATGCTATTAAATTAAAAACATCAATTGGTAATAATCCATTACACGTTGCTGCCCAAACTAATGCACCAATTGAAACTTTGAAAGTTTTAATTTCTCATAAAAAAAGTTGTGCCTCTGTTAAAAATTCAGATGGGAAAGTTCCTTTACATTATGCAGTGGCATTAGGTGAATATGCTACAATAGAGGCTATAGATATTTTGATCGATGCTTATCCTTCTGGTCCAGCAATAAAAGAAATGAAAAATAATAGTTGTCCATTACATTATGCATGTGCATTTAGAGCTTCAGAAAATGTTATCAATAATTTAATTACTTCATATCCTACAATATCATTAGAAAGAGATAAAGCCGGAAATTTTCCGATACATTTAGCAATAATTTATGGTGCAAGTAGTTCTGTTTTGCTTAAACTAGTTGAGGTTAGCCCAGAATGTGCGAAGGAAGTAGATGGGAAACAAAGACTGCCTTTACATTTAGCTATTCAATATTGTTCACCTGTGGATCTCATATCTGCTTTAATTCGTTCGTATCCTAGATCGTTAGGAATTCCGGACTTAAATGGCAGAATTCCTATTCATCTTGCTTTTAAGTATAAAATTTCATTACAAGCAATAGAAATACTCTTACGTGAAGACACTAGTATAACATGTATGGGAGAAGACAGTGAAAATTTGGAAAAGTTTAAAGAGAGAAATACTAGTATGTCTACAAATTATGCAATAATACACTCTGCAATTGAATATGGTTGTGGAGGTGATGTCATTAACCTTATTTTGCGTGTTGCTCCACTTGCTGCCTCTCAACTAAGTGAAGATGGAAAATTGCCTATTCATTTCGCTGCATGGCATCAATCACCATTAGGTGTAATTAAAGCATTAGTGCGAGCATATCCAGATGGACTTAAAATTAAAGAGAAGAGATATGAAAATTTGCCTTTACACTATGCCGCTCAATATCAATGTGAAGTAAGAGCTGCCAGCTTCATATTAAGTGCTTATTCTGATGCTTCGTTGATACGAAACAAGAAGGGGCGATTGCCCATACACTTAGCAGCTAGGTATAAAGCTGACGATCTATTTGTGAATGCTTTATTAAAATATCATCCGTTTTCCATTGGAATTCCGGATAATACTGGTAGATTGCCTATTGATTATGCTCTTGAATATGATGCAAAAGCTAGTGTAGTATCTCAATTAATGGGTATATTTAAAACTCGTAAACCGGATAAATATTTAAATGAGCAGAACGGTAATAATAATCATAATAATAATAAAAAAGATTCGACTAATGATGTCACAGAATTAGAAAGACCGGAAGCAGATGAATTAAATGTAAATGTTATTGTTAAAATTAAAAATGATAGTGATGATTACGTTATTAATCGTTATACTCCAGAATTTAATGAGGAAGAGTATGAAAAGGTACAAGGAATAATACTAGCTGCAAAAAAAGTAAATAATGATGCTGACGAAGTAAAAATATTACCATTTGGAATAGCTGCTGTGGATCAAGATGGAAATATTATATTTGGTAACCCACCATTTGAACAGAATGATTGTTTCGGTGAAAAAGTACCAGTGGCTGCATTTTGCCTAAATAGTGGTATTAGAGGGCACATTTCGAATCAATTGTTACAATTAAAGCAGCAGAATGATGAAATTAGGTCACTAAAGGAAGTTATTGCGCGACAATTAAAAGAATTAGAAGATAAAAATCTTACAATACAACAAATTTCTCGCGATTCTGCGTGGAAAGATGAAAAGATATTAAGGTTAGAAAATCAGATAAAAGAAGGTGGAAAATCCAAGTCAATTATAGAATTTACAAGTAATAAATTTGAGATGGATGATGGTGCGCGAGAAAAATTGAATATGTAATATTGTTTACAATTAAACTGTGTTCACAGTTTTTCAATATAAGCTTCAGGATCTAGGACGTTTTCAGTAAGATCATCAGCCCATAAGTCAGCCAATGCTCGCACATCTTTATCATCTTTGTCGGTCATAGTAAAAATATTTATCATTTGAAAACTTGCTATTTGTTCAAAATCTTTTTTCTTTATTATAGATTCTCTCATTACGGCGACTTGTTGGAATAAGAATACTGAATTATTATTATCATGAGGCTCAGGAACCTCAGTCAAAGCTAGTTCATCCATATATCGTTGGATATCAGCTAGAATAGGTAATTGATCTAAAAGATTATCATTTATGTATTTTCTTACTCGAAGTAACTGCCCTTTACGGTATGAATTAAGATGATATCTTTCACGAAATTCCGATTTAGCTAATAAATGATATAATGTTAACCAAGGTTGACCTTCATATTTCGTTATTTTTAAAAGATCAATAGGTTTTACATCGGTCCATTTATGATCTATAAGCTTTTGCCACTTACCATTATCTAATCGACGAGTCCATGGTGGATTTTCTATTAGTGGAATTACTAGAATAAGAAAATCATGAATATCGGTAATTCGAGTAATAACACTTAATGGTAATATATCACAGTGTTCACAAATAAATCGAGCTATTGAACATGACGATATACACACTTTAAATTCAATTTCTGTAATATATTGAGATAATTCGTCATGAGATGTTCTATTTGCAATGTAAGATGTATATTCTTTTATATCATCACTTCCAGCTGTAATAGAAGACTTATTGTACATTTCTATTTGGCGAAAATCATACCCACTATTAATTCTGGTTAATTTTCTTGCAATATAATCTACTACCTCTAAAATTCGTTCAGCACCAGCTTCACAAATATGTTTATGATATAAAAGCAATTCGAATAAATTAATAATTGTCGCTTCATGGTATAAAATAAAATAAACTCTCATAGTATTTTTACCGGCTACTTTATCTAATAGATAAGGATAAACATTTTCTTTCCATGCCTCAATTAGTAACAAATCGTGTATTAAAACTTCTAATTTATTGAATGTTAATATTGCCTCTAACACATATTCATCACTATTTGTCATAGCGTTCTGATGGGCTTGCAAATTAAGTTTTTCTAGACGGCGATGCTGTTCCATCCATTTCGATGATCCTACTTGATCTAAATCAAATTTTTCCAGTTCTTCGACATATCTTTCAGCTTCTGCAGGATCTATCACTGGAGGCATATGTAGCAATTTGTCATCAATAACATTGTCATTAATTTTCATGCCACCTATTTTATTCGATATCTCCCACTGATGGGATGGTGCGTCATTTTTACCCATTCCTTTAGACATTATACATTAATTTGTTGGCTTTGTCCGATGGTTTGGTTTTATTATGTATATTTTAAAAAAAATCTCAAAGAATTTTTGAGAAGGGACTTACTTCCAAATTTAGGTATCTAATAATGCCAAAATTGTAATTGATAACTGATGGATCAAAGTGACATACAGTATCTTATAGAAAATAATCTCTCATCAATTGAGCGACTTTTGTCAAAGATTTCTGATACTGAATCTGTACGAATTTGTATGAAAAATATACGACATGAGGTGAAGAATTTAAGAAATAATAATTTTATACACAAGGATAGATTTAAGTTAGATAACGCTACTACTAATACCAAAAGCTTACTAATTAAAACAGACTATACGAATTCTGGATTATTAGATAATAATGAAAAAATACAATATAATGGAACTAATGAAATGAAACAACTTGATCACATGAATGATTCTATAGATGGTCATAGAGAGCATATACAATACTTGACTAATATATCAAATACTTTGCGTACCGATTTATCGCACCGACCTTCTAAATTGTCAATAAATGAACAAAAAAAATTATCAATATTAGAAAATATTTCATATGTTGGAGGATTATTGCAAGAACATAAAAAATTTCAAGATTCAGTAAATAAAAATACAACTTCTATTGAAAATAAATCAAATCTATATATTAATACATCTTTTCAAGATGAAGTTGAATATAAAAACTATAATGAATTGTCTTGTTCAACTGAAGAAGATTTCATCGATGATAGACTTTCAAATTACAGTAATAACGATGAAATAAAGAGTGAAGTGTTTTGTGCAAGTAATGGTAAACCTTTATTTTTAAATAACAATGATACTTTAGAAGGTTATTGGCTCCAAGGACCAATTTTTGATCAAGAAGATAACATGAATTCATCCTTTAATACTATTGGTGATGGAAATAATCACTTGAACTATCATAAATACAATGCTTCAAATAACCTGGACTCGATTGAAGATGGTGTAGAAATATACCCGTGATTACGAGAGAGTAATTTATTATTATTACATTTGTATTTGACAAAATTATAATCTACCTACACCAGAACCTGAGTCATCACCAGTAGGTTTTCCACGATTCTTAATTTTATCCAATCTTAATTGCGATACAACTTTCTGTTTAGACGATGATTCAGACCTTCTTAAGTCATTTACTGTAGGCGGTGGTGGTGGTAACTCAGCTTTGAGTGTATCGATAGCAGCATTTATTATTTGGGATGCACCTCTTAATGCTGATACCGATTTCAATATAGTCCCATATTTCGTATATAATGAATTCAAAACATCTTCGATCGACCCTGTAATGCCCATATCTACGGCAGTGGGTGTTGCTGCTATTTTTTCAACAATTACTGAAGCATCTAAAGGGTCATAAACAACTTCATAAGGGGCTAGATTACACTGTTTACGTAGATTATTTGCTACATTTCTTAGCAATAACGTTTGCGTATATTCATCTAGATTATGAAATAATTTATTTTCCTTTTTGCAATTATCCATAGTGGTCTCTAATAAAATATAAATATATTTGACCCAGGTGTCACTAATTTCTTTTTGATTTTGCATTTCTTTTCGTTCAAAGGATAACAACTTTGCATATTGTCGTCTATTTGCATCAACTATTTTTTCTAGAACTTCTTGTTTTTGTTTTTCTTCCATTAGTTCAGTATCTAAATTTTGTCTTTTTTCATCAAATTCTTTTTGAGCTAACTCTCTAGCCATTTCTTTATTGGATTCAAAAAATGCCATTTTTGATGTTGACTTAGCATACATGCGTGTTTGGAATTCCCTCCATACTGATTGCAAAATTTCATCAGTTCTTTTACTAATTTTCATTTCATCGGTCTCAACAATAGTGGTTTCGTCATCATTTAATTCTATTTCACTGATAATAATAGAGTTATTTTTATTTAATTCAAGCTCCTTTTGTAACTCTAATTCTTCTTCAACTTTTCTTGACTCAATTAATGCTTTTTTTTCGTCTGATTTTTTCTTATCTTCTTCATAACTTTGTACTGTAAGTTGAGAAATTCGTTGTAATCCACCAGTAAACATTTTTTTTACTTCTTGTGATCTATCTAGACCACTAGATCTTAAAACATTTAAATACGCCAACGCGAATTCACCAGAAGAACTAACACCACATATTTTATTAGAAGAATCATCTATTTGCAATAATTCGGCCGTAACTCTAGATAATATACCATACTCTACTGTATTTTGTGTACATGGAGTTGTAGCATTCACTATTTCATATGAATTGTCTTCGTCACCCTCAATTATTGTACCATGACGGATACCAGTAAAAGTGACACCAGCATCAATAAATGACTTGAGAGCGTTATCAAATTCTTCGATATGAAAAGATGATGTGACAATATTATTAGGCATGGATGTGGTAAAAATAACGCGTTTTACCTTTGCCTCAATAGCTGCTTTCGTGTAGTGTGGTACATCATTTAAGGTCACATTGTATGCTATCCATGCATCTACATTTGTCAACAACATTTTCATTTCTTCAGTATTAACCATATTGATCGTTTGGAAGTTTAAAATATTCAGTAATCCACTATATCTAGCAGTTCGCGATAGAAATCTTTTTTTTGTAACATTACTATCAGTGGTAGCTAATACTATTGAATTCCATGATTGCTGTTCATTAAATAAATTAAGACCAAATTCATCACCAGAATTACTTCCAATGCCTGTAATAACCAGTTTCCCACCTACTTTCATATCTAGTTTCATAGATTTCGTGCAAATTTTTCGATTTAAAAGTCTATTATCATGAGTACCAAATGATGAAATGAAAAGAGTCAAATCATTAAAGATGACAAGCAGCAATAAAATAACAACACAATGTTTTGTCGACATTCTGCTATACTATATTGTAGTCCTGTTCAATTTATTTTTGATAGTTGAGTCAGTTTTGAATATGATCTGGAAAAAAGTTAAGACAGGGTTTGTTTGAATTAATACTCTTAATTATATTGGTAACATGGTAAAATATATGTAGTATTGGTTACAATCATTGCAGAACCAAAAATAAGTTGTATGACTTCAGTGTATTTAATATGACTTTTAAAAATTTGAGGATTTTAAAACTGAATAATTTCTATAGACATCCAGCTATTCTTTGTTTTTCTTTGTATTAAATAGCTCCTGAAATTATAATCTGATTAAATAATTGATCAAAATTGTATGGATCCTATCTCTTTCCGGTCCCGATTCAATCAAAACAGAAGATTCGGTTTTCCATGCCCTGCTAAGCCTGCTTTACAAGAAATTCATCATCGCCAATCAATAAATGATACTTTGTTACTCAAATTCTTGCTTAATTTCACTTGATTAAATAATTAATTTATTTTCAAAAGGATATGGGGTGTTTACAAAGTGTATACGATAGATATCCTGCATTAGGACAGCATAAAAATTTTTTGTCCTCATTGCTCATGGGGGAGGCAGAGATAGCCTATATGTATAATTTATTCCGTTCCTTTGATGTTGATAATTCGGGATTTATTGATATCGTCGAATTTTTGACATTTATAGATGTCGAACGCACTCACTTTACAGATAGAGCATTTCAGGTATTAAAAGGTTCAAAAGGGCAAAATATGGATATTAAGGAATTTATCCAAGCTATATGGGAATATGGTGGATTATCAAGCAATTGTTTAATCGATTTTTCATTCGATTTGTATGATCTAAATGGTAATAATAAACTGAATGCTACTGAAATTCATCAAATGGTAATTGATTTGTATGGTAAAGATAATGTTGCTGATAATGTTAAAGCTCAAGCTCTATTTAAAAGTTTGGATCATTTAGAAGGTAAAAGATGTGATAGAGAAACATTTAAAAAACTTTCAGGTACCCATCAAGTTTTGCTATTTCCAGCATTTCAGTTACAATTAAAGTTCAGAAAAAAAGTTTTTGGTATTCCTTATTGGGATAATTTAGAGATTGAAAAATTGAAAATTACTAAAGGAAAGTATGTAAAAGCAAATGAATTCGTAAAATTGTACTACGATCATATTTCAGGGACTGTAGAATTAACAGCTGAGTTAAAAGAGAAATCGAGAAAATCAATCATTCAACGTGTTTCTGGAACAATTATCGCCCCTAAAAAGAAAGAAGTCGTTGTTAAAAGAGACAATGCCATGAAGAGGGCTACAAAGTTATTAAATCAATATGTTAAAAAAAGTGGCAATGAAAATAAAATGTCAAATGAAGGGAAACCAATAAAAGATGAAAAGCCGCAGAAGGATGGTATTATTCGAAGAGTTACTAAAGTATTAATGAAGCCGAAGGTGTCGCCAAAATATAAGTAATATTATAAATATATTTAACTTTGTAAATAGAGAGAATTGTATAATTTCTACCACTTAGCTTGATTAGCGAGTTTAATTGGTTGCGATGATCGTTTGATAATAGTAGAATTTAAACTGTCTAACATTTTCAAACAAGCTCCTTTCACAGCTTCATAATCAGTTTCGCGACTCTTAGAAGATACAAATTCTTTTAACTCAAAAATTGATCGTTCATGATGTTTCAATCTCTTTTCAGTATCGTCTAGTTCCCTCGCTATGTCATTAGCATTTAATTGTTTTTTCAAACTCTCGTTCTCACTTGATAATGCTTGTACTTGTTGTCTGATAGCATCACGACGTTTGGTGTAAGCAAGACGCTGATCCTGTAATACAGACTGGGTAATTTCAAACGATTTACGGACTGATTCTAAATCTTGGAATGCGATAATTTCGTTGTTCATTCTGGTCATCGAATCTTTTAAATTAGATAACTCTTTGGCTAATTTTGGTTCAGAGGATCTTAACACTTCTAACTCTTTTTCTCTTTTGCGCTTTTCAGCATGTAAACTTTCCATAGTTTTTTGAGCTGTTGCAATATTCTTTTCTTTGAATGTTTTGGCATCTTCCATTTCATTTAATGCATCAGGAGTTACCATATTACCACTTTCATCTAATCCACGACTAATATGTTCTAATAATGCAACAATAACATCTCTAGCCCTTTGTTGATCACTCAAGATAGTATTACGACTTTCATCAAATTTATCCATAAAAGCTGTCATCTCTTCGTCTCGTTTTTGTAACAATTCATATTTTGCTGCGTCATTGCTATCATCAACTTTATTTGAATTCAAATCATCTAAATTCTTTTTAAATGTATTAATTTCATCTTTAATACCAATAATTTTATCGTCTAAATTTTTAGTACCTTGCTTAAAGTCATTTACTCTAGCAACGAACTTTGTATGTGCATCTTTAGGGTCCAAATTCGCTATTTCTAATTCCTGATGTAGTGATTCTAAATCACGTTTTAAAGATTGGTAAGTCTTCTCTAAAGATGAGTATTCTTTACGATATGAACTACTTTTGTCTTCTCCTTCAAGTTGACGTATGCGCGCATTCACTTCATTCAATCTATTGTCATTAATCATAATCCTCTCTTGGTACTCTTTTTGTTTCGATAGTATTTCATTATATGATCTTAATTTACCAGGTTCTAAATCATTAATTCTAGCTTGAATTGCTCGATATTGTGATTCAATTTGATCTTCTACGTGATTGATGTCATTTTCTTTTTGTTTACGAAGTGTAAATACACGATCTAATTCTTGTCCCGTATTACGATTTTTTTCAGCTAAATGTAAAGATAATTGACGAACATCATCAGGATCAGTAGATGATCTTGTTTTATCTAATGCGATATTATAATCTGCTAACTGTCCTTCTAAAGTTTCCTTATTTTTAAGCAACGTTTCATACCTCTTTTCGAGCTGAGAATATTGTGATGTCTCTTTTGACTGTTGCTCGATTTCAACCCGCAACTTTCTAGTCTCATTAGTTATGTCAGTCATTTTCTTTCTTAGTAATCCTACATAATAGGATGCATCCTCAACCAATCTACCTCCACCGCTTTGCATTTTCATTCCCATCAAACCTTGACCAGTAACAGGTCTATCCATTACATTCACATTAGCTGTTAAAGAAATTCCTTGTGCTGCTTGAGTTCCAGGTCCCGCTGGAGTAACACCAGTACGTAATCTTTGAGCTGTACCAGGTGGCTTTCTTCCACTACCTGGTCTCACTCCAGTACCTATGAATAATAAATAAATTAGTAAAATTAAATTTAACTTCGTGGTAATCCGTTAGTACCTGGAGGTAAACCGCTAGAACCCGGTCTATTCATCTTATTTTGATATGGTGGGGTCAAAAAAGAAGTGATACCTTGGTCTTTTAATTTTTAGTTTTCAAAATCAAAAACGAAAGAAATCCGGCCCCGGCCCACAAATCGTTGGAGATTAAGAAGATAAAAGATGTCAGATGTGGCCATTCATCGTGCTGGCATCATGACAATCCTTCTCTGACGTCTATATCTATCGTTCTCTTCGAGGATTGAGGGCCGGGTTCATTTGTTCATTTCCGGACCAATTTATAATAAATTTTATACCGGATTGTTTATAGAAAAGAGAAGAGAAGAAGAAAAGAAGATGAACAGTCCAGATAATGGAATAAATGATCCTGCAAAAAATCCATCAACGCCTGTATTTTCTTCACCTAGTACTTGGTCTTGGAGCAGTTTAATTGAAACAACGCAACGTTCTGCAGCTCAATTTGCTGACAAAGCTATCACAATGGCAGAGTCTGCATCTAAAGTCGCGCAGGAGAAAGCTGTAATGTTGGCAATGAAAGCTCAAGAATTGCAGCAAAATTATGACATGGAAGTGGCCACAAGTATTTTATTAAATTCTATTGGAGCTTCGCCATTTGATAATGATCACAAAAACATAACAAGTAGAAATTCTAATAAACAAAATAAATTAGATTTGGTCTACGTTACTGAAAATATTATTAGTATGGGATTTCCAAATGATCCTAACAGCCCGATTGCGACTGAAGGTGGGAATAATATTAATATTATTGCAGCATTCTTAATGCAGCGCCATAATGGGCATTATATGATATGGAATGTGAGTGAAGAATCGTATAATTATGGAATGTTTGGTGATCAAGTTCTCGAATATAAATTTCCAGGGCATCCTTCACCTCCTTTGGGTTTACTATTTAAAATATGCACTGCGGTAGAAAGTTGGCTAGATGCTGATGTAAAAAATGTGGCTGTTGTTCATTGTTTAACAGGTAATTTTATGTTCTATTATGACACTTAATTTATTAATTAATATTATTTATTATTAAGGTAAAGGAAGAACGGCTACATTAATTGCGTGTATTCTTACTTGGATCGGAGAATTTGACTCGCCTATGGAGGCATTACAATATGTAGCCGACCGTAAAAATATGTCAATTGATAATTTAACTATACCATCACAAAGACGGTATGTTAGTTACTTTTCAAATATGCTTGATGGTGTTAAACCACGTCCTGAGGCATTATTGTTGCGTAGAGTTATATTAAATGGTATTCCTATATTTGGTGATGATAATGCAGGTGAAGAAAATAGAGGTTGTGCACCCTACTTGCAAATATTTAAATGTGGACGTTTAATAGCTACAGCAGTACCCGCAGGATCGAAGGATGTTTTAAATTCTGAAGAAAAAAGAAATAAAGATAATGCACTGCAATTAAAGTGGATTAAAGCGACAGAGGGTAGTGTATCTTTTCCAGTTGACTGTGCTGTACAAGGGGACATATTACTACGTGTTCGACATGCAGCCTCAAATGGCACTAGAGTAAGTATGTTTAGAGCTGCATTTCATACAGGATATGTGCCATGTGGAGTATTGCGCTTAACAAAAGCTCAATTAGATGGTAGTTGTGGTGATGCTCGATTTGACGACGATTTTTTTATTGACTTGATATTTGCTCCTGTTGAAAAAGGAACGGCATCATCACTTCCTGCTAATAACAGTATTGCTCAAATTAATGATTCTGGTTTAATTATTGATCCCAATAGCAGTAGCACTGATAAGTATGAATTATCTCTCCATAAGGATACCAGATTTTGGGATGCAGTTTCTGCTAGAAAATCAAAAAGTAAAAAACGAAGTAATAGAAAATTTACTATAAATACACAAGAACAATTTAGTATTTCCGATGATTTGATAAATAGCAGTAATCCAAGTGAATTTAATAGTAATAATGTGTTACCTGTCAATGAATATTCCAAAATAAATGTATCCCGTGGAAATTCAATATCTGACACTGATTTAATAATGCAGCTAGCACAAGCAGAAGAAAATTCAATTCATAATGGTCAAAACCATCCAAATAAACCCAAAGTAGATAATACTGAAAGCTCTACCTCCGTCACTTCAAGCGCTAATATAGAGCTAGAAGCACTTGAAGAATTAGAGCGGGAACTTGGGTTAGAATTTCTGAAAAAGAAAGATGACGTTAGTTCTAACAGTAATCAAGAAATTCAAGAGGTTAATGATACCAACAATGCGGCAGACGATCTAGAAGAGCTGGAAAAATATTTAAATAGTTTATCTTGAAAGAAAATACATGTTGACAAATGTAAGAAATTATGCTTTGTTTACTATTAACAGTAAACATCCATCGTCTTGTTTAATTGTAATTTTAGAACTTTTAATTCCTTTTATAAGCGATAAATTACCTTCGTTAAACAATTTTGAATTTATGTTTGATTCGGTATGTGTTATGGTACTTGATCCAGAAAACTGCCATAGCAAAACTTCTACGATATTTTCTGCAAATAAATAGTCATATTGTCTTTTTCCTGATATTGAAGTAATCATAAATTCTTTACCACATAGTATAGTTTCATCATTTAATTTTTTAATTAATTCAAATGGTTGAAAGTCGCTAGATTTTATACAGTGTTCAAATAAATGTGATGAATTATTCGTTTCATAATTTTTATCGGGAGTATTAGTTTTATGTGCCTTAGATTGCATAAATCGATCAATGATACCTTTTAATTCACTACCTAAATCTTTACAATGAAATACTTCTTCGTATAATATTTTATTTGTTCCAGGCAAATACCACCTAAGACCATCCAGTTCAGTACTTTTTCTCGTCCTTTCAACAACAATACCAATTGTATTTTCGTACCTCTGAGGTGAATGAGGAATACACGGTGGTAATAATAACATATCGCCCTCTTTAATAGCGATTTTCTTACGAATTCCTTCTTCCATAATATCTAAATTCATGGTACCTTTAATCTGATAAAATAATTCTTCGCCTCGCTCCAAATGGAAGTCATTCCGCTGGTTTGGACCTCCAACTATCATCACTTTTAATTTTTCACCGTTGAATATTAATCTATTTGATACAGGGGGGACTAATGTGTGCTTGATTTCTTCTATATATTGTGGAAGATTTATTATAGAAAATTGTTTACAATTTTTACTTACACGATTTATTACACGCTGCCATATTAACATTCCTTCTTTGTAACGATTTACAGTACTAATAACAAGGAGTCACTTATCGAAACTTTAGTACCAAATACGTAATGCTGATTTAAATCAACTTTAGTCAATTATAAATTGTAAATTGTCAAGTAAAATAATAGTTTTTGTTTTTTTCTTTTAGAAAGAAAGTTTCCGAAGAATTTTTGCAATTCATAGGCCGGTTACCAGTAGGAACTACTTACAGGTAATGTTCTTCGTTTGTTCTTAGTTGCGTCGAATGCATCCTGTCTGCCTCGGATAAGTGCCAATACTTCTCGACAAAGGTTGTCAAAGACTGACCAAATTTAGTGGGAA
>JACCDO010109772.1_pt1 | contig 15993 bp, 15 predicted proteins | sample 7446101 | NCBI WGS metagenome assembly JACCDO01 (sample SAMN15323440, study PRJNA562643) | freshwater metagenome | isolation source: river surface water | place: USA:Blue River Watershed | collected 2017-08-16
AGAAGTTTCCAAAAATAAATCATTAGGATATTTTATTTCTAATAGATTTACATCAACATCTATTTTTGCTACATCTGCAGTAAGATTTACAGATACTCTAAAATTATATGAAATTAAAATTGAAAAAGGTCTTCCAGTAATTTTCATGGAAGGTATTACATTATATAAAGGAGAGTATGAAGTATTACTACCAATAAATGCAACATTCTTTATTGATTATGCCAATAAAATTATTAAACATAATGATATGAATAAATCCTTCATATGTATCGAAAATGAACAGACTGATAATATAAATATAACTAGTCTCGTTTATATTGGATAATCAGAAATAAATCTTTATTTGTATTTATTAAATAGATATGTCATATAAGAGTAATGTAAGTTCAAGAGTTTCAAATGCTCTTTTATCAAAATTAAATAAAGTTCGTGAAAAAATTAAAAAGGACAATGATATTTATATTAGTCAAGAACATAAAAATGTCTGTTATCATTATCATAAATATCAAGAACTTCTTTCAAAAGTTCAAACAACTAATAAAACAATCTTTTTTGATTATAAATATGATAATATTATTGTAAGCAAAGAAATTAAAATATTAGAGAATCTTATTGCCAATAATATTGATAAATATGATGCCAGTAATTTCAAACCAGTTTCAGTTAATTATACAATGAGTTATAATAATTATAATCATAAATTCATAAATAATATAAATAAATATTTTAATCCAGATTATATTAATGAATATATAAAAGAACAGGATGATTTTATTCAATCATTAAGTTTCAGAGAACTCATAACTCTTAGACATATCAATATGAATACAAACTATTTCATATATTTATATTTAGAAAAGAAACTAACTCTAGAACTATTTAAATCAGCTTATTTACAAATAATGCGCGAAAATCGATGTGATTTACTATTCTATTATCAATTTAAAGATTATTTCAAAAAAAATGATTTTAGAAATATTTATAGTGATGATATAGAGATATTTTTAGGCAATATTTTTAAGAATTTAAGTTTTTTTACTCCAGAAATCTTATATGAAGTTGTTGGTGCTTATTATAATGAAATTAATGAAATCTTTAAGAAAGCACCAAAAACCAAAGAAGTTATTTATTTATATTATTGTTCTATGAAATCCAATAATATTTCACTAGAAATTGCTAAAAGTAAAAGAAAGGATGGCATTTATAAATCAAATAAAAATTTCCTGTATGGTGGAGTTATTCCTGAAGAGATAATCCTCAAAATGAATAAAGATACTCAAATATTATATGAAATAAAAGTTGAAAAAGGTCTTCCGCTTATATTAAATAATATTATTACACCAACCGAAAAGAAAAACATTAACTTTATTTTACCAATTAATGTCAATTTATATATTGATTATGTCTCAAAAAATATAACTTATTATAAAAATAAAAAAAATATATGTGATTTTAAGAAATTGGGTTCAGAATATTATACTGATATTACAATGACTTCTTTAATTTATTATGATATGAAGGCAGCTTCAAAAAGAACAAGTTCTTATTTATCTGTTTCCAAATCCTTATTGGGAAAATTGGAAAAAGTCAGAAAGAAAATTAAGGAAGATAATGATATTTATATAAGTAAGGAACATCAAGAAGTATGTGAGCATTATCATAAATATTTGGAATATAAAGACCAGATAATAATGAAAAAAAATGCTTTAATAATCAAATATATGAATCATACTCCAGTTACATCATTAGAACATCATAAAGTAATCGATAATTATCTTGAAAATAAACCAAATGATGACTTTAAAGAAGTAAGTTATAAAATTGAAATGGATTATAATCAATTTAATCATAAATTTATTAATGGTGTTGAAAGAATAATTAATCAAAGTGATATAGATGAATTCTTAAATGACCAGAATGATTTCTTTAAATCCCTAAATATCAGAGAAATATATAATCTCAAAAACTATACTTTCATGGGTGATAAAATAATTGTTGAGTTTATTACAAATTCATTCTCTATTGACCTATTATATATTGATTATTCTTATTCAACATTATTCTTTTTTCAATTTCATGATTATTTTTCTTTAAATCCAATTTATAATGATAGTCCAGTTAATACTTCAAATTCACATGATTTTATCAATTTTTTGAAACTGAATTATAAAAGTTTCAGTTCTGATATTTATAATTATGTTATTTCTTCTTACATAGATGAATTAAATAAAATCTTTAAAAAAGCTCCAAAAGCCAAGGAAGTTATGTATGTTTATAGAGGAGTTAAAGATAATTATATTTCAAAAGAAGTAAGCAGAAATAAATCAAGAGGTTTATTTATTTCAAATAGATTTACATCAACATCTTTATTTGTATCATCGGCAAAAGGTTTTATGAGAGATGATGATAATTCAGTCTTATATGAAATTAAAATTGAAAAAGGTTGTCCTCTTATATTTCTTGAAGGAATATCTTTAGCAAAAGGAGAATATGAAATATTATTACCAATGAATTCTAAGTTTTATATAGATTATGCAGTTAAAAAAGGGTTTTTTTATACAAATCCTAATGTAATATGTGATATTAAAACTGGAAATAGAAATGGTGAAGAAATTACAATAACATCACTTGTTTATATTCCTTAAATCAACATGAAAATAATTATAAATATAAATATTAAGAATGAATATCACTTATAAAGAATATAAAGAGAAACTCAAAATAGAATTAAATGAATACAAGGAAAAACTAAAATTTAAATTAGATGAATTCAAAGCCAAACAAAATAAAAAACTTGAAAATTTCAAATTAAAAATCTCAAAGAAAAATAAAAGAAGTTCCAAAAGAAAAATTAAAGGTGGCAATTTAACTGATGATGAAATTGATAATTTTAATAATATTATATTTGATTTTATTAATAATAAAAATGAACAAATTAAAGATAAAATCTTATTAAGTGATAAAACAGCAATTTATCAAGAATTATTTAATAATTTAAAATCTGAAAATAATAGTTTATTTTCAAATATTAGTCAGGATGATTATGATAAGTTATTAAATATTAGTCAGGATGAATCTTATATAGCTATTGTAAATCAATTAAAAGAACATTATAAATGAATAATTAATAACTTCTAATGCTTCTCTTTTTGGATTTTGATGATACTCCTAAGGATTTATATTTGATATCTTTAAGATTATAATAGTCAATTAAGATATTTATCAATAATTGTTGTAGTTTTTCTTTTGAATTATAATATAAATCCAATTGATTTCTATATAATTCATCTAAAAAGATGTTATTATCTCTCAATAAACTCTTAATTATATTTGTTAATGTATTAATATCCAAATTTTTGATATTAAATACTTCAATTACTGTTTTTCTTATTTTTTCTTTATTTATTTCTGATAGTAATGTTTTTTCTTTTATTTTAATTGGACTTTTATCTAAAACCAAATCTTTTCTTATATAAATATAAATATCATTTTTATCACCAATCATCATTTCTAATTCATAAAGATTACTATTGAACTCTATCTCTTTCTTTAAATCCAAATTATTATCAATTAAGAGTTTATTATTTTTATTCATTATTATTTTTTCAAAATTATTATTAATATCCATATTATTTATTATGAGAATCTCAGGATTCCTAGAATCATTAGAATCCTTTTCATTTAAATTTCTCTCAAAACTTTTACTTATATTATTCATATTAATATTAGCAACTTCTAAATAATTACATAAATTATACATCATTTTATTACTTTTGCTCATCAAACTGATATCATAAATATCAAATCCAAGAGCTTTTAAGAATTTATATATATAAATGATATTTAATTCTTCTTTTTTACTATCATAATCTTTTAGGGATTTAAGGAAATTAAATAGATGAGTATCATAATTAATTGCATATTCAAATAATAATATATCTATCTTATAATTCTCATAAAATAGATTCAAATCCTTATAATTTCTATTCTTAAGTTTCTCTATTATATAATTTATAATAATCTTAAAATTATTTTCAGTTTTATTTTTATTATTATTGATATATATCAAATTACTTAAATTAGATGAATATAATACAGTTTCTAATATTAATCTAAACCATTCAAATCCCTCTACTTTTGGAATTATTGGAGTCTTTAATTCTATCTCTGGTGATTTTGATTTCTTTAAATTATAAAACTCTAAATATTTCTTTATATATATCTTCTCAAGTTTCTCTCTCGATTGATTTAATCTATAATATCCCAATAATCTCAATCTTTCTTTTAATATATTCAATTTCATTGATTTTGGATTAATATACTCATAAAAATTTTCTCTCAATTTCTTATCATCAATATCATAATAATTAACTTCTTCTTTTGACTTTGAGTTTGATTCTGATTTTGATGATGATTTAGATTTAGATGAAATTTTTCTATGTTTAACATAAATAAGAATTCTTGTTCCTTTTGTGAAATTAAAACATAAGTCCTCTCCAGTTATACCATCAATATCCAATTTACATTCTCTCTTATTTAAACAGAACTCTTTACTATTCTTTAAATCCCAATCGAATTTAATTAGAGAACATGGATAACTTTTAAGAGAACTATCAACAATAATCTCAGGTTTTGTTCCAATTCTTCTGGCTGGATCTAATGATTTTCTTATCCAACCATTATAAACATATTTATTTTTATTACAAGTAATACCAGTAATTGCATGTTGGTCTTCTGGTTGTGGAGCTATCATCTTATTTTTAACATTAGTATTTCTATAGTTATTAATTAAACAACTATCTAATTTATAAATATATCCATTAAATTCTATTCTCTCATTATAATTCTTTATATCATCATTGGTAATATAACTACTTATATTTAAGGTTTCATATAATTCCTCATTATTATTTTTAATTGAACTCGCCAATTTATTTATATTCTGATGTGTTTTGAATAATGATTTATGCATCAAAATTAAATAATCAGGATTATTATCAATTTTGTCATTTATCTCGGCTTTTTCCTTTTCTATATCAGCTTCATTAACTCTATTTATATTAATATTGTGTAAAACATCTCTTTCCTTTGTTCTATCATAGAAATTATAAAAGTATTTATAAGCATTTCCTATATAAACATCTCTACTACCACCTCCTTCAAATTCCTCTTCATCTTCATTTTCATCACTTACATAATCATCAATATCATCTTCAGTTGTATAAATAATATCTAAATAGGAAACTCCTAAATACTTCAATACATCAATTATATAAATAGGATAAAAACCTAATTCCTGATGTTCTTTAGCTACCACCTTAAAATAAGTTCGAATATTATCCCTTTCATAATTCTTAATTAACTCAAATAAGATGGTCTCAGGATTCATTTTTAAATAATACTCCTTAATTTTCTCAGGTTCACTAAAAGCCTTATGAAGAATACTCTTAATTATCATCAAAAATGAATTTGAACTATCCCATTTCTTACTTGCCTTCAATAACTTCTTATGAGAATTATCACTATATAATAATGACATCAATATAGCATTAAACCAACATGTTCCACCATACTGAGGAATTACTGAGAGATTTTTACATATATCACTCATATATCTCAAAAAAATATTAGCTATCTATTTATATTCTCACATAAAATCTATATAAGGATAATCAAAATGATATCCTTATATATAATTCTGATATGAATTTATGGTATTCCATGATTTGATTAAAGAAATAACATGGGGATTATAGTTATTATAATAGATTCTATGGTCTTCAGCTGTTTTTATTTCAAATTTCACCAGAACCTCTCTTTTATAACTCGAAATTTCATTATCAATCATTTTCAAATAAATTGTTTTATTATAATTATTTTGAATCTTATTTTTAAACATTTATATTATTATCATAATGATTATTATTATAATTATTATTAAATAGAAAAATGATTGTTTTTAAATATAAAGGTGAAGATATTAAACTAACTGAACTTCATTTATATTTAGCTGGAGATATAACCTTCTCTCTTATTGTTTTCATTTGGTATCTCTTATATAAATTTGAGATTTTCACTTATTTTAGTCCTTTTTTTGCTCTTGTATTAACTTTTATCCAAAATTTGCTTCTTCTTGCTTATCTCCTAATAAAAAGAAAAATTAATCTAAATGATACCATTAAATATTCTGTTGTTTTAATTATTCTTAAAATTATTCCTATTATGTCCTTCTATCCTAAAAAAGCAGTTGTTCATCTGAGAGATGTCTTCTTTATCTTATATTTATATGCCTTCTATATTATTTTCCTTCTTATGCTCGTTAAAATCTTTAATTATGAATATGATATAAAGAAAGTAATTACTGCAGATTTAAGTGGAGAAAATTATGATAAGACCCCTCAAACTAAAATTTATGATTTAACTTATGATGGTCTCACTACTATTCTTTTCAGTAATAATAATTCTATATAAAAATAATTGTCATAATTATCATTATTGGTGTTATTAGTAATAATCAATGATATTATCATGTATCTTATTATCTCCATTTCTATATTTGAACTTCATCTATTACCTTTCAAATATCATGAAATCATATACAAGTGGTTATAATCTGAATTCAATTATGTATTTCTATAATTCCTTTCAAATTCTTCTTAATTTATATATGGTATATGGATTATATCATATTATTCCTTCAGGGATTATAAATATTCCTTATTCAAATACCATTGAATATTTTGTTCATATTCATTATATATCCAAATATATTGATTATCTTGATACCTTTTTTATTATCCTCAGAAAAAAAGAAAAACAATTGTCATTCCTTCATATTTATCATCATTCCACCATTGGTATCATTTGGGGATTTCTTTTATATAAAGGTCATGGCAATGGAACTGCAGCTTTTGGTTGTTTGATAAATAGTCTAATTCATGTAATTATGTATTCTCATTATTTGATTACATCATTAGGCATTAATAATCCTTATAAGAAATATATTACTCAACTACAACTCCTTCAATTTTTCATCTGTTTATTACATTCAATTATTGTCATTGGAATTGAAAAAATAGTTCCTGTTGAATATGCCTATATTCAAGTTGGATATCAAATTCAAATGTTATTATTATTTTCACATTTCTATAAAAAAAATTATTCTTTCATTAAAATTAAATCTTGATTTTACTTCTTAAATTTATATGATTCAATTCCTTTTCTGATATTAGAGAGGTCAAAGTAATTATTTTTATCACCAGTAATAATATCATATTTATTACTGAGTCTAATAAATTGAGTAATAAAGGCTAGATAGTGATATCCATCTTTTTCATTCTCAAACCTATTTAGAGTTTTCGTAATGAAATCTGGTTTAAGAACAATCATAATAATATCAATACAATCATCACTAATCCTTTCAGATAAATGTAAGTTTTTCATGACAAACTTACGAAAATATTCATCTATCAACTTGCTAATAGATTCATGATTATTAAACTGAGGCATCGCTAAGATAAACCAATAGATATAGAAAACGGAATCACTCAAATACTTATTATGAAGATTATAAGTGTTCAACATCGTTCTTTAAAGAAAAATAAAAATAATATCATTTTTTCATTTATTTATTTATAACTCAATGCAAATCATTATAGAAGTTTGAATACCATTTCCAAAACTCATCACTTGACCTTATCTTTTTAGTTTCACTTCTGATTCTATTATTACTTAAAGAAGGAATTTGAGAAGTTTCATAACCATTCGCAATATACTCTCCATTTTTATATTCAAGTAAAACTGAAACAGTTCTACCAATCCTATCGTCATTCAATGAAAATCCAATTCTATCTTTCTCAATTATACGATTCTTATAACAATAGGAATATTCATCAGTAATCTTTGAAGTTATTTCATTTATTATATTCATTTGTTTTTCTTTAATTATAATTATTAATATTTATATTTAATTAAATCATTTTTTATATATTACTATTATAATAAACTAAACTGGTTATATTAAATTCACGACTCAGAGAACTTGATTTATCATAACAGATTATTCCTGTTTTATCTTTATAATATCTAATTTTCTTTAAAGCATAATCTATGTAAAAAGAGGAATTAATGGGTAATAATATCTCATTTTCTCCTTTATGAAAACTGATGGAATCTATGAAAATAACTGGCATACCCTTTTCAATCTTAATTTCATAAAGAATATTATTCATATCTGTAAAATACTTTATAGCCATCTCTGCAAATAAAGATACTGATGTAAATCTATTTGATGTAAAGACTCCTCTGGTTTTGTTTTTAGAAACTTCTTTTGATATATAATTATCTTTTACACCTCTATAGGCATATATTACTTCTTTTGTTCGTGGAGCTTTCTTGAAAATTTCTGAAAGTTCCATAATATAATTACTGATGGCTTCATTAAAAATTTCATCTGAAAATGATAAATAATTACTATGAAGAAACTTCAAAAAAATCTTTGGACTACTTGTATCTACTATTTCACCATAAAACTCTGGATTTTCTTTGAAATAATCCAAAAACTGAAAATATAATAAAGTATCTATTTGATAATTGATACTTAAATTACTTTTATTAAATTTACCAGTAATGAAATCAACTATTAAAACATCACCCTTATGTGTATAATTTTTAAGATTGTAAATTTCACGTATACTCAATGATTTTATAAATGATGATTGTTCTTTTATAAAGGCATTAATTACATTTACATCCATATACTTCTGAATTTTATTTATAAATTTATGATTATATTCATTATAACTAATAACCTCCTTTATGTAATATTTAACAAAATTAATTGTTCCTGATTCCAATTTACTTATTTGATTATTCTTTGTAATACCATCATCAACTGAATCGAAAAACACTTCCTTATTTATAATCTTATTTTTCTTTAATACCTCCTGATACTTATTATAATAATAACATAATTCCTCGTGTTCCTTATTTATATATATATCATTATCCTTCTCTATTTTCTCTCTTACCTTCTTTAATTTTGATAATAAAGCACTCTCTATCTTACTAAATTTATAACTTCCAATTGAACTATCATAATTTACCTCAGGTATTGGTGATAATTTCTTTGTTTCTCTTCTTGAAGAACTTTTCATTTGAAATCTAATATCTTAAAATAAAAAAAATGATTTTTTCTCATTTATTTTTATAATAATCAAAAATGAGCAATAAAATCACTTGTGAATGTGGTTCTAGTATAAATAAATATAATATCTCTGTTCATAAATTAAGTAAAGTTCATTCATCATTCATTAAGTCAAATAATTATGATAATAAATGTGTTAATTGTTCTATGGAAATAGATAATGATGAATATATTTATTGTATATGCTGTTATAAATCCTTGGCTGATAATAATAAAGTTTGTAATTATCCAACTTGTATAACTCAAGCAACTTATAACATTAAAGGAAGTAAATTTGGTAAATTCTGTGTAAAACATAAAGAACCTGATATGATTAATATTAAATCTAAAGTTTGTAGTTTTGAAGGATGTAATACTCAGCCATCATATAATATTAAAGGAGAAACTACTGCTAAATTCTGCACTATCCATAAACAAGAAGGAATGATAAATGTTAAAGATAGAAGTTGTGAATTTGAAAATTGTTTAACTATTCCAATCTATAACTTCAAAAATGAAACTAAAGCTAAATTCTGTAGTATCCATAAACAAGAAGGAATGGTGAATGTTAAAGATGCAAAATGTAAATATCCAGATTGCGACAAAATACCAAATTATAATTTTAAAGGAGAAAAAAGAGGAATCTATTGCTTTACACATAAAGAAGAGAATATGGAAGATGTAGTATGTATTTTCTGTGCTTTTAAAGATTGTAATGTAAGAGCTTCATTTAATTATGAAAAAGAAAAACTTGGTAAATTCTGTATTAAACATAAACTTGAAGGAATGATAAATATTAAATCTAAAAAATGTTCATTTGATGGATGTCTAAAACAACCAACATTTAATTTAAAGGATGAAAAAGAAGCAATCTATTGTTCTATACATAAAAAACCTGAAATGATTGATGTATTAAATAAAAAATGTTATAAAGAAGGTTGTGATATAACTCCTCATTTCAATTTCAAAAATGAAAAAAAAGGAATTTATTGTTGTAAACATAAACAAACAGATATGATTGATATTACAAGTAAAAGATGTAAATCTGAGTTCTGTAATACAATTGCTAATAAAAAATATAAAGGTTATTGTGCATATTGTTTCTTTCACTTATTTCCAGATGAAAAATCTTCCAAAAATTATAAAACCAAAGAATTAACTGTATTGAATTATATTAAAGAAGAGTTTCCTTTGATTGATATTGTAAGTGATAAAAAAATAGCTGATGGTTGTTCAAGAAGAAGACCTGATATATTCATTCATTTAGGATATCAAATTGTAATTATTGAAGTTGATGAAAATCAACATAATGATTATGATACCACATGTGAAAATAAGAGAATAATGGAATTATCTAAAGATGTAAATCATATTCCTATTGTATTTATCAGATTTAATCCAGATGATTATATTGATAATAGTAATACTAAAATAAAATCTTGCTTTTCTATATCAAAAACAGGATTGTGTTCTGTAAATAAAAATAATGAAAAAGAATGGAATAGAAGATTAAGTATATTAAAGAAAACTCTTGAATTTCATTTGAATGAAGAAAATAAATCTGATAAAACAATAACAATTATTTCATTATTCTATGATGAGATTTAATCACTATCTATGCCACTATTTGATGATAATCCTGATGAACTCATTGAAGATACACTTGAAGTATCTGAATTAAATGGGTCTAAACCAATATCAAAATTATCATTTATTTTTGAAATAACTTGAGGATTTAGTTCTTCTTTTATTGTATAATTGGTTTCAGTTGAACCACCCTTATTTTTAAAATTAAAATTGAAATATGAACTTAAATTTGATGAATATAATAAATATGAAGCAATAGTTATAACAATATAAATTATTACCAATAACAAAATATTATTTATTGATAATAATGAATATGTTTCTTGCGAATAATTAGTTTCATGACTTATTCTTCTGTATTCAACAATTTGAATTATTCCAAATATTATCACAGTAATTATTAAAGATATTAAATAATATTCCATTTTTATTATTCTAATTAATATCTTTAATAATAAGACGATTAAAAATACGCATATATAAGATATAAATTATATATTATTTTAGTAATAATGAAACTTGAAGTTAGAAAATTTGATCCATCTACAATCAAATCAGACAGTGTTATTTGTATGGTAGGTAAAAGACAGAGTGGTAAATCATATTTACTACGAGATATACTTACTTATCATAAATCAATTCCTGCAGGGATAGTAATATCACCAACAGAACAAGGTAATCATTTTTTTCAAAACTTTATACCAAATTTTTTGATTTATGATGAATATACACCAGAAATTATTAAAACTTTTTTAGATAGACAAATAAAAATAACAAAACAAAGAAATGATGAAATTAAAAAATATGGAAGTTCTAGTATTGATCCAAGAGCATTTATTATTATGGATGATTGCCTCTTTTGTACGTCGTGGCAAAATGATAAAAATATTCGATGTATTTTTATGAATGGTAGACATTATCATATTTTCTTTATATTAACTATGCAGTATTGTTTAGGTTTATCTCCAATTTTGAGAGCAAATATTGATTACATATTTATTTTTAAAAATAATATGATAAAAGAAAGAGAGAAGTTATATAATCATTATGTTGGTATGTTTAATGATTTTCATACATATTGTAAAGTGATGGATAGTTGCACTACTGATTATTCTTGTTTAGTTGTTGATAATAAAGTTCAATCAAATAAACTTGAAGATCAAGTTAAATGGTATAAGGCAAAAGAAGTTGGTGATTTCAGAATGTGTTCTCCTGAATTGTGGAATTTATGTGCACTTGAAAATGAAAAAAGAGAGAATAGGCTATTTTATGATGATGATGAAGAGGATAATGAAGAACCTTTTGACCCATCCGTTTTTGTTAAAAATAAGAATAAAGTTAAAGTTAATATTAAAAAGAAAAATTAATTTATATATAGATATAATAAATGATTTATGATACTGTTATAATTGGTTCAGGTGTTGCAGGATTAGCTTTTGCCAATTATTCATTAGAAGCTAATTCAAACCAAAAGATATTAATAATAGAAAAGGATAAATCAATAGGAGGTTGTCATAAGGTTAATAGAAAGAAATATAATGATGAGTATTATTTTTGCGAACATGGGCCTCGTATTTATATTAATAATTATGTGAATTTCATGAGAATATTAAAATCAATGAATTTAAATTTTTATGATTTATTTTCGAAAGTCTATTCATTATTTCAAGTATCCAATAAATTTATATTTGAAGGTGGATTCTTGACTATAACAGAACTCTTATATTTAATTAGAGATTTCTTTTTTGTAATTTTTGTAAATACACATGGATTAGATGTATCAATGAAATCATATATGGATAATAATAATTTTTCAGAAAAAACTAAAACTAAAATTGATTTGATGTGTAGAAGTTTTGATGGAGGTGATTCAACAAAAATATCCTTAAATCAATTTATAACATTAACAATACAAACACTGATGTATTCTGGATATATACCTAAATTACCTAATGATGAGGGTTTATTTAAGTATTGGAGAAAATATTTGGAGATAAATAGGGTAAATTTTATAATAGGGAATGGTGTAAAAGAGATAGTTCAAAATAAGAATGAAAAGAGAGAAATAGAGAAGGTTATTTTAGAGGATGGTCATGAAATAATTGGAAAGAGATTTATATTTGCAGTTCCACCAGAGAATTTAAGAGATTTATTAAAGAAATCTAATTTAAAGGATTCATTTGGAGAATTTGATAAATTCAATACTTATACTGATAATACTAAATATAATGAATACATTTCAATAACGTTTCATTGGGATAGTCCCATAACTAATTTAATAAATGAAGTTGATAAATATAATATTGATACTGAATGGGGTCTATTATGTGCAAATATGAGTTCTTATATGAAATTTAAGGAGAGTAAATCAAGAACAGTTATAAGTTGTTCTATTATATATACTGATAAGAAATCAAGTGTTATAAATAAGACTCCGAATGAATGTCATGATGAGAAGGAGTTAATTTCAGAAACATTGAGACAATTGCGATTTATATATAAAAATCTTGAAGAACCAACACTTTATTTCATTAATAATTATTATAATAAAGAAGAAAAGAAATGGATATCAAATGAGAAATCATATATAAAAGTTCCTTATTTCAATTATCTTCCATTTGAAAGTCCCAAGTATAAGAATTTGTATTCATTAGGAACTCATAATGGAAAACATAAGAATTCATTTACATCAGTAGAATCTGCAGTAAGTAATTCAATAAAACTGGCAAATATCATTTATAAAAAGAAATATAGAATAAGAAGATGTTTTGATTTAAGAGACCTAATTATCGTTATTTTAAGTATAATAATCTTATTATTAGTAATAAGATATAATTATTATGGATGATAATAATAAAGGAGGGATGTTGAATGAAATTGCAATTATTGATAATAATGAAGATTCACCAAAAATAGATCCATTGATTCCCAAAGATTTTAAAGATGTTGGTTTAATTACCAGTGATAATGTTAGTGAAGATGATAATATAAAAAGAGCTCCTACTGCAGATTTAGTAAATGTTATTATTGATGATACCAATAGAAATTCAGGAACAATTCTTATAAATAAAGATGAAAATACACAAGTTTCTTCAGAATCATCCTTAAGTAAAAGAATGGAAGATTTATTACTTATAATAAAAAAAAACAAGAATGATATTATTAATAATCTTTATATAATTTCATCTAAATATGATGTTCTTTATTATAGATACAATAATATTTCATTGGCTATCTTAGTTTTATCAACAATAATAACTTTTGTGGAGGCAATAAGATTAACTTTGGTTAATTATGATACTACATATAAAGATTCTAAGATATCTACTGTAATTTCGAGTGAAACCATTTCATTAATAATAAATATACTTTCATTATCACTAAGCACTATTCTCACAGTTCTGAGTTCAATAGCTAAATTTAAGAATTATAAGGAGAATATGGATAAACTCAAGAATATTCATGATGAATTATTTAATTATAAGAATATGTATGATAAACAAAAACAATTAATTCTTTTCTTTAAGACTTCCAATAATATGAATGAAGATATATATAAAGAAATACATCAGACAATTGAAGGATATAATAAGGAAATAAAGGCAATAAGTATATTTGAGAATATAAGAAACACTGATATTATTAAATTTCATAAGATTAAGGCAGACCAAGATGTTAAATTAAAGAAAATACTTGAAGAAAGGGAAGTTAAATTATTACGAATAAATACTTTAAGTAAAAATAAAAAAGCAAATATTGGAAATGAAAAACCAAATTGTTGCACCAATCTAATTCCTTTATAATTATTTTTATGATTATTGATAATCATTATTGATAATCATTATTGTTATTTAATTAGAATAGGCAAGACCACCCATACCAGAGAGGATACGAAGAACATTGTAATTGACAGTATAGATATATACATCACCTGCAACTGATGAAGCCATTGATAATATTGCAGTGTCAATTCGAGACATATTTAAAGTTCCAGAGGGTTGATGTTCTTCAGGTTTAATGGCAAATGAATAAACATTGATACCATGATGGAAAACATCAGGACAGTTTTCATGATGTTGATAAGGTTGAACTAATGAGAAGTATTTGCCATCACGTTCTGCAAAACGGTCATTTCCATTTAATTGAACCTTAGCTTTTTCAACAGGATTTTTACCTATATAGATGTTATTGTTGCCAGCTTGAGTGCTGAAGTTATTCCAATAAGGAGTGGCAGTTGCATCAGAAGCAGGAGTAGGTTTAACTACCCATACTAATTCTTTACAAGGATGATTGAAATTCATACGAATACTTTTCATGTTATTTACATTAGCACTTATGGTATCACTTCCAGTAAATTGAAGTTGTTCAATTAAATACTCATGAGATAATTGAGCAAATCGTCGGCGTTCATCAGTATCTAAGAAGATATAATCAACGAATAAAGAAACATCTTTTAATTGAAGGTTTGTAAGAGAAGTTGCAGCACCAGTTAAAGTTGCATTTGTTTTGCTGCCACTTTCATCAAAACTTCCATTTGCAAGTGGAATCTTGAAACCCTTATCAGAATAATTTGCACCCTTATCTACTACATTAGCTGCAGATTCAAATTCAATACTTATTTTAACTTCATGATATTGAAGAGCAATTAAAGGAAGAGCAAGACCTACATTTCGACAGAACCAAAATTCAAGAGGAACATTTACTACATAAGATTGTTGAGCTCCTAAATACATAGAGTGATTATATTTATCTGCACCAACCATTAAATAATAACCATCACGCTTACCAGCAGGTAATGAAAGTTCATTCCAGATATATAACCATTCTGCATAATGTTTATCTATACGTTGTCCACCAATTTCAAGTTCAATAGTTTTTAATAATTTAAGACCAAAATAAGGAACTAAAGCAAAACCATTTTCATTAGCACCACTTGCTGCTGCACCATTATTGAAAAAATTAGCTCGTAAATAAACACGATTAATTAAATCACCATTACGAGTTATTTGACAAGTTACTCGATTGCCAAATCCTGCATTTCCATTGAAAGTTTGTTCTATTGCTTCAATTGCAAAATTGGTATGACGACGATAGGCAACTTTGAAGAAAGTAATTTGAGGATTACCAGTTAAATAAACATCTTGAGCGCCATAAGCAACAAGTTGAAGAAGACCACCACCCATTTATGCTATATTCTTTATACTATAATAGGAGAAAAAAAA
>JACCDO012104990.1_pt1 | contig 15990 bp, 9 predicted proteins | sample 7446101 | NCBI WGS metagenome assembly JACCDO01 (sample SAMN15323440, study PRJNA562643) | freshwater metagenome | isolation source: river surface water | place: USA:Blue River Watershed | collected 2017-08-16
TACGGGTTTTCTCTTGTGTAGTAATTGTTTTAGATCAGATAATCGCTTTTCTCTACCAGTATCTTCTGTGTAATGATATGCTTTTAATGCTTTTTCTTTGATGGTTTTGCCTTGGATTAAAATTTGATGCTCATTTACCAAAGTCATTTTGATTTCTTTGAATTTAGCTGGGAATTTCAATGCACTTTTAGGTAGATTACTCCACTGATCATTGAGGGTTTGAGTAAGTTTTAGGATTTGATGGTTTTGAATATCGAGATGATCTAATGCGGAAAGATCATAGAGATAGTAGTGTATTTCTGGAAATTCTTTGGCTAAACATTTGAGTAGACCATCATAGCCATGATTTTTGATTTTGATCAGGAAATAGATGCAAGTAAGTCCTTGTTGATGGGCTTTGAGCTGTTCTTGTAGTTGATGAAAATGCTTTTCTAGGTCTTGATTTGCTTGATCGATATTGAAAAATAAAGCTTGGTCTGTGTTGGCTTGATATGTTTGGAATTGATCAAGATCTAGGGTTTGCAAGTCGATGAAGTCGTATTCAAATCTTGGGAGATGATCGATACTCTTGGGAGGGGATTGATTCTTTGGGGTCGCTGAGTTATCTGGGTTCTCTGGGTTCTCTGGGTTCTCTGGGTTCTCTGGGTTCTCTGGGTTCTTTGGGTTCTCTGGGTTCTCTGAATTCTCTGAATTCTCTGTTAATTCTTCAGTTTTTTTTTGTGATCTCTTTGTTCCAAATAATCGATCATTTGTCTTAATGTCTTCATTTGAGCCATTTTCTCAACCAACTCATCTCTTTGGCTTTGATCTTCTTGATCTAAAGCAAGGGATTCACCGAGATTACCTAGAATTTCTATTCTCTTAATACTATCTACACTTAATTCTGCTTCCAAATCCATATCTAAGCCTAACATCGATGTTGGATAACCTGTTCTGTCTGAAACAATTTGAATCAATAATTGGGAGATATTCTGATGACCTTGGGATTTTTGAACTTTGACTTCAATTGTGGGCATTACTGAGATTTTGGTTTCTGGTGTTTGACTAGGTTGGCTGGGTTGGCTGGGTTGGCTGGCCCAAGTTGGAGGCATAGTCAATGCAGCAAAAGAATCTTGAGGAAGAAGATGATTTGTTGTTGTGGTTAATGCTGGCATTGATGGCATTACAGTTGTTTGTGTAGGTCTTAATGGTGCAGGAGGAGGTGCTGGTTGGCGTAGGGTTGGTACAGATGATGGGATAGGTTGTTGTAGATAAGCTAAAAGAACTTGGTGTTGGCTCATTTGAAGTTGTTTCATATTCTCTAAATATGAAAGCAATACGATTTGTTTTGGATCTTGTTGCATATCATGAGTCTCTTCTTGGGTTTGGGTATAAGTTGTTTGTACAAAATAAGATGATTGTTGAATGATTGAATCTTGTGCAATGATTGAATCTTGAGAAATCATGGAATCATTGCCATAGAATGTATCTATCAAATCTGGTGATTCTGGTTGAATCTCTATCGCTTTGGGGATATTTTCTTGAGTCAATCGATAAGGTGGACTTGGCGGTTCTATGGGTTGATACGCAAAACTAGGTAAACCTTGATCAGTCCATGCGCGTTGACCATTCACATACCAAAGCAAAGGACTGGGATGAGGCAAAGTGATCTCTGAAATCGTGATTTCTTTGCATTCTCGATCTTCCCATAGTTTTGCTGTGTTTAACTCAATGCCTAAGAGTAGCATTTGTGCAGTTGCACTGAGAAGATGATAGAGTGTTTTTTCTTCTCCTTGAGAAGGGTTAATACAAATCACATCATCTTTATCCTTAAGAATTTGTCCCACCATGGTATTTAAAATTTTCCCGGGTCCAAGTTCAATAAAAATCCTAGCACCTTCTCGATACATCCCTTGAATTTCATCCACAAAGCGCACTTGATGAGAAATATGATCTCCTAGCTTTTGAGGGAGATGATCTACTTCTTCTGGGGTATAAGGTAAGGCTGTTTGATTAGACCATACCATATAAGCCTCATTGATTTTACCTAGGTTTTTTTGGGTTAAGATTTTGCTGAATTGTTGGGAACCTTGAGAGATGACTGGGCTATGGAAAGCACAAGAAACCTGTATTTTCTTTGCTTTGAGTCCTTTTTCTTTCAATGCAACTAGGGCTTGTTCTATGCCTTTTTTAGTACCGCTAATCACAGTTTGTTCTGGGGCATTTAAATTCGCAATTACCACATTTTCAATCCCCAAAATCGCTGCGGCTGTTTTCTCTTCATTGGCAATCACAGCTGCCATCACCCCAGTATCTAATTCGGATTCATTTTGAGATTGTGCAAAATACGCAGCCCCTTCTAGGATAGAAAGTCCACGTTGAAAGCTGATTTCTAGCAAATCTCTTTCATCAATCACACCTGCTACACATAATGCCACAAGTTCACCATAACTATGTCCAGCGAGATGTTTGCCTTTGAGTGCTAAAGTATCAAAGATTTTCCATATCGATAGATCAGCCATGCCTAAAGCGCTTTGGGCATAAGTGGTTTTAGACAAAAGATCATTTTGATTTTTTTGTTCAACCTCATCCACTGCTGGGGTAGGATAAACCACAGATGCCACACCTAATCTTTGGGCTTCCTCTAGATAGATTTGGGTTTGAGGGAAATGCGCAAAAAGATCAGATTGCATCATGATTTTTTGTGCACCTTGACCTGGGAATAAGAAAGCGATTTGATCTACTGTGGGTTTGGATGAGAACAATTGATATTGATGCTTAATATATATCCCTTTTTGGTTCAAGACCTTGAAATCAGAAGCTTTGAATATCGTGATATCAGCGATTGATTGAATCTCAATTGCTTGTTGTAATAAATGCTCAAAATCCTTAGCCAATATCGTGATTTGAACAGGTAGTTCGCGTTGATGTTGATGATAAGCAAAAGATAATTCTCTTAATGTCAAAGGATTGGCTTTGAGACCTAAGGTTTTTCTTGTTTGAAGGGATTGAATACAATGCGCAGTGGTTTTTAATGCTTCACTGAAATCACGCCCTCTAAAACAGAATAATTCATATTCCCATTTTTTGACGGCTTTACTGATCTCTTTTTGGGGAGATCGAGATAAAACAGTATGGAAATTTGTGCCACCAAAACCAAAGGCAGAAATGGCAGCTTTGTATTCATTGGCAAGCCAAGGTTGGGGTTTTTGATAAAAGACAAATGGGCTTTGATGAGGATCATAAGCAGGATTTGTTTTCTCTGTGTGTAAGGTGGCTGGTAAAGTCTTATGATAGAGTGATAATGCGACTTTCACTATACTTGCCAAACCTGCAGCACATTTTGTATGTCCAATTTGAGATTTCACTGAACCCAAGGCAATACTTCTGGCTTTTTGATCTTGATAGACTTCAGTCAATGCTAAGAGTTCTGTTTTATCACCTACAACTGTGCCAGTCCCATGGGCTTCAATCAATGAAATCTGATCTGTTGAACAATGCGCACGTTGATAAGCCCTTTGAATCGCTAATATTTGCCCATCTTTTCTAGGGGCTGTTAATCCTAGCGCTTTACCATCTGAACTTGAAGCCACGCCATCAATCACAGCATAAATACGATCTTGATCATTGATCGCTTGATCTAGGCGTTTGAGCACCAATACAGCAATGCCTTCACCCAAAGAAATACCATCAGCTAAAGCACTAAAAGGTTTGGATTTTCCTGTGGGAGAAAGCGCATGAACAGATGAAAACATCAAGTAATCTTGTATGGAATTGTGTAGATCAGCCCCCCCACAAATCACCAAATCGCTTTCACCATAAAGCAATTCTTTCATCGCCACATCTAGGGCAGCCAAAGAAGAAGCACAAGCAGCATCTACTGTATAATTAGAGCCCCCCAAGTCCAAACGATTGGCGATTCGCCCAGAAATCACATTTGCCAAAATCCCAGCAAATGAATCTTCTGTCAAAGAAGGGAGTTTCCCTTCTAATTGTTCTGGGATTTCACCAAGCCATTGGGGCAAAGAAGCTTTAAAAGAATAAGCATTTGCCAAATCTGTGCCAGCTTCTGCACCAAAAATCACAGATGTTCTTTTGCGATCAAAGGGTTTTTGATCCAGTCCAGCATCAACCATTGCTCGTTGTGCTAATTCTAAGCTTAAAATCTGTACTGGTTCTATGGCACTAAGAGATTTAGGGGGGATACCATATTTGCTAGGGTCAAAAACAATAGGATCTAAAAATCCCCCCCATTTGGAATTTGTGTATTTTCCACCTTGTGCATCTTGGCGATAGTATAAATCTTGATGCCATCGCTCGCGAGGTACTTCAGTAATACAATCTTTGCCTTGCCATAGATTAAAGAGATATTCATCTAGACCATTGGATTGAGGGAAAAGACAAGACATCCCAATGATCGCAACTTTTTGGGGATTTTGCGTTTTTTCTTGAGGTGTATGATTGCTTTTTTGGGTTTGCAAATATCGTAATGCACCTATAGAAATCTTCTCATGTAGTTCATGTATACTCAAAGTTTGATCCATGATGGTAGCAACTTCACCTAGCATATACATGCCTTGATCATATTGTTCGCTTTCACTGACTTCTATGATTTGATCGCCTACTCTGGTTTTCCCTTTGGATGCGATTCTTAATTTCCCCACATTATAATTTTCCAAAGTAGCCCAAATTTCCTTGGATGGTTTTTTTTCACTGATTAAAAATTGTTTTTCATTTTCAAAAGCTTCAACAAAAGGAGTAATCGCACAACGCGTTGCATGCCCAGGTCCACTTTGAACCACAGCCGTTTCTTTGCTTAATAACGCAACTTCTTGAAATTTGGGTAATATGGCATGAGAAGTCACACTCTCTTGGGTAAATAAGTAAGCAGAACCCATCAATACAGCGACTTTTGCGCCAAGTTTAGATAAGCGAATGGCAAAGCAACTCAACATCGCAGTGGATAATTCATCACAAATCCCACCAGCAAAAACCACAGCATAATCAGCTAGGGGCAAAGGTTTTTTGATTTGGCTTGCGACATTCAACAGTTCTGCCATTTGTGCCGACCATAACGTCAATGAAGTCATTGGACCGATATGTCCACCACATTCAGAACCTTCAAACACAAAGCGTTTTACCCCATCTTTGATAAAGAGTTTCAGTAAACCCGGACTAGGTACATGCAAAAAGCTTTGAATCCCAATTTCTTCGAGTTCTCTGGCTTGAGAAGGCCTACCACCAGCAATTAATACAGCTTTGGGTTTAATAGCTTTAATCACTTCCATTTGCCCAACTCTGAGTTCAGTAGGTGCAAATCCCAAAATCCCGATACCAAAACTTTGATTTTTTAAGAGTTCCTTGGTTTGAGTTGCCAATTGTTTGACTTGTTCAGGCAGCATTAAGCTAAACGCCAAAAAAGGCAAAGCCCCAGCATCACTGACTGCTTGTGCAAATTTAGCTGTATCGCTTACCCTTGTCATTGGACCTTGTAGAATAGGATATTGGAGATCAAGGCTTTGGGCAAAGTCGCTTTTGCTTTTAAAAGGATGATGATGTTGCAGATCGTTTAAGATCTCTTGCATTGTCTTGTATAGCGTTTGGAATAAAGCGCTTAAATCATCCTTAAATCTCAAACCCACCAAAAAAGAACGAGGGAAATCTGGACTGATCGAAATACATTCTTTTTCAAAGATTTGGGCAGAGATTTTACGGGTTTGAAGGGAATCAAAAATTCGATTTTGTATATCAGTGATATATTCATCATCTGATAATTTCTGCTCATTCTTTAACATCATCCCGATATGATTTTGTCGGGTTAATAATCTGTAACCATCAAACTCCACTGCATCTTGAAATTCTATCTTTTGGAGATGCACAAAGAGAAAATCTACTTCTTGTTGATGGATCAAACCTTCTTTTTGCCAAGATAAAATTTGTGCAACGATCAAACATTCATCCACAATCATGCCTTGACCCCCAGCCAAACAAACAGCTGCTGCTAAGCTTGGAGAAGCCACACCTCTGGTCCAAAAATCCAAAGAAAACCCAGATTTCTCAATGAGTTTATGCCAAGTTTGAATCAAGATATAAAGACCTTGATCACCACAAGCACCACTTGCTTCTAAGCCACAAAGAACCACACCGAGTTTCGCTTGAAATAATTGTGCATCGATTTGATGTTTTTGGTCGATCAAAGCTTGAATTTCGCTTTGTTTCCCTACTTCCAAACACAATGTGAAATGCGTTTTTTGGCAGATCATCTGTATTTCATTGAGCAATTGATGATCTTGAAGGATTTGTTGGGATAAAGGACGAGAGATGATTATTTTTTCTAGGGATAGATTAGTAGCATGAATCTTTGAGAGCACTGTTGCATCAAAAGTGTGTAGCCTTAAACTCAATTTGAATGTAGATGATTGATCTACTTGCATTTGAGTAAGACTCTCTAATGATGCAATGGCAACTTGGGGTTGGTAACCCAAATCTAAGCAATAATGGAAATCACAATCTCTCTGGATGGATTGAAGTTTTAATTGGGTTTGATGAAATAAGGGAACCAGAGCATGTGTGCACAGATCTAAGGGAGAAAGTGCGATGAGTTCTATATTTGTCATAAGTCTTTCCATGATTAAAATTTAAAAGATTAGAGTAGATCTGCAGCGAGTTCTGCCAGACCGCTTCTTTCTCCCTTGGTTAAAAAGACAGCCGCAGCGATGGGTTGTCCTTTGAATTTTTGAGTAGCATACCATAACCCATTTTGTACATTATCCAAATAAGGATGATCGATTTGATCGGGATCTCCTAATAAAATGATTTTTGTACCTTCTCCAGCTCTTGTTAATATGGTTTTGATTTCATGGTGTGTGAGATTTTGGGCTTCATCAATCATCATAAATTGTTTAGGCAAAGAGCGCCCTCTCAGATAAGTAATGGGTTCAACTTCGATAAGTCCAGTATCGATTAAATCCTGAGCAGATGATTTTTTGGAATATTGTAAGAATTTATTTGTGCCTTGCGCTTGTTGTTTTTGATAAATCAAAAAATCTAAATTATCAAGAACAGGTTTGATCCAAGGCGCCATTTTCTCATCCAAAGTTCCGGGGAGAAAGCCTATATCTTTGCCCAAAGCAAAAATCGCCCTTGCGCTTAATACCTTGTCATAAAGATTCTTTTCAGTGACTTGCATCAATCCAGCAGCCAAAGCCAATAATGTTTTACCAGTCCCAGCTTTACCGATCAGAGAAACCAATGAAATATTGGGATCACACATCACATCTAAAGCCAGTTGTTGCATGGGATTTCTTGCTTTTAACCCCCAGTAGCTTTGATTGGCTGAACCTAGGGCTAAAATCTTGGTCCCATCACTGCTGATTCTGCCCCAATGGCGAAAATCCGATTTCACAAGTTCTTCATCTGCCCCTTTGGGTAACAAACATACGCCATAATTCAAAGGGATATGTGCGATGAGATGTTTAGGGAAATCCACAAAACCCTGAGCCAACCAAAGTTGCCAAGAATCTGTATCGATATCGATGATGGCTGTTTTTTCATATAGGAAATGATTTTGATTGCTTTGGGCAGGGTCATAATCGATGGCTTTGAGACCCAAAACATCTGCGCGTATTCTCAAATTGATATCTTTGGAAACAACGACAATATTCTCTCCGAGATGTTTTCTCTCCAAAGCCAATGATAAAATCAATTGATCATAGTATAAACCCCTGTCCCAATATTTCCCATCAAGCTTTTCTTGTTCAAGTTTAAGGATTCTGAGCAATCCCCCTTTTTCTAGGGCAATGCCTTGTTGAAAGTTAGCTTCTGCCGTTCTGAGCATATCTAACTCTCTGGCCACCATTCTAGAACTCTTGCCCCTTTCCGCAGCTTCAGCTTTGAAAAAGTCCAATTCTTCTAGAACATAAAAGGGAATAATCACCTGATTGGCAGAAAAATAATGCAAAGCAAAAGGGTCATGTATTAAGACATTTGTATCCAACAAATAAATCACTGCACTCATCGTTTTATATCCCTAAATTTAAGTAAGAAAGTATGATATATGTTGATCAAAAGTGCATAAAAAGTCAAGAATAGAGGAGTCGCCGTCATGAAAGAAACAAATCAAGATCAAAATAAAACAGAACTCATCCTAAAAGATAAAAATCTATCTGTGACAGCATTGTATACAGCGCATTGTTGGTTTTTTGCTCAATTTCCTTTTTCTCAATATTTTATCAGTCCCCAAACCAAAGCCGTATTTGATTTCACCAATCTCTTTTTAAGGTTTTCAAAATTATGGAGAAAAGACTTTTATGATTTACCAGAAGGTCTAGCACAAAGACACGCTCTCATCGATGCTTTGCTTCAAAAAGAACTGAAAACTAGAAGTCAACCCATCATCATAGAACTCGCTTGTGGTTTATCCCAAAGGGGTTTGTATTTTAGAAATCAAGGTCAAGTCTATTATGAAGTCGATTTATCGCCAGTGATTGAAGCCAAAAAAGAACTCTATCTACAAATCCCCAGCACTGAAGTCCCAGAGATCGAAAGTCACTTGCCTTTTTTAATCACAGAAGATTTAAAAAACAGCCAATGGACCTTTTTAGATGAGATTAAGAAAGCATATCCCCAAGATGATTATATCGTGATTGCAGAAGGACTCTTGATGTATCTATCTGCCCAAGAAAGAATAGATTTTATCCAAAGAATCGCTCAAATTCCTAATACTTCACTCATTTTTGATTTTATTCCTACCATAGAACAACCCAAACCCGGGATCATCGGCAGGATACTATCAAAAATCATGAAACGTTTTACCAAACAAAGCTTTGTAGAAGATATTCAAAGCAGAAATGAGCTCTTGGCTCAATCCCTGTCCATGGGATTCTCTTTTGTGCATTGCTATGATACCCAAGTTGTTGCTCAAGAATTTGCATTGCCTTTTCAGTCTGCTAGAACACAACAAACTATTTTTTATTTCAATAAATAACTCATTCAAGTTCCGATAAAATCATGTTTTTTTATTAAAAAATATTTGACTTATTTAATAAAATAGTGTATGATTAAAATATAAAGATTGATGATTTGTTTATCAATCTAATCGATGAAAATCGAATGCTCTTTGAAATCTAAATCGCCGATAAAATTGTTTGAAAAACCATTTCTTTACTCTCCTTCGAAAGGAACAGAATGTCCGCATTCAAATTTAATAAATCTGTAAAATCTTGGGATCAAATCCAAGAAGAAAAAGCTTTTCAAAAATCTGCAACTTATACTTTGGATACCGCTATTGTTGAATATAGCAAAGGTATGAAAGTGACCAAGTTCTTGAACAACGTGAGTACTCGTAGGTGCTCAGCTGTTGTGGTTGAGTTAAATCAAAAACCAAGCAAGAACTTCTAATCCCTAGTGGTTAGATCGGGTGGGTGTGGTTTGTTTGGGTCTCTGATTGGGATCTGATGCTTTTCTGTGTTTTTGATAAATGCAGCCCAAATGTTTTTATCGGTTGATTTAGATATTTTAAGGTAATTTAGGTGTATTGGGCTTTAATTCTGGAGAACGATCATCATTTTGATTAGGTTGTTGTTTCAACCATTGTTGATAAGCATCTAAACTATATTCTCGACCTAAGAAATCTTTGACCAAATCATTAGCAGATTTCGTGGATCCGGGTGCTAAAATCTTTTCTGCATAATCTCTGGCAGTATCTCTATTCAAGAGTCCTTCTTTTTTAAATCTACTAAATAAATCTTTAGCGATGACCAAAGACCATTGGTAAGTATAGTAACCAGATGAATAACCAATGAGATGTCCAAAATTGGCAAAGAACATATTGCTTTCATGGAAGGGAAATGGCGCATATTTCGCATATAATTCCTTGTTCTTGGCAATAAGATCAAAATTGGGTTCTTGGGCATGTAGATAAAAAGAATAAGCAGCATAAAAGAGTTGAACAGAAACAGCCAAAGCTTTACCAAAATCATTGGCTGCTTTGAGTTGCTTAATGAGATCAGTAGGAATGACTTCATTTTTTTGATTCCTTGCAAATTTTTTCAAGACATCTACATCATAAGCCCATTCTTCCAAGATTTGGCTTGGAGCTTCTACAAAATCCCATTCTACGCTAATCCCAGATAATCTGAGCCAAGAACTTTGTTGTGCCAAGATATGATGGATTAAGTGTCCAAATTCATGGAAAAAGGTCACAACTTCTTTGTGATCCATTTTGGCAATGGTTCCTTTTTTGGGTTCTGGGAAATTACAGATCAAGGCAGCGATTGGGATTTGTCCGCCTTTGATACCTGTTTGCAAAGGAAATACAGCGGCATGTTTGTATTTACTGGCTCTGGGATGCATATCTAAGAAAAATTTACCGATCAATTTTCCACTGACTTTGACTTCATAGACTTCTACGGCATTAGACCAAGCACTGGCTGGGATTTGTATAAACTCTACGCCAAATAAATGAGCGTATAATTCCAATAATCCATTTTTGACAGCAGAATATTCAAAATACTCTCTGATTTGTTGGGTATCAAATTGGTATAATTCTTTTTGAGCCAAATTACCATAATACAATCGATCCCAAAATTCTAGCACAGTAGCACTGCTATCATCTTTCTGAAGATAAGTTAAGAGTTGTTTCTTCTCTTGTTCTGCGCTTTGGCTGGTGATTTTGTTGAGGTTATTTAAAAATATATCGATATTTTGGTCATTTTTAACCATTTTATCTTCTGCGTTGTATTGGGCCCAATTTTGATAACCCAAAATTTTAGCGTACTCATATCTCAGCTTTAAAACCTTCTCCAAGAGATTTTGATTGATGGGATAAGCCCTTTGCATAAAGAGTTCATAGAGTTTCTTTCTGACATCTCTTTTTTTGGCATATTGTAAGACTGGGAAATAATCTGGGTAATCAGTACTAATCACTGCTTTTTGGGTCTTGGGATCTGTATGTGCCTTAATAAAATCATCGGGTAAACCCATTAAATCTTTGGGGCTAAACTCAGCTGTTTTGCGATCTTGATTGATATTCTTGGCATATTCTTGAGAAAGCAGTGTGATTTCATCGTTGATTTGAGAAAGTCTTTTTCTGATTTCTGCGCTCAAATGAACACCAGCTCGTTTAAAATCTCGCATCAACAGCTCATACAATCTCTTGGCTTGTTCATCTTGAATTTCAAAATCTTTACTCTTTTGTAATACTTCGTATGCTTGGGTATCCAAGTAGAAATCGGATTTAAACTTGCTGACTCTTTGTTCGCATTCTTGAGCGACATCCCTAATTTTTTCATCTTCATGAATATTATATAAAAGAGAAGACCAACCTTCTAAAGGATCAATGGATACAAAAATTTGTTGGTATGCAGTCAATACACTTAAACGATTACCGTCATTTAGTTTTTTAAAGTGCATGAGTGCAGTTTGTGCATTACCCAAACCTTCATCACAAAAACTCTTGAACTGTTCAGCATTTTTCCAAAGATAAACCTCTTGGGTTTGAGCATATACGCTTTGCCAACAAAAAATTAAGCCACAAAGCTGCATGATAAATATCTTCATCAATGAGAATCCTTCCAATCTAAAGAAATGATAGGAAAGATTTTAGCATAAAAATTAAGCTTTTGTATTAAAATTAGAATCCTATATTGACAAAAACACCCATAGAATAATTGGTACCATTGAGATTTTGGGGATCGATATTTTTGGCATTGAGCTTGGTTTTTAATAGATTAATCGCTTCTGATGGTAACATTGGCGTTTTTTTAATAATCACATCAAGTGCTCTACTTTTGGCTTCACCCGCCACCTCTTCACCAGATAATAGATAGTGGTAACCAATGCTTCCTTGCACACCAATATCCACTAGGGGCAAGATTTTATAGGACAGTGATGCTCTTCCTTTACCACCAACACCCATTGCGAGATTGGAGATTTGGGCTTCTTGATCATTGGCTTTGTTAAATTCAGTTTGAAGAGAAGAAATATCAACACCATAGGCTTGTAGACTCATTGATTCTTGGGCAGAGAAACTAATGCCTTTGCTTTCTTCTTGAGGAAATTTAAACAAGGTAGCATTGCCATAGATCCCAAGTTTGAGAATCAATGTATCTCCAAAAGAAAAATCAAAACCCACATTACCAGAATAAAGGAATTGATCTTGTCCCATCCAATAACCATCTGCAAATAATGTTAAACCCAAGAGTTCAACACCAGCTTCCAAACCAGTAGATGGCGCTGGGGAGAATTTCTTGAATACATCACCTGTTCCGCCGATATAATCGATTTTGGGTCGTACATAGATACTGAATAAATCAGCATGTGCCATAGGCGAAAAAAATAAGATCATCACAAATAAAAGCAGAGATCGTTTTAATTGCTTAAACATAAAAAAACCTTTAGGAAGAAGAATTGCTGTCAAAAGGGCGCACAATTCTTTGAAAGATGAATATTGTTGCATCAAAAATGCTTGTCTTAGACTATGTATAGTAAAATTGATACATTTCAATCAAATTTGAATCAAAAGATTGATAGTTTTGCTATATAAAGCTAAAAGAAATAAATTGAATTTGATTTAAAAAAGGGAAGCATTATGGATCCACAAGAGAGCTTACTGAATAAATTTAGAGATCAAATTGAACTCTTTCATAGTTTTAGCAATGAAGAGATTCTGACGATCTTGAAAATGTCTAGCGAAAAGCTAACACTAAACGTTGGTGATATCGTATTTAGAGAAGGATCTCCAGGTAATAAGATGTATGTCATTTTATCTGGACAGGTTCGTATTACTCGTAGTTTGGGATTGGAAGGCGAAGAAGAACTTGCAGTCTTAGATCATGGTCAGATTTTTGGCGAAATGGGGCTAATCGATGCCGCCCCCCGTTCTGCAAGAGCCACAGCCCATGCAGCGAGCACAATCTTGTTGGTGATCACTGAAAACTCAATGAGAGAGTTAAATTCAGAGTTGATCTATAAGTTCTACAGAAATTTTGCATCTTTATTGGCAAGACGTTTAAGAGCAGCCAATGATCAAACCACCAGACTTGCTGCTACTGAAAGACAATTAAGTACCCAAATCAGAAGATTAACAGCCAGTGATTCAGCGTTTAGAGAGAGATTAAGAGGGGCAAATCTTAAAGATGCCGATCTTTCTTCAGCTGATTTGAGAAGGGCTGATTTGAGGGGCGCAATTTTTGTAGGTTCAAGATTTAAAGATACTAATTTTAGAGAATGTTCTTTTAGAGGGGCAGATTTATCTAAAGTTACTTTTGTGGATAGTGATTTAACAGGGGCTGATTTTACAGGGGCTGATTTAAGAGGGGCTGTATTTAGAGGCACAAATCTCGATGAATCAAAATTCACAGCAGCACAAGTAGAATCCATGAAGATTCTCTCTGAAATTGGTGAAGAAGCTGTTAAAGACGAAGATTAATATTATTTTAGGACTTTAAGTTCATTCGATCTTGGGTTTAATGCGGCAAAGAAATCATTGCCTTTATCATCTACCACAATAAATGCTGGGAAATCTTCCACTGTGATTTTCCAAACGGCTTCCATACCTAATTCTGCATAATCTAAAACTTCCACAGATTTAATGCAATCTTTAGCTAATCTCGCTGCAGGACCACCAATAGATCCTAGATAAAATCCCCCATGTTTTTGACAAGCATTGGTCACTGCATTTGAGCGATTGCCCTTAGCAAGCATCACCATAGAACCACCAAGCGCCTGAAATTCATCCACATAGGAATCCATTCTCCCAGCTGTTGTTGGTCCAAATGATCCACTGGCATAACCGGTAGGGGTTTTGGCAGGACCAGCATAATAAACAGGGTGTTTAATCATATATTCTGGCATACCTAGTCCCTGATCGATTCTTTCCTTGATTTTGGCATGGGCAATATCTCTAGCAACTACCAAAGTACCACTCAAAGATAAGCGAGTTTTAATAGGATATTGGCTGAGTTGTTGGCAAATCTCTTTCATCTCTTGATTGAGATCGATTTTGACAGCTTCATTGGATAACTCTTGGGTTTCAGGCAAGAATTTCGCTGGATCATGCTCTAATTGCTCAATCCAAATCCCATCTTTATTGATTTTCCCCAAAACCTGTCGATCTGCGCTACAACTTACGGCGATGGCAACTGGACAACTTGCACCATGTCTAGGTAAGCGAACCACACGCACATCATGGCAGAAATATTTCCCACCGAATTGTGCGCCAATACCGGATTTCACAGTGAGATCAAAGATTTGTTTTTCGAGTTCTAAATCTCTAAAACCATGACCTAAGATTGAACCTTGGGTAGGCAGTTGATCCAAATCATGGGCTGAAGCGAGTTTTGCTGTTTTTAGGGCAAACTCTGCGCTTGTACCCCCAATGACAACTGCAAGATGATAGGGAGGACAAGCAGCTGTGCCTAGATATTTGATCTTTTCTTCCAAAAATGAAAGCAAGGATTTGGGGTTGAGCAAAGCTTTGGTTTCTTGGTATAGATAGGATTTATTTGCGCTCCCACCACCTTTGGCCATAAATAAAAATTCATATTCATCGCTATCAGTCGCATAAATCTCGATTTGGGCTGGCAAGTTATTATTGGTATTTTTCTCTTGATACATGTCCAAAGGTGCCAATTGAGAATAGCGTAGATTACATTCTTGATAGGTATCATAAACCCCTTTGGCAATGGCTTGTTCATCGCCACCATCTGTAAATACATATTGTCCTTTTTTCCCCATCACAATCGCAGTGCCAGTATCTTGGCAAGAAGGCAAGATGCCAGATGCAGCGATATTGGCATTTTTGAGTAGGTCTAACGCCACAAAACGATCATTGGCAGAAGCTTCAGGATCATCTAGGATTTTTCTCAGTTGGGCGAGATGTGAGGTGCGTAGAAAGTGAGAGATTTCTCTCATTGCTGTTTTGGTTAGGAGTTCAATACCAGCTTTATCTACTTGAAGGAAAGTTTTAGAGAATGCGGTTTGAGTAGATACAAAATCTTTGGTTAATAAACGATATTCTGTATTTTTCTTAGCAACTTTGGGTAAAAGAGGGGTAAATTCAAACATATAATGTCCCTTACTGATGATGATCAATGGATTGATTGATGTGCTAGGGAATTTTAATGATTATTAAGAATTATGCCAATTTTTTGAATAAGCAAATTGATCATCAAGCTTTTTGATCGCATCTAAAGCAACTTTAATTGAATCTTCAACCCCCACTTTTTTGATGATTACTTCACCATCTCGGGTTTCTCCGATGACTGTTAGAATCATGCCAGTTTTGATTTGTCGAATTTGTCCTACCACAAAGAGAGTAGAACCTTCCATTTCAGTGCATAATGTATGTGCCCTTTTCCAAGATTTCCAACGTGCCTTCCAATCATCTTCCAAAGGCATTGTGCCTTCTTCTTCACCATAAAATGCGTCTTTACAATGCACTACCCCTGTATGGAATGGGAATTGATGTTCTTGCGCCGCTTCTCTGAGTGCCAAAGTAACATCAAGATCGGCAACAGCTGGGAATGCCAAAGGTACATATTGACGGGTTGTTCCTTCATCTCGAATGGCTGCTTGAGCGACTACTAGATCACTGATATTCACACCCTCTTGTAAACCACCAGATGTGCCTAAGCGAATAATGACTTTGGCACCTACTCTGGCTAATTCTTCAAAGCAAATCGCTGCTGAAGGACCACCGATACCTGTTGATGTGACACTGACTGGTACGCCTTGATAGGTACCTCTGAAGGTTCGATATTCTCTGCGATGGGCGATTTCAACTGCATGATCTAGATAACTTGCAATCAAAGGCACCCTAAAGGGATCTCCTGGGCAGATACAGTAAGGGGCACAATCATTAATGCCTAATCCGATATGGTATTGTATTTGAGAACCATCCATTGCTATGTTCCTCCTGATGCATTGATAAAAAATGGAAGGGAATTGCTTGATATATTGTCATTGAATCAATATGATTTCAACAAAAATCCATAAATAAGGGAGAGGCTA
>JACCDO012266263.1_pt1 | contig 15986 bp, 13 predicted proteins | sample 7446101 | NCBI WGS metagenome assembly JACCDO01 (sample SAMN15323440, study PRJNA562643) | freshwater metagenome | isolation source: river surface water | place: USA:Blue River Watershed | collected 2017-08-16
CAAGGCTAAAAGAGGTTGTACGCATCTACGAAAAAGACTTTGCCTCCCAAGTTTTCACGTTGGGTGCAGGTGCTCCCGGAGATAGATTCACTGAAGCTGGCACTTCTAGGGCATGGTTAGCTCAAAACGGAATTCCTTGGCGCTCCATGACGGCAATAAAGATCGGACGAGATACCTACACAAGTATCGAAGGGTTAGCCTCTAATGTGGATAAGAAGCGGTTTAATTCAATCATCATTGTCACAGATCCTTATCATTGCTTTAGATCGATAACGATGGCAAAAGATTTTGGATTTGATGCGAGTTGTTCTCCCGTTAGAACTGGGATTGCCAGCCTCGACAAAGTCAGTTTCCGCTATTTGCTACGGGAGACTGGGGCATATCTCGCTTACATCACCTTAGGCCGGCGGGGAATTCACATTAGCGACCATGTCGCGTGGAAACTGTAGCCTTACGAACTATGGCGCTTCGTGAAGCTAAGGAGCACTCGGGATATTCCACATCTGATCGCGAGCGTTTCTTGGATGAACCAGCAAAACGTAAAGGTCGAACTGAATTCGCACGTGATAGAGCGCGAATCATCCATTCATTTGCACTTCGAAGGTTGGCTGCAAAAACACAAGTTGCTGTTCCGTGGGCGAGTGACTTCCCACGCACGCGCCTCTCCCATTCTTTGGAATGCGCCCAAGTTGGTCGTGAGTTAGGTGCTGCGCTCGGCGCTGATCCAGATTTAATGGAAGGTGCTTGTTTAGCCCATGACTTAGGACATCCTCCATTTGGGCACAATGGTGAATTAGCGTTGGCAAAATTGGCTGAGCCTTGTGGTGGTTTTGAAGGTAATGCCCAGAGTTTTCGATTACTAACTCGGATCGAGGCAAAGACTGTAGATGAGAGTGGCTTATCGGTCGGTTTAAATTTAACTCGTGCAAGTTTGGATGCGGCGACAAAGTACCCATGGAGTTCCCTTGAGAATTCGAAGAAGTTTGGTGTTTATAGAGATGATGAAGAGATATTTAATTGGATGCGTGAAGGCGCTCCCGAGCAGCGCTCTGCCATGGAAGCCCAGATCATGGATTGGTCTGATGATGTGGCTTACTCAGTCCACGACCTTGAAGATGCGCTGGTAACTGGACACATAAAACTTGAGGGACTTCGAAGCGATCTTCCTAATTTATTCCAAGTCGCTAAGTCAGAATATTTGGGTGACTTGACGGAAGCAGAAGCGCGCGAAGCGCTTGACTCGCTACAAGCACTTTCCTGTTGGCCGAAAGAGTTTGATCGGAGCCATCGCCAACTCGCTCTTCTAAAGGATTTAACTAGCCAATTGATTGGAAGATTTGCGCTGGCTGCTGAGCGCGAAACTCGGGCGCACTACGGCGATGGGGAATTGACTCGATATTCGGCAAATCTACTTGTCCCACGTCAGCAAAGAGTTGAAGTCGCGCTTCTAAAAGCGATGCCGGGTTTCTACATTATTCGAGCGGAGAAATCCCAAGACCTCTACCAACGTCAGCGCGAGTTACTTGGTGAGTTAGTTGATGCAGTTTTAGAGCGTGCTCCTGGTTCCCTTGAATCATTCTTCTTGCAAGAGTGGTATCGATCGACCACAGATTCCGAAAGGTTACGTGTTGTTATTGATCAAGTAGCTTCTTTGACTGACCCTGGCGCATATGCGCTTCATCAGGAGTTAACTGGAAAAAAGCGATAGGCATAGGATTCGGTTATGTCCGGGCGGATAAAAGATAGCGATGTTGCTTATGTTCGCGATCGCTCACCCATCGATGAAGTCGTCGGGGAGTACGTCCAACTAAAGAACGCTGGCGGAGGCCAGAAAAAAGGCTTGTGTCCATTTCATGATGAGAAGACTCCTTCTTTTCACGTTACCCCAAGCAAGGGTTTCTTTCATTGTTTTGGTTGCCAATCAGGTGGAGATGTAATCGCCTTTGTGATGAAGATTGACCACCTTACCTTTACTGAAGTAGTTGAGAAGTTGGCTGAGCGAATCGGATACCAACTCTCCTACGAGGCCGGAAGTGCTGGATCTGCCCCAACCGGTAAGCGTTCGCGATTAGTTGCAGCAAATGCCGCGGCTGCTCGTTTCTACCAAGAACAATTGAAATCGCCAGAAGCTTTGTTAGGAAGAGATTTTCTTGAAAAGCGCGGCTTTGATGGTGAATCACTTCGAAGCTTTGGTGTCGGCTTTGCACCGAAGGAGTGGGATGCGCTAACTAAAGCGCTGCGTTCAGAAGGTTTCACAATTGAAGAGTTAACCCTCGCAGGTTTGATAAAGGAGGGACAGCGAGGTCCGATTGATCGTTTTAGATATCGATTGGTCTGGCCAATTCATGACATAACTGGCGATGTGGTGGGATTTGGAGCTAGAAAGTTAGCGAGCGATGAAGAAGACAATGGTCCTAAGTATCTAAATACCCCAGAAACTCCCATTTATAAGAAGAGCCAACTGCTCTACGGACTAGATCGCGCAAAGAAAGAGATTGCCAAATCGCGCCAGGTAGTTGTTGTTGAGGGATACACCGAGGTGAGGGCGGCTCATCTATCCGGGGTGACCACGGCGGTGGCAACTTGTGGAACGGCTTTCGGAGATGACCACATCCGAATTTTGAGGCGATTGCTGATGGATGATGATTCTTTCCGAGGCGAAGTCATATTTACATTTGATGGTGATGCTGCTGGCCAAAAGGCGGCGCTTCGAGCATTTGATGATGACCAGAAGTTTGTTACCCAAACTTTTGTAGCTGTTGAGCCCAATGGCTTAGATCCTTGTGAACTCCGCCAAAAGAGTGGCGATGGTGCAGTTCGGGATTTAATCGCCAGACGAGTACCGCTATTTGAGTTTGCGATAAAGACTGAGATCAAGAAGTTTGATCTAACTACTCCGGAAGGAAGAGTTAGCGCGCTAAATTCAACCGCACCCTTGATTGGCAAGATTAGAGATGCCTCGCTTCGCCCAGAATATGTCCGAACGCTCGCAGGTTGGCTTGGTATGGATGTCGAGGTAGTAACTGCTGCCGTTAAGAAGAGCGCAACTAAAGTGGGGGCTGCGAGAAGCGAAGAAGTTACTAATTCTAATTGGCGACCAGATCCAAATGAGCCAAGACTTGCTCTAGAACGTGAAGTTTTGAAAGTAAGGCTCCAAATGCCAGCACTTGCGCGGCAATGGAATGAAGTTGAGCCAAATGCATTTTCACATCCAGCTTATGAGAGATTGCGAAATTACATCGATACCCAGAAGAATTTGGAATCGATAGACGTTGCAACAATAGATGGTGAGGAATTGCGTTCATTTGTGACGGAGTTACTGGTTGAACCGGTTAGAACCCAGGGTGAAATCTCAGATCGTTACGTCTCAAGTATCATGGCGCGTCTAAATGAAGTGGCGCTCTCTAGATCAATCGCAGAAATCAAGTCCTCACTACAACGACTCAATCCAGTTGAGAATGAGAAGGAGTATGGTGAAATTTTCGCCAGATTGGTCGAGATGGAGTCGAAGCGTCGCGCGCTTCGCGAATTGGCGTTCGGAGAAGGCTTGTCGTAGAGTCTGACGGAGTTTTAGCCGATCCCTGATAGCTCAATCGGCAGAGCAGCCGGCTGTTAACCGGCAGGTTCTTGGTTCGAGTCCAAGTCAGGGAGCTTTTCATTTAGACTCACCTCTATGGCAATGGTCCGGATTCGAGTAGCTCTCCCAGATCGCCCTGGTTCATTGGGTGCGGTCGCTTCAGCAATTGGTTTCGCCGGCGGCGACATTAGAGGCTTAGTAGTTCTCTCATCTGAGGGTGGGCGCGGAATAGATGACATCACAGTTGCATTTCCAGGAACAGACCCAGCCGATCTTATAAATGTATTAAATGCAATCGGCGGCGTTGAAGTTCTATCTGTAACGCCTGTTAGTTAATAACTTTCTACCCGAGCTCCATCCCCAGGTAGTGAATCAAAGAATCTCGGGGAACTAAATCCACGTTTCTCAAATGCCTGCTCGATGCCTAGCGCGACTTTGGCAGCATCATCACTTCTTATGAGTGCAATTGCGCTGCCACCAAATCCGCCACCGACCATCCGTGCACCAAGAGCTCCAAGATTAAGAGCGGTGTCAACAGCTAGATCTAATTCTGGGCAAGATACGTTGTAATCATCACGCAGGGATTGATGCGACTTTGTTAAGAGGTCTCCAAAATTAGAGAAATCATCAGCCTCTAGGACCTTTACCGCCTCAAGGACTCTACTTATCTCAGTAACTGCGTGGCGTGCGCGCTTGTAATTCACATCGGGCAACCTTGTCCGTGCGGCCTCTAATTCGCCTAATGAGAGATCTCGCATCGCTCTAACGCCAAGTGCTTTAGCGACCGCTTCGCATTGTGCGCGACGCTCAGCATATCCACCATCTACAAGCGCATGATGCGCTCTCGTATCGACAATTAGTAGTTTCAAATTATTTGATTCAAAATCTACTTTTATCTGGCGCGTGGATAGGTCTCGACAATCCAATAGAAGGGCGTGTCCAGTTTTACCCATCAGCGAAATTGATTGATCCATGATTCCACAGGGCACTCCAACATATTCATTTTCGGCTCGTTGGGTAACTCGTGCGAGTTCGGTCAAAGATTTTCCTAACTCAAGATGATGGTTAAGAGCTATGGCAACGCTACATTCCAGCGCTGCTGATGATGAGAGCCCTGCTCCAGATGGAACTTCGCTATCGACCAGAATTTCAACGCCGACCTTAATTCCAAGGGCCCAGAGCACACCGAGGATGTAGCGACTCCAGACTGGCCCAGTTTGTGGCTTCAACTCGGAGATAGAGCTTTCAAAAATATCTCTCTTATGTTGATTTGTCGCCACTCTAATTCGCTCATCACTTCGAATCCTTAACGCGCAATAAGTTCTAGCTTTAATAGCAAAAGGAAGAACGAAGCCATCGCTGTAATCAATATGTTCACCAATCAGATTTACTCGACCTGGGGCCGAGGAAACTAGATCTGGGTTTAAGCCAAATAGTTTTGCGAAATCCTCGCGGATATTCATTTAGATTCGAACGTCCCGAAGTTGTTGGGCGGACTGTTCAGGCTGAAGATCCATCATGAATGCTCCAAATGCGGATTCGGAACCAGCTAAATACTTTAGTTTTCCAGGGGCGCGTCGAACGCTTGTGATCTGCCAATGTAGACGGAGAACATCGCGACCAATTCGAACCGGCGCTTGATGCCAAGCCGCTATATATGCCATCTTTGTATCAAATACGCCATCAAGTCGTAGTAGAACTTCTTTAGCAATCTCTGGAAAACTTTCGCAGGCATCATCATCTAACGCTGCTAAGTCTGGTACTGGGCGGATAGGTGCGACATGAATCTCAAATGGATATCTAGCTGCATAAGGAACAAAGGCCACCCAATCGGCGCTTCTTGCAACGATTCTTACTTCATCCTTAATTTCTCTTGCGACGAGGTCATCGAGTAGAACGCGACCAGTCTTGTCTCTGTGTTTCTTGGCAACCTCCAACATCTTCTCAGTTCTTGGTGGCAGATATGGATAGGCATAGATCTGTCCGTGAGGATGAGAGAGCGTTACGCCGACCTCTTCGCCGCGATTTTCAAAAGGTGCGATATGTTCAATGTAGGGAAGACTTGATAGCTCAGCAACTCGATCACGCCAGGCCTCTAAAACGGTACGGATTTGGCGATGTGATAAATCCTTAAATGATGCCTCGTAATTCGAAGTAAAACACACAACTTCACACTTGCCGGCGGCAGGAACTGGGGGAGTGTCAAAACCAATCTCCTTAGGCAGATTTATTTCACCATCAGGAGAACGAAGAGATGGAGAGCGATTATCAAATACAACTACTTCATAATCACTCTCGGGAATCTCAGTTAGGAAGCCGGGGCGACTTGGTGCGAGGGGGTTTAATTCTTTTGGAGGAAGGAAAACGCGACCTTGCCGGTGCGCGGCCATGACGACCCACTCGTTATTCAGTGCATCTAAACGCATCTCTCCAATTTGCGGTTGGGTTTCAACCTCGCGTTGGTCGACTGCGTCGCGCGATTGGCCTTGAGTGTCGTAGTAACGGATGGTCCGACCATCCATCAGAAAGCGGTCAGTTCTTACGACCCCAGCGCCTAGTTTCTTGCTCGACATGATGAGCATTACTCTACCGGCATGTCTTCGCGGGCGCACTTATCTAATGGCGGGGTTGATTTCATCGCCGAAGTTGTAGATGGCGCTCTAGTAGTCCGCTATTGGGGTAAGAAAATTGGAAATGAGATAGCGCAATATTCATTTGAACGCTCGATTCCAAATAGCGACTTCGATTCGATTCAAAATCCCGGAGTCTTGCGGGAACATTCGCGCGGTTGGATGGGATATCCCACTCTCTCTGGACATCGATCCGGAAAGGCTTGGTCATCGCACTTTGAAGTAACGGAGTTCAAGTCAGGTAAAGATTTCCTCCTAGTTAAATTTGTTGATCCAGCGATTTCACTTGAGCTAGAGCTGAATTTGAAAATAGATTCAAGCGGAGTAATCCGATTGAACTATTCCTTGTTAAATAAAGGTGATGAGTACGCTCTCAATGAATTGGTTTATTGGTTACCCCTATCTGATAAAGCTCGTGAGAGCCTTGATTTTGCTGGACGCTGGTCAAATGAGCGGAATCCACAGAGAAGAGGAATTGATGTTGGCCGATGGGTCCGTGAATCCTTTGAAGGTCGAAGTGGTCATAACTTCAGTATCGGTGAGATTGCGCTAACAAAAGAGACCAATTTCGCAACGGGAGAAGCTTGGTCAATCGCGCTGGCTTGGAGTGGCGATGTTCGCTACTGCATTGAAAAGAATTACGAAGGAGCCCAATCAATTGGAGCGAGTGAGATTCTTGCTCCTGGCGAAATTATTCTCGCTAAAGGTGAGAGTTATAAAGCTCCCGAGTTGATTGCGGTCTATTCTGAATCTGGTTTAGATGGGTTAGCCAATCGCTATCACCAACACCTGCGCGCAAGACCTCATCATCCCAAAAAGATGCGCCCAGTAACTCTAAATATGTGGGAGGCCATCTATTTTGACCATAGCGAAGAACGAGTGCGCAAACTCGTCGATGTCGCCGCAAGAGTTGGTGTTGAACGCGTTGTTTTGGATGATGGATGGTTTGGTAAGCGCAGAAACGATCGCCTTGGGTTGGGGGATTGGCAGGTAAGCAAAGAAGTATGGCCAAATGGCCTGCGTCCTATCTCAGACTATGTTGCAAGCAAAGGAATGGAATTTGGTCTCTGGTTCGAAGGGGAGATGCTCAACGCTGATTCGGACGTTTACCGAAATCATCCCGAGTGGATCTTGAGCGAACAAGGTAGAACTCCTCCGACATGGCGCCATCAATTAGTAATTAACCTCGCCAATCCGGATGCCTTCAAATATGTTTTGGATTCAATTAGCAAAGTAATAAGTGAAGCCAATGTTCGATATATAAAGTGGGATCACAATCGCGTTTTAGTTGATGCGGGTTACCTCGGAAAAGCAGCAATTCATAAACAAACCCTCTCTATTTACAAGTTGTTTAAGGAATTGAAGGGAAGGAATCCTGGACTTGAAATTGAATCTTGCGCATCAGGTGGTGGGCGAATTGATTTTGGAGTTGTGGATTATGTGGATCGCTTCTGGGTAAGCGATAACAACGATGCCCTCGCCCGCCAGCAGATCCAACGTTGGTCCATGCAATTTATGCCACCAGAACTACTTGGCACCCATATTGGTCCAACGCCTGGACATCAAACCGGAAGAGCTCTATCTCTTTCATTCCGAGCCGCGACCGCGCTCTTTGGGCATGCCGGGATTGAATGGGATATCACCCAAGTTAATGAAACTGAATTGAATCTTCTTAAGAGTTGGATTGAGTACTACAAAGTAAAACGCTCATTGATTCATTCAGGAAGAGTCGTTCGAGTTGATTATCCAGATGAGAATCACTACTTACACGGGGTAGTCGGAGAAGCCGAATCTCTCTTTGCATATGTTCAACTTCAGCCGATAAAGACCTCGCATGCACCAAATCTTCGTTTCTCTGGCTTGAATCGCGAGAAGAGATATCGCGTAACCACAGTAGAACCAGCCGGACAAGTTGGAATGATGTTAATCCAGCCACCGAAGTGGTTAAAAGATGGAGTTGAAGCTACTGGAGCAGCCTTAATCGAAATCGGATTGCCGGCTCCTATTTTGCAACCAGCGCAAGCGCTACTAATTGAAATTAAAGCTATTTAATCCAATCCAAAGTCCGATCGATTGCCCGCTTCCAATTGGCGAGCCCGACTGTTGAAAGAACTGAATCTCGATTCGGTTTCCATCTTCTTCCTTCTTGCCAATTCCTTCGAAGTTGCTCCTTATCTGAGAAGAATCCGGTAGCAAGTCCAGCTGCGTAAGCAGCGCCAAGAGCGGTTGTCTCTATTACCTTGGGCCTTACGACATCTACTTGCATAATGTCTGCTTGCATCTGCATGCACAACTCATTCGCAGTTATTCCACCATCCACTCGCATTTCTGGGAGTTTCACGCCGCTATCGGCAGACATAGCATCAAGGACGTCGCGAGTTTGATAACAGATCGCTTCGAGAGCAGCTCTTGAAAGATGAGCTTTTGTTGCAGCTCGGGTAAGCCCAACCACGACTCCACGCGCATCATTTCTCCAATAAGGAGCAAAGAGGCCAGAGAAAGCTGGCACGAAATAAACGCCGCCGTTATCTGTGACGCTCTTCGCTAGCTCTTCCACATCTGGTGCGCTCTTAATGATTCCAAGTTGATCACGTAACCATTGAATTGCAGATCCGGTTACAGCGACCGAACCTTCTAGCGCGTATCTGGCTTTTTCTGCTCCAAATTTAAAACAGACTGTTGTGAGCAAACCATTTTTTGATCTGACGATTTCCTCACCGGTGTTAAGTAGTGCGAAGTTTCCGGTTCCATAAGTAGTCTTCGATTCGCCACGTTCGAAACAGGCTTGTCCAACCATCGCGGCCTGTTGATCACCCAAGATTCCAGCAATCGGGACCTCCGCTCCTAGCGGTCCACTTGCCAGGGTCTTTCCATAAATTTCAGAGGAGGATGCAATTCTTGGCAAAATCGAGCGTGGAACTGCAAAAATCTTTAGGAGCTCGTCATCCCAATCTAAAGTCTCTAGATCCATCAGCAAGGTGCGGCTGGCATTGGTCACATCCGTTACATGAATTCCGCCGGTTAAATTCCAAACTAACCAGGAATCGATTGTGCCTACTAGCGCACGATTACTAGAGATTGCTTCCGTTACGGCCGGTACATTCTTCAACAACCAATTCATTTTGCTACCTGAGAAGTAGGGGGCGATGGCCAGCCCCGTCTTATAAGTGATCTTTGACTTAACTTCTTCGCTTAGCGATGAGAGAAATTCTTGAGTTCTAGTGTCTTGCCAGACGATTGCATTAGAAAGTGGTCTGCCGCTCTCTTTATCCCAGATCACGGTGGTTTCCCGTTGGTTTGTGATGCCAATTCCAGCTAGCTGATTAGCCAAGATTCCGGCGTTTGCGAGCGCTCCCTTTATGACTTCCTGAGTGCGTTGCCAGATCTCAGATGCATCATGCTCTACCCAACCTGCTTGGGGGAGGATTTGGCGATGTTCTAATTGATGTTGACCAACTATCGAACCTTTCTCATCAAAGACTATGAAGCGCGTAGAAGAGGTGCCTTGGTCGAGGGAGCCTATAAATGCCATAAGCCGTATCCTACGCAAGTGAGAGTTTTATCCTCCGAGTTAAGTCCGAGCGCTCGTATCGATGCGATCAAGAGCCTTCGTGAGGATTCTTTCGATATCTTGGTAATTGGTGGCGGCGTTAATGGCGCTGGAATAGCCCTTGATTCGGCATCTCGAGGTTTGAAAGTGGCCCTTGTCGAAATGGCTGATTTCGCATCTGGAACATCTTCACGCTCCTCAAAGTTGATTCATGGTGGGTTACGTTATCTAGAACAGTACGACTTCAAATTGGTACGAGAAGCGCTCCAAGAGCGCGAGTTAATGGTAACCACTTTATGTCCACACCTTGTTAAGCCAGTTTCATTCCTGTATCCGCTACAAGAGAAGTTAAAGGAACGAACATATGTCGGCGCGGGAATGGCACTTTATGATGCATTGCGCGGATTTAAGCGGGCCTTGCCCTGGCATAAGCACATCTCGCAACGAGAGTTGAGTGAAGTTGCCCCATCGCTTCGACTCGATCTAATCACCGGTGGTTACCAATACTTTGATGCCCAGGTCGATGATGCGCGCCACACCATGATGATTGCGCGAACTGCTGCGAAATATGGCGCGGTAATCACAACTCGCACTGCATGTAAGAGCCTTATCAAAAATGGCCGGCGCGTTGAAGGCGCTGTTATAGAAGATCTTGAAAGTGGTGAAGTAATCGAAGTCAAAGCTAAGTCAACCATCATGGCTGCCGGAGTCTGGACGGATCCACTCTACGAATCATTTGGAATAAAACCTGGATACCGAGTCCGAATGTCCAAAGGCGCTCACATTGTTGTGCCCGGTGATGCTATCAAATCGAATACTGGGGTAATCATTAAGACCGATCTATCTGTCTTGTTTGTCATTCCGTGGGGAGATAAGTGGATTGTTGGCACTACTGATACTGATTACGAGGAGGATCGTTCAAGCCCACTTGCCACAAGAGAAGATGTGAATTACATCTTGGCCCAGGCTAATCGCGTTCTTGAACCAAAGTTAGATCGCTCCCAAGTTATTGGTGTTTTTGCTGGGCTGCGACCATTGGTCTCTTCCGATCCTGACTCACCAACTACTGATTTATCTCGTGAACATGTAGTTGATCATCCAGTTCCTGGATTTGTGACAATTGCGGGAGGTAAATACACAACTTATCGAGTCATGTCGGAAGACGCCGTCGATGTTGCAGTATCTGATCTAAAGCGAATTGTTCCTGATTCCTGTACTGAAACGCTCGCGCTTGTCGGAGCTGACGGCTACTCAGTTCTGCTAAATCAAGCTGATGAACTAGCCAAGGAGTATGGAATCTCCAAAGATATTGTGATGCATCTATTGAATCGCCATGGAGCGCTCTTTGCAGAAGTTCTTGAACCAGCGCTAAAGAACAAGTCGCTTCTTCAACCAATAATCTCTGGACTTTCTTACCTAAAGGCTGAAGTCCTATATGCCGTTACTCACGAAGGCGCTCGTAGCGTTGATGATGTGCTCTCTCGTAGAACGCGCATCAACTTTGAAGCAAAAGATCAAGGTCTTGGAGTTGCCCAAGAGGTAGCCGAGATGATTGCAGGAGTTCTTGGATGGAGCGAATCTGAAACCAAGAAATCAGTCAAGGAGTATGAAAAAATAGTATTTTCGCAGAACGATGCGCTAGCTAAGACCCTCTCAGAATCCGCTTAATTTTCAATCTAACTAATTCTTTATCTGTCCTTTGCAGGTATCAACCGGTGGCGCCACCGGGCGTGGAGTTGGAGAAGGCTTTGGAGTTGGTTCTGGTCCTTGAATTAGAGTGAAAGATATCGGCTGTTCAGAACGGGCATGTGTTCCAGTCTGATCCACGAAGATGACATTTCCGGAAATCGCTCCCGCGGGGAGATTACGCAACTTTAAGGTCCAAACGCCAGCAGCATCTCTGACTGGAGTTTGATCGACACGTGCCGCTGGATTATCAGCTAACTTAAATGCCACAGTACCGGTTACTACCGGCTCATTACTTGGTCTACGCACCTCTACTTTAATTGAGGTGTTTTTATCCGTCGTTGATGCCTTCAAACTCGTTATTAGCATCGTGGTCGGCTCATCTACGGGAAGATAGTCGCCAGATTGAGGACTCCAAACTCCACGAGTTAGTTGTAGGAATGAAGTTGCATCACCCCTGAACACGTTGAGATCTATGCGCGCTGAAGCGACTCCGTACCGCTCACCAATTCCACAGGAGGAGTACTGCCAGATTTGCCATAACGAAGAGCAATTTCCCGTGCTCCAAGAGTGAACAAAACAGCCGAAGATCTTCCGCCCAGGTTCCGCCGTGGGGTCGGCAGGATCTATTCCGTACTGCGCTTTCCAGAGCGGATATTGGCGAAGCTTCTCACTTCGCACCATGGCCTGCTCGAGAAATGTTGGGTATGAATAGAAGATTGGTTTTCGACCAGTCTTTTCATGGACTGTCTCCATCCAGGTTTCTGCCCATAGAGTCACTAAATTTTTCGGCGCTCGCTTTGTACAGATAGAACCGGAAGCGGCAACACAACTATTTTCTAGATCAAGCGCGTAAGGGAGATCTCGCTCTGTATATCCGCCAAGACTTGATAGGCGCCAGATCGCTTTCTGTGCCTGTGCTTGGGCATCTCTAATGACAGCATCACGATCAGTAGTGTTGGGAAGAATTGTGTAGTGGTAATAACCAGTAAATAGTCCAGCAGCCTGGGCGGCATTTCTATCCATCAACAAATATTTGAGCGCTAATTGATCTGCATCATCTCGAGTATCAGATGCCTTTATCATTACAAATCTCATTCCAGCGTTGTACATCTTCACAAAATCAATTGGCTTGTCACCTGGATGCTGCCATCTACTTACATCAGTTCCATGGATACGCCCACCAGGACCAGTAAGTGCGATTAAGTCTTCCGGAGCGGTGATTTGCGGAACTTGCTTTACAGTAATTGAGCGGGCCTTGGTTGTGTAGCTTTTACTTCCAACGGTTACTCGGGCTCGATAAGTGGCTTTCGTGGCAAGCGCCGTTATATTAGTTTGAATCTTCCACGCGCCACTTGAGGTAGAGCGGGTGCGGAGCCGCGTATCTGTCCAACCATTACTTAGTTGTACATCAATTCTCACAACTGCATTCTTAACTTTTGGCTTAATTAAGCCGTGGAAAGAGAGTTTTGATTCAGGATAACCGGGAGTTTGAGCAAGAAAAAATGAAGTGGTGACGGTCGCCGCCTGTGTGGCTGGAAGAATCCACGATAAAACCGCCATAGCAAGTATGGAAGTGATAAGACGACGTGATTTCACGGCGTAATTATGTCGATAGAGCATGAGATTCTCGGTAATGAAGCGCTCGTGGCTATCCTTGGGAAGTGATTGATTTCGCCACAGAATTAGTGGAGCGCATCGGCGTATTTGGCGCCGGATTATTCATCGCAATCGAGTCTGTTGTAATTCCACTTCCTTCAGAAATCGTGCTTTTGTTATCAGGCTTCAATGTTTCTATCGGGGAATTCTCATTCTTCTCTGTCTGGGTTGCCACGACTATTGGCTCACTTGTCGGTGCTTACTTTCTTTACTCAATTGGCTACGCTATATCAAGAGAGGGAATCTCAAAATTAGTCGCGCGTATTGGGAAATTTGTTGGTATAAAGCAACGCGATGTTGATTTAGCTTTTACTTGGTTTGAAAAGTATGGAGCTTTTGTGATCTTCTTTGGAAGACTAGTTCCCCTGATTCGCTCCCTTGTAAGTATCCCCGCAGGTTTGGCAAAGATGAGTTTGCTGAAATTTTCGCTGCTCGCTGCTGCAGGAAGTGGAATTTGGAACGCGCTGTGGATCTATATTGGAATCCAATTAGAGGACAGATGGCGAAGCGCAGAAAGTTGGGCAAAATATCTAGATTATGGCGTCTACGCTCTAGTCGGACTTGCGGTAATAGTGTTTCTTACGAGGATGATTCGGCGCCGTGGCGCAGGCGCTAGCTAATCTCTCTTACAGATATAACGACTCCAAAGATTTTTCCTAAGACTTCCTCTAAAGCAGGGCGAAAGCGTTCAAGTCTCACTTTTGAATAATCGTGGCCACCCTCGAATTTATTTGGATCGGAGAAATCTAGAGTCAAGACTCCGCTCTCGAATGAAACTAAGCGACCATCAAAGTAAGCAAGCCAGGCAACTCGGTCCTTACTTTCGAGGGCATCAAGGACTTCATTCCATCTCTCCTTGATAACTCTTAATTCGAGATTCATTCCTCAGAAGTAATTACGGCGCTATCAGATGGAAGAAGCCAGGCTCTACTCTCATCAAAGTCGATCTTTGCAACCGCTCCTACTGGAACAATCTCATCATAAATAGGATCTGAGACAACGGCGGCAATCGTTTGGTTAGGAGTATCTATTGAATACTCGACATGGTTTCCGTAGAAAACCACGTTCTTAACAATTCCTTCGTTAGCTTTTCTACTTTTACCTGCCGAACTGGATTTTTTAACTGAGACTGATTCAGGTCTTACTAGTAAGTGAGGGTGAGCTGACTTCAATGCCTTTGGATGAGCATTAACGCTCAATTTAACTCCAGAAGCTTCGACCGTAACCTTCCCACCATTTCCCTTCTTTACTTCAGAGACGCTTAAGAAGTTAGAACGGCCGATAAAGTCTGCGACAAAGACAGAGCTGGGTCGACGGTAAATCTCCTCTGGGGGTCCGGATTGCTCAACAACAGCATTTCGCATCACGACGATTCGATCTGAGAGGCTCATTGCTTCATCTTGATCATGCGTTACGAAGATGCTGGTGATTCCAAGGCGACGCTGGATGCTGCGAATCTCAATTCGCATCTGGGCACGTAATTTTGCATCCAGATTTGATAGAGGTTCATCAAAGAGAAGAACTTTTGGCCGCACAACCATGGCACGCGCAAGTGCCACACGTTGTTGTTAGCCGCCAGATAACTGGTTGGGAGCTCGATTGGTTAGGTGGGCCAAATTCATCGAATCGAGTATTTCGCCAACCTCTTTCTTGATTTGAGCGGTTGAGAATTTCTTGACCTTTAGTCCATATGCAACGTTGTCAAAAACGGTCATATGAGGAAAAAGAGCATAAGACTGGAAGACCATTCCCATCGGTCTTCTATCCGGCGTCAACGCACTTAAATCCTCGCCATCAAGAAGTACTTGCCCTGAAGTTGGGGTTTCAAAGCCAGCAACCATTCGCAGCGCAGTTGTCTTGCCGCAACCCGAGGGGCCAAGGAGAGTCACAAACTCACCCGGATTAATGGTGAGGGAAAGTTCATTAACGGCGACAACTTTCTCACTTCCGTTTCCGAACTCCTTTGTGAGGGCGCGAAGCTCGAGCTTTCCGGTTGTTTTTGCCATTTTTCCTCCCTAGCGACCAGTCACTAACGGACGATCCGTTGAGACTTGGAAGCGACGAACAAGAAGATTTATCAAGCCGCCGATTACCATGATTAATACGATCAACATGCAACAGAGCGCGAAGACATTTCCATAACGACCTTGGTCTGCTTCGGCAAGAATCTTCTGGGTAAGTATTGAAATATCAGGCGTAACCAAGAAGATGATAGGCGATAGCGTTGTCATCGAATGAGCAAAGGCGTACATCAATCCCGATAAAAACGCACCGCTAATTAGCGGAAGGGTTACAAGTCGGAAAGTACGTCCTCCTGAAGCACCCAGTGATGCCGAAGCCTCTTCAATGGATGGGTCGATTTGTTGCAAGAGCGAAATTCCAGATCTTTGGCCAGCTGGACTTGATCTGATTATGTAAACCATAACGATTGCAACCGCTCCACCAAAAATCGCTGCGCCTCCTGCTACCTGCGGGAAAATGGTGACTCCGCCGATTTTCACCGGATCGTTATAGGTAATCGCATATCCAATACCGATGACCGTTCCTGGAACCGCAATGCCTAGCATTCCAAGGAAATCAAGCGCTTCTGATCCGCGGCGAACCTTTCGAATTACCAACCAGTCAATCAGCATTCCAAAAATTCCGGCAAGAGGAGTAGCCAATAGGGCGAGAAATGTTGTCGCCTTCACCGCAGCATTAGCAAAACCACCTAGTAAGTATCGGAAATGTTCAAGAGTGAAACTATTTTCAACTCCGATTATCTTTACAAATGCTCCAAGAACTACGGTTGCATAAACCATTACGATCAAAGATGTCAGTAAGAAAGTCACAGAAAGCAAGAAGAATCTTGCAGGCCTCGACGTGACCGCCGTTGGACGGCCAG
>JACCDO010110401.1_pt1 | contig 15985 bp, 13 predicted proteins | sample 7446101 | NCBI WGS metagenome assembly JACCDO01 (sample SAMN15323440, study PRJNA562643) | freshwater metagenome | isolation source: river surface water | place: USA:Blue River Watershed | collected 2017-08-16
TCTTCATCAAGCTAGGCCAAGCCTTGTCCATTCGTCCCGACATCTTATCCCCCAGAGCAATGGTGGAATTGCAACAACTCTGTGACAAAGTCCCATCGTTTGACAGTAAACTTGCCATGAAAACAATCGAAGAAGAACTTGGTAAGCCAATCGACGTCTTGTTCTCGCAAATAACCGACGAGCCAGTTGCCGCGGCGTCGCTTGGTCAGGTTTACAAGGCAACTTTGAGAAGCAACGGTGAGGAGGTGGCGGTCAAGGTGCAACGACCATATGTACTTGAAACTGTTTCATTAGACTTGTATCTAGTGCGCAAGCTAGGCATGTTCGCCAGGAATTTCCCGTCAATTTCTAACCGTTTAGACATTGTCTCGTTACTGGATGAGTTCGCCGGTAATTTTTATCAAGAATTAGACTATAATTTAGAGTGTGCGAATGGCTGCAAGATAGCGGAAGACATGAAGAAGCTTCCGATGGTGGTAATCCCTCGCAACTATCCCGACTTCACCGCGCGACGGGTTCATGTTGCACAGTGGGTGCAAGGTGAGAAGTTATCCCAATCCAAAGCAGATGATGTTGGAGCACTTGTGAACTTAGGTGTTATCACATACTTAACACAACTACTTGACACGGGATTCTTTCATGCGGATCCTCACCCAGGCAACATGTTGCGCACCCCAGACGGCAAGCTAGTGATTCTAGACTTCGGGTTAATGACGAGAATAACCGACGACCAGAAGTTCGGTATGATTGAGGCTATTGCGCACCTTATTCACCGTGATTACGATGAAATTGGTAATGATTTTGTGAATTTAGACTTCATCCCCCGCGGTACCGACACGCGACCCCTAATCCCCGCCCTAAGTCGAGTCTTTGATGCAGCACTTGCTGGTGGTGGTGCTAAAAGCATTAATTTCCAAGCTTTAGCATCTGATTTAGCAGAAATTACCTTCAAATTTCCCTTCCGTATCCCTCCTTACTTCGCGCTCATCATCCGCGCGATATCCGTCTTGGAAGGGATTGCTTTAGTGGGTAATCCCGAGTTTGCCATCGTAGATGAAGCCTATCCTTACATCTCACGGCGTCTTCTAACGGACGAAACGCCGCGGTTGAAGCAGGCCTTCCGTTACATGGTGTACGGCAAGTCGAATAACTTGGATATTGATCGGATTATTGACATGCTTATGGCGGTAGAGAAGTTTATTGCCGTGAAGGATCAAGGGGACGGGAGTGCGTACAAGGTGGATGGAGTGCGTGGAAGCACTTTTGTTGGAAGAGCAGGTGATAATGAAGTTACCAAGAAAATTGAAATACCAGTTAATTCATTGAATGATGGTGTTGTTGGATTAGTTCCAGGTACTCACTCACTCTTACTTACTCACTCACTCTTACTCACTCACTCTTACTCACTCACTCTTACTTACTTACTCACTCACTAGGTACAGGTGCCTCCTCAACAATAGTAAAAGCAAGTGAAGCGACTTCTGCTAACAGCGACGCCATAACGAGGGAAGCGTTCAAGTTCTTCTTCTCTCCGGAAGGATACCAAATCCGCGAGTTTGTCTTGGAAGAAATTACTAACGGCTTTGACGCCCTATCGCGTGACGCACTCCGTGAACTTGTTCTTGCTTTAGGGTTAAAGAACCTGGTACCGCCAGTCCTGCGCTCATTAGCACCTAAACTTACACCTGATGATAAGAAGAAAGTTGAGTCAATAACCAAGTTAGTGAACTTCTTGATACGTGGTGAGTTAGTAAGCAGTTTACCCACGACTGCACTTGCCTCGCGGATGTGGACAACGGATCTTATCAATGCAGCACAAAAACCAGAAAATCAAGAGAAATTATTACAATTATTACCAACAATAAGGAAATATAGCGTCCCAATGAGGGAGTTCGGACAGAAAGTAGTGAGTAGGTTGGTGGAGAAAGCATCCTCGCGGCTACTTCGCTATGCATCAACTGCAATATTTGGATAAATTTGTTATGAAATGTAGTTAATTAATTGGGATATAATACTATTTTACAGACCTGTTCATGCGCTAGGTGCGTCGCTCTTACTCGCTTCCTTCTCCTTCTTACTCTCTTTCGCATCACGAATTGTCATCTTCTTGGTATCTTTCACTTGCTTTTCTTTACCACCTGCAACACTTGATGCTGCTGCATTTGTTGTAGTAGGTGTTGGTGCTGCACTCGTTGGAGTAGGCGCTGTTGTAACAGGTTCAGATGGGTTATTACTTTTATTTCCACGTTCTTTCTTGACTCTTTTTTCAAGGTTTGAAGGTGGTACAACGATATCTTTTGATGCATTAGTAGCCGTTGAAGCTGGAGGAGGGACACTAGTAGACTGGGTGGTTGCAGGTGTAACAGCGGTAGGAGCTGCACTTGCACCTTCATCCTTCTTGCCACCATTTTTCTTTCTATTCCTCTTAGGCTTGTCAGTGACGGCACTGGTGCCATCTGCTGCAGTAGCAACAGCTGTGGAAGCTGCACTTGAAGCAGTATTTGGTGGATTGTTGACCGGAGCACTCGCTGCACCAGCCGCCTTGTCTGTTACCTTCTTCTTGGACTCCTTTGGTACTGCTGGAGCACCACCTGTTGGTACAGTAGTTGCCGTTGTAGAAGGCGCAGCAGCTGCTGCTGCTTCATTCTTTGGGGCTGGTTTCTTCTTGCCTTGCTTGCTGTCTTTAGGCGCGGCATCCGAGATAGTTGCTTTAGCTAGTTGACTACTTACTTCTTCGACATTCTTGGATTTCTTAGTATCGTTCTTAGGAGCTGCTGCGTCACTCGAACCTTTGTTCTTATTTTGAACAGGAGCTGGTGGTGGCACAGGAGCTTTATCTACTTTCTTTGATTGAGCTGGAGGAAGTGATGCTAATGAATCAGTGGCTATGCGTGCATCACCAGATCCACGACCACCTGATCCACGACCACTGTCTCTACCACCTGATCCACGACCACCTGATCCACGACCACTGTCTCTACCACCATATCCACGACCTCCGATGTCTCGTTCTCCTCTACCTCGTCCTCCTCCGTGCATATTGTACTGTTTTTTAAAATCAAACAGCTGATTTTGAGCTGTCTGTACTTCCGCATAGAGATTCGTTGCTGAGTTGATAAATTCCTTTACGGCCTCGAGCTGATATCTTGCCATGCGAACAGCTGTGTGTGTACCAACAACGTGTAGTGTATTTTTATTAGTATTCACATCCACTTTCAATAACTCCGATGTTTTCTTAAAGTCCTCCTGAGTAATTGAATGAGTGAATGATTGTGGATAGAGAGTGGGTGCTCAAGGAAGAGAGTTTATACCTTCACGTTATTGCGGTAATCAGATAGATATTGTGCTTGAGCAGGAGTTAAAGAAAACTCTTCATCGAACAGTTCAACTGATTCTCTTGCTTTCTTCACTGACTCTTGGTCACTACCATATATGATAATCTTGGCTTTGTCCTGACCTGCTGGTGGGTCTATTATGTTTATGTTGACATTATACTTGGCCTTGATCTAAGTGAATATGCGAGTAAGTAGAGAATTTAATGGGTAAGATGAGTGAGTCATTAACCTCATTCACATGTGCTCCAGATTTACCAATAACAAATCCAACAAGTTCTTTCTTTACATGCACTTCCATGGTCATGCCACTAGCAATTTCTCCCTGTTTATTGAACAATTCATTCTGTGTCTCCTGCAACTTAATCTCTATTGACTGTAATCTCATTTGATTCCTTAAATTAGTTTCCACTAATTTTCTGGCAATCGATGCGGAGTCTACATCGGGTGCCTTGATAACAACTGCTTGCAATGAAGAATCAAAAAGGATCGAATCAATACTGGTTTGTTGTCTTATTTTAAATGTAATTTGTTGAAATTTAGGATCCTTCGCAAATGCTACGAGGTCATTGGGCAGCTTTACCACCTCTTCTACAGCAGCCAATCGACTGCGCATGTCCTTGATCATTATTTCTAAAATAATTAATAAAATAAGTAATTGTTAAGAGTAAGAACGTGCACTAGCGATAAAGTAAGTAGCACGTATCTAAGCAAGTTCGCTGACCTACAAAGAGTTCTACGAAAGATCTTTTTTTCTACTTTTTTCGCGGAGATTTTTGAAAAAACAAAAAATTTAAAAAGAAGGTAAAGCGAAGTAGGAATAGGAGCACCTAAGCACACTTGGCTAGGCGAGCGAAGGTAGTTTAAAGAAGTATGTCGATGCAGAACTACTGCCAAGAGACGAAGGTGGGGAAGTGGTTGATCACCACGGAGGCTGCGTGTGATATTCCAGAAGGATTAACTCTTTTCAGTGATAATGAAGAGGGACTAGTAGTTGAAATCATGAATAAAGATTTGCCAATCAAGATCAAAATTAAGTGCGATGATGCCTCGAGCAGCAGTAAACGCACTACTTCATCCGCTTTGCCTCTTTGGTTGCAACATGTTATAGTCGATGGTAATAACGATAATGAAAAAGAAAAGAGTGATGAATCACCGATGAATAAGAAATTGAAACAAGAGAAGACACAATCGCGACCTATATTCAATACAATCACTCCATTGCCTAGCGATAAGATGGTTGTAAGTGATGCATCATCTCTTGCTGATAGATTACTTCCTATTACTCAGGTTACACCTTCAGCAGCTGTCGATGAACCCATTGCATCATCAACCTTGACAGAGAGACATGGTCATATATACTTTCAAAATAAATTAAATAATATTTTATACGTTCACGGAGGTGTCAATGGTACTGAAACGTTGGGAGATATCGTGTCGTATACCATTAACTATGATGACAACAACGCTCGTATTATCCGTCCATTAAGTAATAACCAATCTAGATCATGGCATTGTGCTGAATATTTAGAGTGTAAGAATCTTATTATAGTATTTGGTGGTGAGTGTAAGCGCAACGATGAGACAGTCTACTATGACGATGTACAAGTGTTTGACATGACCATCGAGTTATGGTACCCTCCTTCAGTGAGTGGGAAAGGACCCTCTAGTAGATCGGGACACAAATCAGGGATACTCTTCGATAAGTATCTCGTAATTTATGGGGGACAGAAGAATGACAAGTTCCCTCACAATATTCACGTGTTGGATACACAACGTTGGCATTGGAGTAGTCCAAAGGTAGATGGAAAACCACCACATGCACGAGGGTATCACACTTGCACGTGTGTTGAGAAGAAAATGTTACTATATTATGGTGGTAGTGACAGCACCAAGTGTTTTAATGATGTACATTTGTTAGTATCGAATGATAAAGGACAAGGCTGGAAGTGGGAACAGCCTGATATTGTAGGATATAAACCCACAGAAAGATGGAATCACTCGGCAGTATTGATTCATAATGAAACCTATTTATTAGTGCATGGTGGTTGGACCTACCACGACAGCAAACCAGTACCGTTGTATGACTATTGTATTTTAGATTTGAGGACTTGGTCTTGGTATGAGATTGATCCCAAGTATATGGAAGCGAATATGATAACCATAAATTGTAAAGAGAATACTGATGCAACTACTTCACACAGTATTCTGAGTCCTTCGGAGTATGGACAGACTAATATTACTGCTTTGACGCAGGTATTCAATGACCGGAAATACGTGGTTTATCTATGTGATCTGGTTGCCGCCAAGGACAGAATCAAAGAAGTGCAAATGAGTAAAGACACAAGAGTTATAAGTGAACAAATTATAGTAGATTACATAGTCAATGTACTTAAGAAGTAGTCGCTGCTGGTGCATCTAATTTTATATTTTCTACTGACTCTGCTAATGCGTTACTACTATCACTACCACCTGTTATATTGTCTTCTATTTTCTTCTTAATTTTTTTAACTTTCGTTGGTTGTCCTGCTGGAAATGTTACTTTCATTGAATATGCGTCTTCACCATCAGCGTAATATCCTTCTTCTACTTTCTCTATCGTATATCCTAACGTCTGCGAATACAAGTGAAATGCTGCCATATTGGTATATCTAACATGTAATGAACAATAATGAGCACCAAATGCTTCTTGCATTCTTGCATGTGCTTGTCTCATTAATCTTGTTGCTATACCACATTTACGATGTGTCCTTAAAACTGCTAATGATGTGATATGGCCATGTGCAGGTACTGCATCTTCTTCCATTTTAGCTAACACATATCCCACAATTTTTCCTTTATGATCCTCCGCAACGTGTAGCAGCTGTGGCCACGATAAAATGTGATATTGATAGTATTTAAATTGATAATTCTCCGGTAAACACCACAAGTTGGAGTTCTGCATCTGAATTAGATCATCGGCGGTAGCCTGACGAATAGAAACTACCATTTTAACGTGATCTCTTTCTTTACTCCTTTTCGTGATGAGAGATTATCCGGCCTCATCTCGATGTATATACTTGTTTTTTTAATCATTAACTAGGTCTTATGAATGTAGAAACATTGGGCACTTCTTGCGATGGTAACGTCAATAGCATCCAACTGATTGTTTGAAATCTCTGCTAATATTTTATTTTATTTTTTTTCATGTTTGACCTATTTTATAAATGTTAATATTGTTAAGCGACAGATCATTCTATTGGTCTAAGTTCATTTCTCTTCTTAGTTGTTTATTGATCAAAAATCACAGCTACATCCTAACCCTAGTTCCGCATAAGAAGCGATAGTCTCAAGGCCATTCTAGAAAAGTAGAATCCGACAGAAGAAGAAGCAAAATGGCCAAGAATATTGCACCAGTGAAATGGTATCGCTCGCTCCTCCCTCCTACATGCTATTAGCTGCTTATTCAAGCATGCATTTGATCATGTGTGTTTACTTAATCTATCATATCCTCATTTATGTACTAGTTACAATCCTCATTCAACCTTCTTCTTTTTTGCTATAATTACTCATTAATTAACCTTGTAACTCGCTGTCTAACTTCCTCATACGACACAGGGCACAGAGAAAAGACTCTCTTTATGTAACTATTAGTTTAGCAGATGTTAAAGACTCTAAAATTGATTTAACAGAAAAGAAATTAGTTTTCTCCGGTAAATCTGACGGTAAAGAGTATGAGTTAGATCTTGAGTTTTTCAAAGGAATTGAAGTAGAAGGAAGTATCTATAACACATTACCATCATCAGTACAAATGAAATTGAATAAAAAAGAAAAGGATGAAGAATTTTGGCCAAGATTATTATTGGACAAAGTAAAAGAAAAGACTAACGTGAAGATCGATTGGGACAGGTATCTTGCATCACTAACTCGCTATGTTATTTATTCATTTACTTAATTTTCCTTATAATTTTTAGATACAAAGACGAAGATGAAGCCGATGGTGATTTCAACACAGAAAATCTTGATGGTGGTATGGATTTCGGTGGTATGGGCGGCATGGGAGGTATGGGCGGCATGGGTGGTATGGGCGGCATGGGAGGCATGGGAGGTCCTGGCGGATTCGATATGGTCAGCATTTATTTACCACTCACTTCAATACGTACTTACTCACTTACTTCGTAGGCTTCATTAATGGCTCAAATGGGAAAAGGTGGTATGGGTGGTATGGGTGGAATGCCACCTGGTATGGGTGGTGATTTTGGCGGTGAAGGTGATGAAGAAGGTGATTCAGATGATGATTTACCAGATTTAGAGCCAACTAATTAAAGAATAATCATTTATTAGTATTGTACAATTTTTTACAAAGTAATAGCCCTACTTTCTTCTCTTGCTTATGGAAACGGAAAAATCTTGAAATGAATAAATTTAAATGCAATGTATAACGTGGTTGCAATGACTAGGTAGCGACCGACAAATGTGTCTATTTTCTCTATTAGTGATCTCACTGCACCAAGGACATCGCCATAACCTTTCAGTAGTGTTGCAGCGAGATCTAATCCTCTATTCTTCATAGCTGCAATTTGTGTGCTCTTTAAACCTTTTCCTATCCATCGCGCGGGCAACCCTGTTAGCGCGTCCAAATATATAAATAAAACGGAGATAATTTTTGTGCTACCTAACAGTATAAAATTTGAAGCAACAGCAAATATTGTGCCTGCAAGAAAGGTCTCAACAGTTTCATGTAATGGTAAAATCCAACTTAATCCTTTTTGTTTAACAAATGGGATTATAGCCTCATATACAAATGATTCAAGTACACATAATTCTAATCTAACACGTAATAGTACGCTAGCTATTAATGGGCCATATTCTGCAACATTATCTGCTCCAACAAGTGAATTTGCTGTAGCTTTTAGTATTTGATAAATGCTGTCTGACGCAGGACAAACTGGTTGAAATGTAGAAGGATTGAAGGAGTCCATGGGAACAATAGCATTGGATGCCGGCAACATATTTACTGTCAAAAAAAGTGTCGACAAAAGTATCCCCACTATTGAAGGGACTAGAAGTTGCATAAAGTTTGGTCGCGTCTCAATTCCTGTGAGAGATGGAGCGACATCGTCGTCGATTTTATCAGACACCATATATATTTCATTTTTACTTACAACTTTCGATATATGACACGGCTGAATTGATAATGGAGGCTTCATACAGAAGCCGCTTACTGAGCCCAGCCCAAACAAGCAGATAGCTATTATTGCGCGCATTTTCTTCTCTATCACGAGGAAAAATGGTTTTTATTTCTATTTTTAAAAATTTTACACGTACCATTAAGGGTGTGGATTATGTAGTGAAGTAGAAGGAGTTAAGGAAGAGAAAATAACTTATGTCCCAACAATTATTAAGTAAGATGGGGCTTAATGGCGTCTTTTTATGCCATTTCCTATATTGTAATGTTTAAATATGGAAGAGTACCGGTTGAATGATTCGCCGATTCGGAATCGGATTGAAATAGTACACTCGCTCCTTTAAGAGCTCATTGTTATCAACAGGATGGACTCACTGGTGAGCATCCAGTGTCCTTCTGATGAGCCGTCGTTCGTCCTTCAATTCGTCTCTGTCAGTGATATTCCAATGCCGTTAGCGCCCACTACACTAAACGCATTCATCAGGTATTCCTAGATATCTTCATTTCACGTCTATTAGCGCGCTCATATCATTCGCTTTAGATCCTATATTGCCATTGAAGTCACCAAAAGGAATGATCCTAAATGCGTATATAAATGTATCTCAAATGTTGTACAAACAAATCGACGCCTTCATTGTAGTAGCGAGTGTGTACTTAATAGCTATAGAGACTTCCGTATCGATCCTCCACGTGGTTCGTATGTATGTATTGAATTGTATAATTGGTTAGACGGAAGTGATGTATATAACACTGGAAGTAGTAATAGTGAGTTGATAGGTAGCGTGAATATCCCGGTAAGTAAGCTCAAGGAGAGTGAAAGCTTATTAAATTTTGAATTGATATGTCATAAGTATGGTAATTACCGTAAAAACCCTAATTTCTCGGTGACATTAAAGCGTTGTTACATGCACAAAGCTCCACCGATATGCAAGACAATCTTCCTGATACGTCACGGTGAAAGCACATGGAACCAAGCACAAGAGCAGAAGAATGTGGCTGGTTTGATAGCATATGACCATGCATTGACGCAGCGAGGGATCGACCAGGCAACGGTCCTCAACTCTCGCTGGAAACAGTTTGCTGCTGAATATACCACTATGGCTACTGAAGCGAAATACGAGGTCAGTGTGACCGGGGATGGTAGTGACTATACTACTACTCCTGCACAGCAACAGGCGACTGTATTACAAGTTGCCGAAGAGATATTTGCTGATGAAAACTATCCGTTAGACTTTATCCCTAAGAATACCCATCACGAAGACTATAATGATGGGGAAATGAATGACGAGGTAAGCGGACGTCCCGAGGAGTTGAAGGATCACGAGGCGATCATCAAAGAGTGTTACGAAGGCGATCCCGCTTCTATTAGTGACGACGACGACGAGGGTGTGGATGCTGCACCCTCCAAAGACCTTGTTGGATTCATCTCCCAATCAATAAGGAAAAGCTTGAAACCACCACGAGTGAGTGTTAGTGAACAAGGAGGAGTTGGAAGAAGAAGTAGTTACACAACACTAGCCCAGTACATGACAACCACATACAAAGGATCGAGTATACGATCGAGTACACAGAAGATGCTTAGAGGCTCTATAACGGATATCTTTCGTTCCAATCCCCGTCAAAGTGTGCGAGCATCTATCTCATCACCTGCACGGATGCCAGCACGTAATAGAAAGAATCGGCGTCACTATTTACGCCGTTTATTCATGAAGTCCAACACTATATACACCTCACCACTGACAAGAGCTGTGCAAACCGCGCTTGTTGCACTTGCTCAGCATCCAGCTGGGCGTTGTAACGGGATTACCTTGTACTCTCCCATAAGAGAGTTCAAGTCACCCGGTGGCTTCGATACTATTGGTGTTGCATGTGGTGAGACTGCTATACGCAAACGGATACATGAAGAGTTTACAAAACATATAAGTCAAGAGAGAAGCCAAGAACTGTTGAGCTGTCACCACTTGCATGCTGCGGATGCCTCGCACCCCTGGTGGACTCCTGTCTCCTCATACGACAATAAACAAGATAAAGAAGAGAGAATGCGTGAGTTTGCCAACTTCATTCGGTACTGCGAGGACACGTCGCCGATATTTGTGGGTCATTCTTTGTTCTTTAAAACGTTTTGTAACCGTCGGATATCTACTTACCTAGCTCGGAACAGACCGGCGTTAGTTGCGAACATGCGCAAGTATAAGCTGGGTAACGCGGTGTTGCTAGCGGTTACTCTCGTCTTCACGAATAGTGACGTAGGGAATGGCTGCTGTGACGGCAAGATAGTTGACGCGGATTTGATTTGTGGCGGGGGATTTGAAGGAGGTGATAGCTTTGATGGCGATGAAAGAGAGGATGTAGTTCGCATTGAGTCCACTAGGAACCTTGCAACTGGCACCGAGTTGATTGGAATTGATGTAACGAAGCCAGAAGAGATCCAGATCGCCGGTCCTGAAGGCGAGAAGAAGAAAGGAGGACTCGTAAGCCAGCTATTTGCAGGTGTTTTTCGAAAGTAAATTTGTAAATAAGTAACAACATACACAATATAACACCTTGTTTTCAAGGGAAAATCCGGCTGTAATGGGCTTGCAGCACCCCCTCGTCAACGGCTAGGTCGTAGGTTGCGGTGGGATGGAAATGCTTCTGTAGTTCATCGGAACAATGCTTTGTTAGTATTTTTCTGAGATCTTTCGTCTGCAACGCATGGCAATGGGCGTTGAAAGAGTCGATCACGCTCTCTAGTGCCGTGAGGGACTCGTACTCGGCTACGGAGTCCAGCAGACATGCAACTAGCACCTAGGATATACAACGAATACAGTGAGTGAGTGAGTTAGTGAGTAAGTGAATGAGTGAGTAAGAAAGTAAGTGAGTAAGTAAGTGAGTACCAGTGGGAGCATAATATTAAAATTTGTAACAAATCCCTGATCCCAGACAAATACTAACGTATCTATGGAGAATAGACTACTCAGTCCGCGGATCAGCGACTCATTTATAAACGAGTCAAAAGTGGTGTATCGATAGCCGCGATCAGACGGCCTGAAGGCCTTCAACTTCATGGCTAGCTTGGAATCGTATTGATTCAATAGCTCCAAAGTGTAGGGTAGGACCGGCGATGTCGTGATCAGGTTACGACCGTTAGAAATACCGATATACTTGGGATCGGCTAACGCCAATAATTTCTTGAAGATGAACACATCGAAGGCGTCCCCGTTCCCATTCGTCTCCAGTGTTTCTGTGTATTTGTTAGCCTTGGAGATGTTGCCGTAAACGACGATCAGAGGTAAAATAACGGCAAAAAGGGTGTCAATGGGAGTAAAGTCCTCCTCTCGGTGGGGTATAACGATGCCTTGCAGCTTCATAAACATGACAACAACATCCTTGATTAGTGCGGCTAACTGCCGCGAGGAAATCTCAACGTAACTGTTGTCTAGAATGGAGTGGCATCGTTGGGAGATCATGGCATCAAGAGCTGGCGCTAGTTTACTAACGGCTAAGGATAAATTCGGATTATTTTTCTCAATATCAACAGTGTGAAGACTAAAGTCCCAGATATGTGGTCGAAGGATCGCTGGAATAGGTTTATTGATGAATAATTTCATAGTGGATGAGAGCTGTGGTGGTGATGAGACCAAAGCATCAATCACTGTGGCAGTACTAACATCCATCAATATTGCAGTATTTGCTGGCATGTTACTTGTATGCATGGCTTTGTTGATCCATGGTGTTAATGATTTCATTGGTCCTTCTTCCTTCCTGCTCTCTACTGGTATGTGTTCTCCTGCTAGTTCTTTCAACTTTAATTTCCTTTTTTCTTCTTCTTTCTCTTGTAAATATCGATATAACTCTTCATCAAGCGCATCATTCATATGACGCATAAAATATTGCAACGGTGTACCTTCACCTTTTACTAACATATCCTCAAATATTGATTCCACAACTGCAGCTTGCTCCTCTTCATTTAACTGTGAGATTCGGCTTGCTTTACCCGTTAGGTTGGTTATATACTTCATTGAAGAGTTCGTCATTTCCTCCAACAGTTCCTCCCATTGCCGACCAGTGCAAGCAGCATCAATGGCTCTATCGAGCAACCTATTATGGCTCATACAGCAAGCAGCGTGTCTTTAACTGTTTATCCTGTTGCAGGCTGTTGGCACCAGTGTTGGGATTTTTTAATTTTTTAAAAAAACTTTGAATCGGTACCGGCGTGTTTGAACCACATAGAAAGCAGTTTAAACTTATAACTTGTGTTTGTTATTGCTGCTTGTAGAAGAATCCTGTGTTTTTCATCCTTTTCACCCTTTTGTCATCTCTGAAACTCTCTCCTCTCTTTCAAACGGTACGCCCTAATCCCTTCGTGAGAAGCGAAAAACTTCGTCAAACGAAATCAATTGAACATAGTACTTTTAAAATCTTGGTGTTGTTACTGTTGGTGTTGTTACAAGTAGTAGATGAGCACCAAATCGAGAGGCCAGCGGTCGTCTATATTGGCCCGCATGTTATCAGGTATTTGTCTTGTCTCTTCCCAAACTTTGCTTTACTTACGACTTCTTTATCTATTTAAATTTAGGCTCGAAGCAATCTAGCATGATGAGTCGCGGCCAGATTACTGTAAAGATCGATGATAGTGGTAACTTAATACGACAAAAAAGTGCACGTAAAAGTCCCTATTCTAAGTCCGAAGCAGACATGTTAAACGAGATTAAAGAGGAGAATAGTACTATTGGCTTCATGACTAATAAGCTTGATCTATTCTTCGAGACATCACTACCTGAAATCATTAAGGATTCGGTATCAAATTTACCCCGCAGCTATCTCTATGGCTTTGGTCTATTTGCGCAAGCTGTTGCATTAATATCATTCATATTATTCATATACTTTAGTTACATTCAAGAAATTACATCATCGTTTATATCGTTAGACTTTACCACTGGGCGATGTGAGAATGTCGTGAAGTCTGTCACAGGTACCTTCACTGGTAGTGATGATGGATACTGGGCTGGTGCTTCAGAGTATCAACTTGCAAACAGTAAATATAATTTTGAATTTTATAACTTAGCACAACTAGCTAGTGAATTTGAACTGATGATGAACGAATACTCCGATGACATATCCAACATCGGCAGCATCGCCAAGAACCAAACATTGCCCGAAAACTTGCTATATTGGGCCACGTACAAGAAGTCTATTTCCGTTGATGGTAATGATCAAGTGTTGACCTTCACTGGTTCTCCTGCCGCCATCTTCAACACCGACAAGTTTCTCGTTGCATTGGGATCGTCTGACTATAGGAATTGCTCGATCGCTGATTCAACCTATTGGCAACCAACACATCGATATTATACGTACAATGCAAAGGTGGAGATGCAGTGGACGGTGAGTGACTACAAGCAAACCGCGTGCTACGACATCTCTACCCCAGAGCAATTTAACTACGACTCTAATTACGATGGCGACAAGCTGACTATACAGTTGGACTTCAACTCGTACACTGTAGCTACTGCAACGAACTTAGGGATTGTAGACATTGAACACCTATCACCTTCCTTCGAAGACACGAACTTGTACTACCGCGGCAGGAACTACACTTACAACTTGTACTTCGACGACCGCTTTACATTGATGGACCGTGTCTACTGTCTGGTCAACAGCAGTGGCACCGACACCATCTCCAGCAATCCCTTCAGTACGTTCTGTTTTATGGCTCTGGGTAAGTACCTAGCTATACCAGTGTTCAACTCATGGGGTTACTACGACTCTTCGTACACGACACATCGGTGTGAATGCCCGGTTGCGGATGACTCTTACTGCAACAACCTAGACTTGCTGGTTTCCTTTATTTATTTCCCCTCCGAGCTCAACCTGGATCCTAATTGGACGAAAAATAATCTCATGGGAACCAAGTTATTAGACCTCGCATTGAAGGTGATACTCACTACATCAACACCACTCACATGCCCACTTACTTACTCACTCACTATAACAGTACACCGCATCGGAGTTATCGCAGCTGGCTTGGAATGCCTCCAACGCACTGAGTCAGAAAGGAGCAGAGTATCTAGAGACCCAATTTTTTGATTTCTGTGACAATGAATGCGCGGTTTTCTTGGTGAACGCGTACACCGACAACCAGCAACCATTAGTGACGCCTTACTACTACCAGCTGACTACTGGCTCATGCACTGACACATTTACCTCTAAGAATTTCTCTCAACTGGTAACTTCTCCTCCAACGGATCTCGTCGAGAGTTACTTGAAGTGTTACTCTTACCGTAATTATGCGTTTCTAAACTCAGTCGGAGTTGCAGCTGGTAGTGTGCAGTCCGCGATGCCTATCATGCTTATGCTTATCATGCCTATTATCTACATATTCCTCAAGTATAACGGCTTGCTTATCTTCTTAGAAGAACGGTACCCTCCACTGGAGAAGGAGCAAGCCTTGAAGGAGTTAGCAGAGTATATATTGATGATAAGAGATGGTAAGAAAACCCCATTGAAGAGAACAGGTTTAGTTTATAGGATCACAGAAGAGCTCATCACTGCAGCGCGACAGTCTGTGTTAGAAGAGGATGAGATGGTCAAGGATCTCACGTCGAATCCAAACAAGATACCTGGAATAGAGAACAGAAGGAAAAGTATCTTCGCCATGAACCGCACCTTCAGTATGATGCCACGCAGTCGCACCACCAGCATGAATTCCATTGACAATTCAAGTTTCCGCAGAAAATCTAGCTTTGAAGACAGTAACTACTCCTCTGCTGAGGACGACGACGATGAGAGTGGCTCCGATGGGACGCGTGGTGAGGATGAGACTAGTAGCAGGCGAAATTCTACTAGACGGCCGTTTAGTCACGAGGACAACGACGACGACGACGATGATGAGAGTGATGATGACGACGATGAGAGTGACGATGACGACGTTGATAACCATGTTCAGCTTGGTGCGTACTCGTCCCATGTGCGACGTCCTAACGGCGCTGGTAAAGTCTCTATAAACATCAATGAAGAGTCCAAGGTATCGTTTGCGGATAGCTTCGACCGAGGTGGAATCAAGCATCGATCCCCACCAAAACCACCAAAACCAACGGATAATTCTAGCTATGCCGAGATATAGACCGACGCCAACACACATGAAGATACATTTGTAATATTTATAGTAAATACATTTTATAACTCTGTCGACGGCATCAGCTGGTAGTTGTTCATTTGCGTGTTCATCAAGGAATAGTAGTAGCCGCGCTTCTCCATTAGCTCCTTATGCACTCCAACTTCTGCAATTTTTCCTTCTCTAACAACACATATTTGATCCGCATTAATGATCGTGCTGAGGCGATGCGCAATGACTACTGTGGTCCTGTTGGACATGAGTCGACTCAGTGACTCCTGCACTAAGGCTTCACTTTCACTGTCTAATGCGGATGTACTCTCGTCTAAGATAAGTAGTGAAGCATCCTTTAATATTGCCCTCGCCATTGACACGCGTTGCTGCTGACCACCA
>JACCDO011152716.1_pt1 | contig 15984 bp, 16 predicted proteins | sample 7446101 | NCBI WGS metagenome assembly JACCDO01 (sample SAMN15323440, study PRJNA562643) | freshwater metagenome | isolation source: river surface water | place: USA:Blue River Watershed | collected 2017-08-16
GGACCGTTGCGCCGAGGCCGTCCAAGATCTCTTCCAGGGCCTTTCGAGCTCGGGGTGTGATGGCCCGGACCTTTCGTTTGGACCAGGCCCCCAACAGCTCCACTCCCTCGAGGTAGGTCTCCACAACACCTGTACGAAGGTCCATGGGTATGGGGCGGGGCACATCGACCGCCTAAGCACCCCCCGATCACCGCGAGCACCGCAGGCGCAAGCCCCACTTCTCCCCGGTCGTGTCGAGCGCAGAGCTACCTGACGGCGAGGCACTGTATACCGAGGAAAGAGGGGCCCTGGATCCCTTGGTCAGGTCAACGCCGGCCCCCTGTAGGAGAGGCGATAGAGCTCGAGGAACCGGGCGGGAAACCGGAGTGGGTGCGTGTAGATGAAGAGCTCCCGTGTGAGGTTGAAGGGAAATTGGTCGGGCGCGGCGTTCCACGTACGGCTCCGTCCAAAGGCCAGCGCGTTTTGGGACTGGCGCACAAGGAAGTTGTCGTGCAGGTCGGTGGCCCAGCACTCGTACACGGCGAGGTAGCGCTCGGTCGGCGAAGAGCAGTCGACCGGAACAAACGCGCAATCCGGAGAGGAGTACGCGAAGACGTAGGCGCCTCCCTGATCGTCGACGCGCAACACCAGCGCGAAGGTTGGCTGGCGGTCCCCAAGGTCCGCCTCCTGGAGGGAGTGAAGGGCCCGAAAGGTTAGCCCCGCGTAAAGGGCCGCGGCGAAGCGGTCCAGCTCTTCGCGCAGCACGTCGAGCTCGGCCGCGGTGAGCGTCATCCGCCCACAAGCCGGCGGAAAGTCCTCCAGCCACAACAGGTCGCCCACAAAGGACCGGGACGTGGCGGGCGCCGGGCCGACGCCGATGTCTGGGGCGGCGGCCTCCACGAGGCGACCGTCGATGAAGCTCCACACGTCGCCCGGCCTCGCCCAGGCGACGCGCGCCCGCGGGAGCAGGGAGGCGACCGCCCTGGCCACACCTTCGAGGTCCACATGGAATGCGTTGCGGTTCAGGTAGGCGAGAGAGCCCTCGAAGGCCCAGCCTCCGCCGACGAGGAGGAGCGCAGCCGGCGCGGCCCCGCGCTCCTCGAACCAGCGGTGCTCTTCCGTCATGTCGCGGGCGAGAGTCGCGGCCGCCCCATGGTCTGGCGCTCTCCAGCTCGTCTGAAAGGTGTACTGGTGCTCGTTGCCCGTAAAGGCCAAAAGGCCCGGCCGCCCGAGCCGGGCGAGGACACACGCGCGCATGGTGTCTGTGAGGCGGAGGTCCACGTGGGAGAAGAAGCTCCCGTGGCCCGCGAGGTCGCGAACGGTGTACGCGAGCAAGTCCCACTCCTCAATCCCGGCGGTGACATGATCGCCGGCGATTGGGAAGATCTCGATGTCTCCAATATGGATCGGCGCGCCGGCGCGCGCGCGCCGCACCGAGAAGCCCATCTCCTCGATCGCACCTTGCATCGCCGCGGAGGAGCGGGAGGGGATCCACACCGGCGTGTCGCGGGGAAGGAGGGAGAGCGTGAACGGATCAAAGTGGCCCTCGTGCTCATGGGTGAGGAAGAGGGCGTCGAGGCGTGGGAACCGGCTCGCATCGAGCGCGCGTTCGGGCCACACCACCAGCTCCCGGGTGAACGCGAAGCGTGCGCCGAGGAGGGGATCGACGGCCACAGTCGTGGAGGCCGTGCAGAAGAGCCAGCCGTGGTGTCCGAGCGCGCAGACCTGGAACATCCTCTCTCCAGAGCGTACGGTCCGAGAAATGGGTCCGGGCCCGCGCCACGGCGGACCCGGACCGACCCATCAGCGACGGGTGTTTTCGCGCCAGTTGTCGGTGTGCGTGACGCCACGTTCACCCGCGCGCACGCCGGTGCGCAGGGGGAGTCGCTTCTCGGGGTTCTCAAGCTTGGGGGTGACGACCACGGGCTGGGACTTGATGTTCATGGGAGCTCCGACCTTGGGGTTGGATTGAGCGGCCTTGTTGCCGGCTCGCTCAAGGGGTGCGTGTCGAGCCGATCTGGTTCACGTATTTTTTGACCCGCGTGCGTCCCCCACTCCCCGACCTGTCGCGTTGAGGATGGCGGCGCCCCCGTCGGACCTGTCCCCACCGGCCAGTCAGCGGGAACTTCGACCTGGCGCCCGCCCCCCGCGCTGGCGGCCTGGTGGCGCGGGCGCTCCTGACCCGATGGGGGAACCGGGCGCACCCAGAACGGCCAGGCCCGCACCCAACCGTTGCGGCAGAGGCCCGAGCACCGTGCGCCGACTTCACGAGGTGGAGTTCGGAACCTCGCGGAGGCGCTCACAGAGAACCTTCTCCCCTTCCAGAGAAATGTGGTACTCATGACGTTTTCCGCCGATCGGACCTCGCTGGGCGTGGCCCGCCGCGCGAAGAGACTCAACCCACCGCTTGAGCGATGCAGAACCCACTCGGAAGCGAGCGGCATCCTCGTCGATCGTGGAATTTCCCTCGAGGTAGGACTCCACGACGCGTGAACGAAGTCCCATGGGCAAGGGGCGGGGCACTTCGACCTTCAACGCCCCCCGGATCACGCGCGAGCGCCGCATGCGCATGCCCCCCTTCGGCCCCGACCGTGTCGAATCAGCAGAGCAAGGCGACGGAGAGGCACTGTAAGGGGTCCAGAGACGAACCCAACTTTTTTCGGCTTTCAACTCACCCGGGCAGCAAAGTCTCCTGCACATGCAGCCAGCGCAGGCCCCGCGGCGCGCGCGGGTCTACCCGAAAGACGGCGGTGGCGCGGCGCGTGTTGTCGGGGCTGCTGGCCGACATCGCGTTCTGCTGGCGCTCTTCGTAGGTGGCCACCACCAGCTCGGCGGAGGTGGCGCACAGGGTCACGCCATGGATGGAGGCGCTGAAGGCCGGATTCTTGCCATGGGCGCGGCGCACGCTGGGCGCGAGCTCCTGCAGGCTGACCACGGCGCCGTCGGGCTCGATGCAGCGGAAGGCGGGGTCCATGCGGGAGAGGAAGCCCCCCTCGAAGGCGGGCTCGCCGGCGGGCAGCGTGCCGGTGACCCAGTCGACGAAGAAGCGGTGCAGATCGGCGATCTCGGCGGTGACGGTGACGGACAGGTCGGGTGCGTCGGCGGACATGGGGGCTCCTGCTCGGATCATTGTGGCACGGCGCGGCCGCGGCGCCCAGGGGAGGCCGGCCTCTGGGGTGGCCCCGACGCGCCGGGGTGGCCGGGGACACCGGGGCAGAGTAGACCCTGACAACGATGTCGGAGCCTGCCGCGACCGACCCCGTGGAAGGGTGGCGCTGCGAGCCTGGGCTGTGCGCCCTTGGGGATGGCGCGATTCTTGCGACGACTCAGATCACGCCCCTGGAGTCCCCATGCTTGCCCCCTTGATCGTGTCCCTGTTTGTCGCCCACGCCGACGTTGGAACCCCGCCCGCCCAGGTTTCGCCTGCCGCCCTGCTCCCCGAGACCCCAACCGCGATGGCGGGGATCGGCGGGGCGGCCTTCCAATTCACCGGCTTCTGCGTGAGCACCGGCGGATGCACCCGCACGTGGGGGATCGCCGGCGCGGCCTCGCTTGGGGCCGATGTCCCGGTGGGAGAGGGCATGGCGGTTCGCGCGCAGGCCTTCGGCGCGGCCGCGGATTCCGACCCGCTCGGCGGCCTCTGGGTGAGCCTGCGCGGCCCCGTGGTGGAGGAGCGCCGGCTGGTGGTCAGCCCCTGGGTCGCTGCGGGCATGGGCATCTTCTACGGGGAGATGACGTCTGGCGGGCTCGCCGGCCTGGCCATTGACACGGGCGGCGACCATGTGCGCGTCGATGTCTCCCTCCCCTTGGTGGGGGCGGTGGCCGATCCGGACAGCGGCGTGGAGCCGTTCTATCTGGAGCCCATCGCGTTGATCGGGGAGTTCGGGGTTCGTTGGGAGGTGGGCGAGCGCAGCAGCCTGCGGGCCGGGTTGATGGGCATTCTGCCGGGCGTCGACTGGCAGCGGCAGATCGGCGACGACGGCAAGAGGCTGCAGATCGGCGTTCACGGCCTCGGATTTGTCAACACGGCGCGCGTTGGCTTCAGCCAGCCGCTGTAGGGGGCCCAGGAGCCCTCGACGGCGCGCCGGGCGTGCTTAGAGCCTCCCCATGCACGCCTCACGCCCGCAGGACGATGCCTTCCTGGAGCAGGCCCGCCGTCTGCTCGGCCCGCTCTACCGCTACCACCAGTTCGCCCTTGAAGGCCTGGAACATGTGCCGGCCACCGGTGCGGCCTTGCTGGTGGTGCACCACAGCCTCGCCACGTATGACGGCTTTCTGCTGGCCGACGCCATCTACCAGGGCACCGGCCGTCTCCCGCGGGGACTGGGCGACGATCGCATCTTTCAGATCCCCGGGCTGCGCGCCTTCGCGCGAAACGTGGGCCTGGTGCCGGCGAGCCCCGAGGCGGGCGAGCGGCTGCTGGGCGAGGGCCACATCCTGGGGGTGGCGCCGGGCGGCATGTGGGAGTCCCTGCGGCCGGCGGCCGAGCGTCGACAGAGCCGCTGGGAGGGGCGACGGGGCTTTGTTCGCCTCGCGCTTCGGTGCGGCGTGCCCATGATCTTCGGGGCCGTCCCGGCGGCGGATGACATCTTTCGGGTCTATGCCAGTCGACTGACCGATTCGATCTACCACCGTTTTCATCTGCCGGTGCCCTTGCTGCGCGGGCGGGGCCTGAGCCTGCTGCCGCGCAAGGTGCCGCTGCGGGCATTCCTGAGCGCCCCCCTTCGGCCACCCCCCTACGACCCGGCGCGCGAAGAGGCGCAGGTCGATGCGCTGCACGCCGCTGCCTGCGCAGAGATGGCGGCGCTGCTGCGACGCGGGTAGGGCCTGCGGGGCGGTCTGTCGGGCCGCTCAGGCGGGATCGATCAGGCGAAACGCCCAGTCGATGGCCTCCTCATTGGCGTGCACCACCAGCTCCTGGCCGCGCGCCACCGACTGAAAGCGGTCTCCCCTCCAGCTTTGCGGGCGGTGGTGGCTGATGAAGCAGGGCCGCAGACAGGGCGGCAATTGCCAGAGGGAGCGGGGCCCGCCGCCGGGCGCGGTCAACACGCGGTCGACTCGGTTGGTGAACAGACCGGCGCCGGGGAGGTCCCGATGGGTGAGGCGCTCCCGCGCCACCCACAGGGCGTTGTTGGGGCGAGCCCGCCTCCAGGGTCGGGCATGGGGGTGGTCGGCGGCCCAGTCGGGCAGCGGATCGTCGAGGCCGAGGGGCTGTAGCGACTCCACCTCCAGGTAGCCAAAGACGATGTGCTGGTCGGGCGCGCCGCGGGCCCAGCGCAGGGCGCCCTGGTGGTGCTCTGTCTGTCGAAACCAGCCAAAAAAGAGAAAGAGATCGCCCGGCCCCACGCCCTGATCGATCAGGTGGCGTTGGGCGCCGCCGATCTGTCCCAGGTTGGGCCGCCAGCCGGGCCGGCGGGGGCGGGAGGCCGGGTCGAGATCGGGATCGTGGTGGGCGTGGATGGGGTGCTGGCGTCGCGGCGCCAGCTCGGTCAACCACTGTGCAAGGAGGGTGCCCTGCACGCTGATCTCGTCGTAGCGCTGCGGATCAGCAGGCCGGTCTCCCTGGGCGTCGGCGGGGATGGGCAGGCTACACAGACGACCGTCCGGCAGGATTGGGCTGGGCATCCCCCCTGCGGCGCTGTCGAAGCCCTTCCGGCTGAGGATCACCCGCATGGGGCCTCAGTCGGCCGACTCACCGGTGTCGGTGTGCGACGCGGGCTCATCGGTGTCGTCGTCACTGTCGTGGCTGTCATCGGGATCGTCGGAGTCGTCGTCGTCATCGCCCTCGGCCGAGGCGCCCTTGTCGCGCTCGGCGGCGGAGACTTCGCCGTTGGCGTCTTGATCTTCGAAGACAGAGGAGTCCTGGGCCAGAACGCCGGCGAGGGCGACCGCCGCTGCGGAGTCGTTGGCCAGGGCGACGGTCTCGCCGCTCTGCAGCAGGCTGGCGTAGGGGTCCCACCAGTTCGGGGCGCCCAACTCCATCACATAGGTCGGCGCCTCGCCGAAAGCGCTGTCGGCGTTGAAGTAAATCGACGGCACCGTCAAGCTGGCGGAGAGGGCGCTGACGCCGTCGGTGCCCACCGCGGTCATCTGCACCGGGCCGGAGAGGTAGAGCTTGAGCCCGCACCAGCGACCGGCGGGCAGGCTGAGGGGCGTGTTGGCCAGGAGGTCGATGGTGGAGCGCACGGGCTCGTAGACGGGTTCGCCCGCGCAGGGGCGAAGCTCGATCAGGTCAAAGGGCGCCGACGCCTGGCTCAGGCGGAAGGTCGCGCTCTCCGCCGCGCGCGGCACCATGCCGATCGGGTTGCCCACCGCTGTCCCCTGGGAGGACTCCTCGGCCCGACAGGCGACGAGGGCCAGAATCAGGAGGGTGGGGGCGATGCGGGTCATTCCGAGGCTCCAGGGGTCGGGGCGGTCAAGGGGAACAGGTTGAGGTTCACCTGTAGCACCTGAGTACGGTTTTGGGTCGAGGAGTCACACAGGTCGAGGATGCGCTCCTGCATCTGGTCCAGCTCGCGCTTCAAGCGGGGAAGCAGCTCTGGGGCGATCGCCACGGTGACGCCGCAAAAGTGCCTTTCGGTGTGAGGAAATGCCGTCAACGCCTCGCGGGCGCGGGTGAGCATCGAGCGGTGGTAGTTGTGCACCGCGAGGCTGCGCACCTCGTGGGGCGTGACGAGGCTGCCGTCGGAGACCCGCACGGCGCCGCTCTCCTCGCGCACCAGCATGCCAAGGGTGAAGAGCAGCTCCAGGGCGGTCTGGGCCTCGGCCAAGGTGATGACCGGGCGCAGGGTAGCGGCGATCCAGGTCGGATCGGCCCGGAAGCCCTTCACCGTCGCCAGCTCCCGCACCGCGGGGAAGATCCAGCTCGACAGGTACTCAAAGGAGGCGCCTTCGATCTTTCGGGCCTCGCGGAAGCGGCGGGTGGCGCGCACCTTCTCCATCGCCCGGTTGCGCTCGTCGGCGTCTTCGGACTGGTCGAGCTGCACCAGGGCGGCGAAGAACTCCGACTCGTCGGGCCCCAGGCCGATCGCGGCGCTGAAGGCGTCGACGGTGGAGGGGGTGAGGTTCCGCTCGCGCTCCATCACGTGTAGGAGCAGGCTCGGCGACTTCTGGCCGGCCTTGCGGGCGAAGAGGCGGTGGCTAAAGCGCGGATTGGCCTCCTTTTTGGCTGTAAACCAGTCCCGGAGGTAAGCGCGATAGTCGAGGTAGGCGTAGATGTCGGGTGGTGCCATGCGAGGATTGGGGTACCTCTGTCGGGGGCGGGCCGGCGCTTTCAATCGGGTATCCGACTTGCGGTGGGGGTGTTTTTGTACCAATTGGGAGTACGTTGGGGGGCGGTGACCTTGTACCGGTAGACGGTACGAATCACAGCCTGCAAGGCCCTGATGCCATCCCGGGTACAGCGACCGCCGGCGCTACAACTCAAGTGCGGCGCCCTTCGCGCTGCCTGGGAGCCCGGATGATCTCGGACAAGATTCTGTTGATTCTGCTCGGTGGTCTGCTCACCTTCGCGGTGGGCTGTGAGGATGGCGCTGGCCTCTTCGGCGACGCTTCACGCGATGGCGGTGGCCAGGCGGGCCGCGCGGCCTCCGGCGCCTCGGGGAGCTGCGGCGAGGCGGACGATCACGATGACGACGCCGACGACGAGGGCGACGATGACGGCGAAGAGGAGAGCCACGAGGGCGACGACGACTGTGGCGATGAGGGTGAGGGTGAAGACGGCGACGACGACGGCGACGGCGACGAGGACGAAGACGAAGACGAAGATGACGACGAGGAAGAAGGAGACGACGACGAAGGTGACGACGACGACACCGGCGCGCTGATCGAGGGCTGAACGGGGCTTCGGCCGCCCGGGCTCGGGCGGTCGAGTTCACGTACCTGTTTTCGGTACGAAGGCGCCTTTCTGTCTGTACCTGTGGAGGGTGGGGGCAGAGGGGTCCCTCTCCCTCGCGGGGTGTGCGGGCGAAGGCGTCCGGTCTGAGCGCAGACAATTGCGGGTCCATCCTCCTCGGGGCCTGGCCTGTCGCCGACCGCCGAGGCCCGCGCCGCGCGCTCCAAGGCCCGCTCCGTCCGCGATGCGCATTCCAAGGACGACGGCGCCCCGCCGATCGAGACGTAGGGCCGCTCGCCCTCAGGGCTTGTCGATGGCCATCAACCGCACATCGTAGCCGGGCCGGTGCGCCGCCAGGATCAGCGGGTTCTGCGGATCATCGGCGATCAGGTAGCGGGCCTCGCCCCCATAGGCCGTGGCCAGGATGGCTGGGATCGTCCACAGTTGGTCGTCGGCCTGCACCACCACATCCACCCGCCGGCTGCGCATCAACATCGACCGGCCGCCGATCTCCACGTCTTCCCAGGGCGCGCCGCCCACGCCGACGAGGTTCTGGTAGGTGGTCGCCGAGACAAAGAGGCTGGTGACGCCGGGCAGATCGGCGCTCTCGTCGAAGCGGTCGGAGTGGCGGTCGGTGCTCGCCGCCACCGCGGGGCTGACCGTTCGGGTGCCGCTGGCCGACAGGGCCCCGGTGATGATCTCCTGGGTCGCCGGGTCGAGGTCGCTCTTCCAGGACATCGGCCGGCCGCCCGTCGCCGTGGTGGAGCCCACCCGCACGGTCAGCGCCATGGGCACCTGCTGGGTGATCGGCTTGTCGGGGTAGGCCCGCCCAAAGTAGAGCACGGTGCCCGCCTTCACCCAGTCGGTCGGCCGGGCCACCGGCGTCGGCGCGAGGTCGGCGGCGAGGCGCAGCGTGCCGGCGCTCCCGTCGGCGTAGGTGCGGGTGAGGGTGGCGTTGAGCCGGTGCTTGTCTTGGGAGAAGCTGCCGGCCCAGGCCCCGCCATCCTCGGGCTCGGCGAAGACCAGGGGCGCCACGCTCTTCAGCCCCAGGCGGAAGATGCGCGCCTGATCGAAGTCTTCGAGCTCATAGGTGGGCGACTTGCCACCCGAGACGCGGATGCGCGCCGGCCCGCTGTAGTGCAGGTCGCGGGCGTCGTGGTCGATCTGCATCACGGCCACGGCGGCGGGCACCGGGGTGAGGTGTGGGAGCTCGTCTTCGGCCCCCTTGCGGGCGAACGCGAGGCCAGCGACCAGAAAGGCAGCGAAGGGGAGGAGGCGACGGGGCATGGCGGACTCTCTGCCGCAGCGTAGCCGGGCCGGGCCCCTCCGTGCAGGCTGGTTAGGGGGCCGGCCCGGAGGTCGCGTGAACGAGCCCGCCCGGCGGTCGATACCGCTCACCCTCAGCATCAATGGCGATGAGGCCGAGGTCCTCGCCCCCGCCCACTGGACCCTGCTCGAGGTGCTGCGCTACAAGCTGCGCCTCACCGGCACCAAGCAGGGCTGTGACAAGGGCGACTGCGGCGCCTGCACCGTGCTGATGGACGGGCAGCCTGTGCTGTCCTGCTGCACCCTGGCCGGCATGGCCGAAGGCCGCGCCATCACCACGATCGAAGGCATCACCGGCGCCCTGCCGCGGGCCTTCGACGTCTGCGGCGCCCTGCAGTGCGGCTTCTGCCAGCCGGGCATGGTCTGCTCGGCCAAGGCCCTGCTCGACGAGAACCCGCAGCCCACCACGCCCGAGATCAAGGCGGCCCTGTCGGGCAACCTCTGCCGCTGCACCGGCTACACCAAGATCATCGAGGCCGTGCACCTCGCCGCCCGCGACCTCGACGGCAAGGGCGACCGCCGCACGGCCTCCATCCCGATGCCGGCCCTCACCAGCGCCCCGGCCGACGGCTTCCTCGTCCTGGGCGGCCGCGGCCGCAAGGCCGACGCCCTGCGCAAGCTCTCCGGCGCCGAGCCCTACGCCGACGACATCGCCCTGCCGCGCATGGCCCATGGCCGCATCCTGCGCAGCGTCCACGCCCACGCCCGTATCCGCAGCGTCGACACCTCCGCCGCCGAGGCCTTGCCCGGCGTCTACGCCGTCCTCGTGGGCGCCGAGCTGCCCACCCCCTACTGCGTCATCCCCTGGACCCCCGACGAGACCGCGCTGGCCATCGACAAGGTGCGCTACGTCGGCGATGGCGTGGCCGCCGTGGCCGCCGTCGACGAGGAGACCGCCATCCGGGCGATGGACCTCATCCGGGTCGACTACGAGGTGCTGCCCGCCGTGCTCACCCTCGATGAGGCCGAGGGCAACAAGGCGCTGGTCCACGAGGCCGACTGGAAGGGCCGCCCCCGCAAGGACAACCTCTGCAAGGAGGTGGAGCTGTCCTTCGGCGATGTCGATGGCGGCTTCGCCAACGCCGCCGCCGAGGTGAACGAGGCCTGGTTCTACGAGGGCAACACCCACGCCCCGATCGAGCCCCACTGCGCCATCGGCGACTGGGGCCGCGACGGCGGGCTCACCGTCTGGTCGAGCACCCAGGTGCCCCACTACCTGCACCGCGAGCTGGCCAAGGTGCTGGGCACGCCGCAGTCGAAGATCCGGGTCATCCAGCCGGCCCTCGGCGGGGCCTTCGGCGGCAAGTCCGAGCCCTTCGACCTGGAGTTCTGCGTGGCGGCCCTCGCCAAAAAGGCCGGCCGGCCCGTGAAGATCCTCTACACCCGCGAAGAGGTCTTCTACGCCCACCGCGGGCGGCATCCGATGGAGATGGCCATGCGGGTCGCCGGAGATGCCGATGGCCGCATCACCGCCGTCGACAGCCGCATCCGCATCGATGGCGGCGCCTACCACTCCTTCGGCATGATCACCACCTACTACGCCGGCCAGCTCCTCACCGGGCCGGTGCAGATGGCGGCCTACCGCTTCAAGGCGGCGCGCTTCTACACCAACAAGCCCACCTGCGGCCCCAAGCGCGGCCACGGCTCGGTGCAGCCCCGCTTCGCCTTTGAGTGTGCCATCGACGAGCTGGCCCACAAGCTCGGCCTCGACCCCATGGAGCTGCGCCGCCGCAACGCCATGCGCTCGGGAGAGCGCACCGTAAACGGTCAGCTCCTGCCCAGCACCGGCCTCGCCGCCTGTCTGGATTCGGTGAGCGCCGCCTCGGGCTGGGCTGAACGGTGGAACAAGCTGCCCCGGGGGCGCGGCCTCGGCGTGGCCTGCTCCATGTACATTTCGGGCACCGCCTACCCAATCTATCCAAACCAGATGCCCCAGTCGGGCGTGCAGCTCCGCGGCGATCGCAGCGGCAAGATCACGATCTTCTGCGGGGCCAGCGACATCGGGCAGGGCTCCGACGCCATGCTCACCTGGATCGTCTCCGAAGAGACGGGCGTTCCCCCCGATGACATCGTGGTGGTGAGCCATGACACCGACCTCACCCCGGTGGATCTGGGTTCGTACAGCTCGCGGGTCACCTATATGTGCGGCCTCGCCGCCCAGGAGGCCGGCCGCGCCCTGCGCCAGCGGATGATCGAGGGGCTCGCCGCCCATTGGAAGGTCCCGGCCGAACAGATCGGCGTGGGCCTGGGCACCTGGTACGACAAGGGCGACCCCAACCGCTCCCTGCCGGTGCAGCAGGTGCTCCAGATCGCCGAGGCCCACAGCGGCACGCTCGGCACCACCGGCGGCTACCGCACCCGCGAGGTCGGCGGCGAGTACCGGGGGGGGAGCATCGGCGCGAGCCCGGCCTACTCCACCACCGCCCACGTCGCCGAGGTGGTGGTGGACGAGGAGACCGGCGTGGTGCGGGTGGAGAAGGTCTGGGTGGCCCATGACTGCGGCCGGGCCCTCAACCCCACGCTGGTGGAGGGCCAGGTCGAGGGCAGCGTCTACATGGGCTTCGCCGAGGCCTTGATGGAGGCCCAGCTCTTCGACGAGCGTGGCCTGCACACCGGGCCCAACCTGCTCGACTACAAGATCCCCACCGCGATGGAGACGCCGGAGATCTTCACGAAGATCATCGAGACCCTCGATCCCGGCGGGCCCTACGGCGCCAAGGAGGCCGGCGAGGGGCCCCTGCACCCGATCATCCCGGCCATCGCCAACGCCATCTTCGACGCGGTGGGCATCCGCCTGCGCCGCATCCCCTTCACCCCGGATCGCGTCCGGGCCGCCCTCGCCGAGGTGCACCCATGCTGAGGATGACGCCCTTTGAGCTGGTCTCCGCCCGCAGCCTCGACGAGGCGGTGGCCCTCCACGCCGCGGTGCCGGGCGCGCTCTATGTGGCCGGCGGCACCGATCTGCTGCCCAACATCAAGCAGGGCCTCTTCTCGCCGCCCCGGGTGGTCAACATCGCCGCGGCGCTGCCGGTGGGCATCCGCGAGGAGGCCGATCAGATCGTGATCGGCGCCGGCACCCGCCTCTCGCAGCTCGCCCGCAGCGCGGCCCTGCCGGCCCTGGCCACCGCCGCTGGCCTCGTCGCTGGGCCGCAGATCCGCAACATGGGCACGATCGGCGGCAACATCCTGCTCGACACCCGCTGCCTCTTCTACAACCAGACCGCCCACTGGCGGGCCTCCCTGGGCCACTGCCTCAAGGCCGAGGGCAGCTGGTGCCATGTGGTGGGCGGCCCCAAGACCTGCGTGGCCGCGCAGTCCTCCGACACCGTGCCCGTGCTGCTCACGCTGGACGCCCGCATCCGCCTGCGCGGATCGGGCGGCGATCGCCTGCTGCCCCTGCGCGAGCTCTACGCCTTCAATGGCATGAAGCACCTCAAGATCGAGCCGGGCGAGCTGCTCACCGAGGTGGTGGTGCCCCGGCCGGCGGCGGGCACGCTGGGCTCCTACAGCAAGCTGCGCACCCGCGACGCCATCGACTTTCCGCAGCTCGGGCTCGCCGTCTCGCTGCGCCAGGAAGACGGCGCCATCGCGGCCCTCGACATCGTGGTGGGTGCGATCAACCCGCAGCCGAAGCTCGTTCCGGGCCTCCATGCCTTCGTCGGGCGGGCGCTCGACACGCTCGTCATCGAGGAGATCGCCGAGCTGGTCTTTCAGCGCAGCCGGCCCCAGGGCTCGGTGGCGGGCGACGTGGCCTGGCGGCGGCAGATGGCCCGGGTCTACACGCGGCGGGCCCTGCGCCAGATGGGCGGCCTGCGGGATAGCGAGGAGGCGGCCGCGTAGCGGGGGCAACCTGCGCCCTCCCCGGCAACCATGTTCCTGCCTGCTCCTGACGAGTCCATCTGGGTCGGCGTCCTCCGGCTCTCCCTGCTGATCCCCGGCGCCCGCTCCTTGAAAGACAAGCGCCGCGTGGTCGCCCAGCTCCGCGATCGGGTCAAGGCCCGACACCACCTGCACGCCGCCGAGGTTGGATCGCTCGACGATCACGGCCGCGCCGTGATGGCCTTGTCGATCGTCAGCAACGAGGCGGCGGCGGCGCGATCCTTCCTCGATCGACTCACCCACGAGATCGGCGGCTTCTCCGAGGGCCTGATCGAGAGCGCCACCGTCGAGATCCTGCGCCCTTTCGGCGACCTTACCCCTTGAGTCAACCTGAGGTCAGGATCTTGACATGACAAGAGCGCTTGGGGCAGACATGGGGCATCGCATCGGATAACCGACCCCCATGTCTGAGCTCGCCCGCCCCCGCGCTCCCGGCACCAGCCGCGAGCGGGATCGCCAAATCTGGATCACCCGGAGCCACCTCGCCGCCATCGGCGTCTCCTCCTTGTTGATCGCCACCCTGGCCTTCCTCGTGGGGATGCAGGTGGGGCGTCGGCAGTCGGAGGTGGTGCCCTCGGTGGCCTCGGCCGGCCCCTCGCCCTTCCTCCCCGATCCCGCCGACGAAGAGGCGCTCGAAGCGCTGCTCCGCGAGGTGGAGTTCGCCCAGGCCAGCATCGCCCCCACGGGCGAGATGGTCACGCCCGAGCGCGCCGATCGCCTCGTCTTCCCCGAGGTCCTCTCCGGCGAGGTGAGCGTGCAGACGGTCACGCCCCAGGAGGTGCCGGCGGGCCCGGTCAACCTGGTCGGCCCGCGGCCGGAGATCGCCCCGACCTACGCCCCCAATGCCGGCGCTGCCGTCTCCACCGGCTGGAGCGTGCAGGTCGCCACCACCCCCGACGCGGCCACCGCCGACGCGCGGGTGGCGGCCCTGACCGAGCAGAAGCTGAAGGCCTACCGCGTAGGGGCCCTGGTCGATGGCCAGACCTGGTACCGCGTGCGGGTGGGCGGCTTCACCTCGCGTAAGGAGGCCGAGGCGGCCCGGGAGCGCCTCGCCATCCAGTTGGGGGCCCCCGATCTGGTGGTGGCGGAGGCCCCGTGAGGGTGGCCCGCCGCGTGGAGAAGCCCTGGGGTCACGAAGAGATTTGGGCAGAGGCCGCCGGCTATGTCGGCAAGGTGCTCTTCATCCGTGAGGGGCACCGCCTGTCGCTACAGCACCACGAGGTCAAGCACGAGACGATCCGCGTGGCGCGCGGCCTGCTCGAGCTCACCCGCGACGATGGGCACGGCGGCCTGCGGGTGGAGCTCCTCCAGGTGGGCGAGAGCACCGAGATCCCACCGGGCACGCGCCACCGGATGCGGGCGATCACCGATCTGGAGATCTTTGAGGTCTCCACCGCCGAGTTGGACGACGTGGTGCGGCATGAGGACGACTACGGCCGCGCCTGACCCTTGACATCCTGAGTCAAAGCTGGGACGCTCCCCGGCGGAGCAGGAGATGCCCCCCATGTTGTCTGCCCTCGTCTTCACTGCCCTCCACCTCGTTGCGCCGGCTGCTGCGCAAGAGCCGGTGGAGACCATCGCCCAGAACATGGGCGACGTCGTCTCGATGGGGGGCACCGCCGGCACCAACCTGCCCGACTACTACACCGTGCAGCCGGGCGACACGCTGTGGGAGATCTCCAGCGCCTTTTTGGGCAACGCCTTCTACTGGCCGCGGCTGTGGTCGATCAACGACTACGTCACCAATCCGCACTGGATCTACCCGGGCAACAAGATCCGCTTTCGGATGGGCACCCTGCTCGAGCCGCCTTCAGTCGACCTCGACACCGGCGGCCCCTCGCGCAACGGCTACGGCGTGCAGGCCATGAACTACGGCACGGTCGACGCCGACTGCGGCCCCGACATGCGCTTCACCCGGGTCAAGCCGGCCCGCACCTACATTGCCCCTACCTTCCTGCGCGAGCCCGACGAGGTGGAGGTCTACGGCACGGTGCCCAAGGCCAAGCCCCAGGGCACCATCCTCGCTGAGCGCGACCTGCTCTACCTCAAGCTCGACGATCCCGATGCCTACGACTGCGGCGACGTGGTCAGCATCTTCCGCCTCGTCACCAAGAAGGTGAAGGGCTCCGACCGCGAGAAGTACGGCTCGCTCTACAAGGTCGTCGCCGAGGCCAAGATCGTCCACCGCTACGGCGACTACGTCACCGCCGTGGTGCGCCAGTCCTGGGAGGAGATCGAGCGCGGCGATCTGGTGGGCCCGGCCCACAACGTCGCGGTCGACATCGAGGTGGTGGCCCCCACCGGCGACATCGCCGGCAACATCATCGCGCGCTCCTACCCCGAGCACCGCCTGCTCAGCATCGACGAGCCCATCTTCATCAACCGCGGCCGCGGCGACGGCGTGCGGGTGGGCGCCTCCTTCTACATCATCGAGTCGCGCGACGAGGCCTTGGACCGCCGCGAAGAAGACCTCGAGCTGCCCCCCGCCGTGATCGGCCGGGCGGTCATCGTGGCCGTCAACGACGACAGCAGCACCGCCATCATCACCGAGGCCGACCGCAACATTCAGGTCGGCTACCGGGTGGTGCAGAAGATGCCCACCGAGCCCTAGTGACAGCGGGGAGGGGCACGCATTAGGGGGGGGATGTCTGGCAGACCGGGCCGAGCCGCCCGTGACCCTCTCTCCCTTCTGGCATGCCGCCGCCCTCCACAGCGGCCGCGTCGACCTTTCGCCCCTCCTCGCCGCTGGCCTCGACGCTGACGGCATCGCCGCGGCTTCGCCGGCGCGCATGGCCGCCTTGGGCGTCGAAGCGCGGCACGTCGCCCTGCTGCGGGGGGGTACCCCGCTGGTGGAGGCGGGGTCGCACCTCTGCCTGGGTTCGCCGGCCTACCCGGCCGACCTCGCCGCCCAGCCCTACGCGCCGCCGGTGCTCTTCTACCGGGGGGATCCGGCCCTGCTCCAGGCC
>JACCDO010008649.1_pt1 | contig 15978 bp, 15 predicted proteins | sample 7446101 | NCBI WGS metagenome assembly JACCDO01 (sample SAMN15323440, study PRJNA562643) | freshwater metagenome | isolation source: river surface water | place: USA:Blue River Watershed | collected 2017-08-16
AAATTTAAATAAATTGGCAATCCGCAGTGTTAGTTCCTAATATCGTTATGATAAGATAATGGAGCGCATTCAGAGACTGAACGGGTGTTGGTCATAAATGAAGAACTAATCATTCTGATATGGCTTAAGATACAGTCCACCCCTATATGAAAGTGTAGGGATATCTCGTTGGGTGATGAGATGAATATACATCTTGCACAATCTGTGCAAACAAGAAATGAATTAAAACATATAGCAAACGTAAAATTACAAATTATTGGTGCAAAAGATTCAAGTCCAATTATTGGTTGTGTCCAAGATGCATTATCAGGTGCATATTTATTAACACAACCAGAAGTTAAAATTAAAGGATCTGATGTAGCAAGTTTTTTATGTAATACAAGTTCAGAAACTAAACATCAAATTGATATGAATAAAATATATACTGGTCATGAAATCTTTTCACATATTATTCCTAAAGGTATTAATATATTTCAAAAAGATTTTGAAATCAGTGATGGTATTTTAAAAACTGGTGTACTTAATAAATCTACATTATCAAAAGTTAAAAACTCTATTATTCATTTTATTTGGGATAAATATGGACCAGAAAAAACAAGAAGATTTATTGATGATAGTCAAAAATTAGTATTATCATTTTTATCTCATAGAGGGTTTACATTTGGTTTTGGCGATTGTATGCTTAATAAAGATGTCAAACAACAATTAAAACAAATGATTACAAATAAATTATTAGAATATAAAATAGATTTAACACAATATGAAAATGATACTGACCAAATTGATATTAAATATATTGAAAACATTTTAAATTCTGGATTATCTTCATTTGGTATTGATAGTAGTCAAATTCTAATGAAAAATTTAAATACCAGTAATAATTTATTTGTTACTGTTAAATCTGGTTCAAAAGGTAATGAAACAAATTTACAACAAATTTTAGGCGTTAGAGGTCAAATTAACGTTGAAGGTGTTAGAATTAAAAAGAAAGTAGAAAATAGAAGTTTACCTATTTATCATAGAGATGATGATACACCTGAAGCAAGAGGGTTTGTTGTTAAATCATATTTTGAAGGATTACACGATTATGAATATTTTTATGATGCTATGGCTGGTCGTGAAGGTTTAATTGATACTGCCATTAAAACTGCAAAAACTGGATATGTTTCTCGTCAGCTTATTAAAGGCTTAGAAGATTTATCCATTAAATATGATAATACTAATAGAAATTCTAGAAATGTAATTATTCAGTATGTATATGGTAGTAATGGTATTGACCAATCAAGACAAACATCATTAACTATTAATATGTTAAGTATGAATAATGCTAAAATAGATGAAGTATTTGGTTTTAATGACAAAGAAATTTCTAAATTAGAAAAAGCATTAAAAATTAAAGATTTAGAAAAATTTAATACTTATTATACAAATAAAATTAAAAAATATCGTGATGAATTAAGAGTAATACAATATAAAGCAAATAATAATTATAAAACTTTAGAAGAAAAATACTTTTTACCTGTAAATCTTTTAAGAATAGTACAAGATTATACACATAAAAAAGAACATATTGAATTAACTCCTAAAATGATTGATGATAGTATTGAAGACTTATTAAATAGTTATGATACTAAATTATTACCATATGTTACATCTTCAGATACATATTTAATGAATGATGATAGAGCATTAAAATATTTATTAGAAATTGCTATTCATAATTATTTATGTCCTAAAAAATGTATTTTTGAATATGGATTATCAAAAACTGATTTTGATAATATTATTAAAGATATTAAACAAAATTTTATTAAAGCATTAGTTATTCCTGGTGAAATGGTTGGGATTGTTGCTGCACAATCAATTGGTGAACCCACTTCACAATTAACACTCAATACTAAACATTCAGCAGGTAAAGCAAAAAATACAACTGTTAATACTGGTGTATCAAGAATTGAAGAATTACTACATTTTAGTAAAGATATTAAAACCCCTGTTATGACAGTTTATTTTGATGAAGCAATTTGTGGAGATAAAAGTAAAGTTAATAAAATTAGTTCATATTTTAAATATTTAACTATTAAAGAATTAATTGATTCTGCTGAAATATATTATGATATGAATTTAAATGATGAATTCTCTAAAATAATAAAAGATGATAATGTTTCTAATCCATTTTTTATTAATAATCAAAAAGTAGAAATATCATCATTACCATTATTATTTAGACTTAAATTAAATATGGAAAAACTCCATGATAAAGAAACTACATTATTAGATATTAAAACAAAATTTATTAGTTATTGGCATAAAAACTTTTCTAATCTTAAAAATAGAAATAAGATGGAAAAAGAAATTTTTACTAAAATATCTCGTTGTGCTATTTTATCTAATAATGATAAAGTTAATCAAATTATTCATATCAGATTTAATATGTCTTCATTCAATTATAATATGTTAACTGAATTTTTAAAAATTGTATTAGAAGAAATTACATTAAAAGGTATTGATAACATTAAAAATATTGATATGACAAATGAATTAAAATTAACTTTTGATCCTAAAACAGGAGATAAAATTGAAAATAAAGAATGGGTTGTATCAACCAATGGTATTAATTATGAAAAACTTAAATATATTAAAGGTATTGATATGAAAAGAAGCTCATGTAATGATATTAATACTATTTATAGATTATATGGTATTGAAGCTGCAAGACAAATATTATTAAATGAATTCCTTCTTGCATATCAATCATCAACTATTAATCAAAATCATTTATATGTATTAATTGACATGATGACTCATTTAGGGTTTATTATTTCAATTGATAGACATGGTTTAAATAAAGTTGAATCAGACCCTTTTACTAGAGCATCATTTGAAAAAACTATGGACCATTTTGTTAATGCTGCCATTTTCAATGAACATGATACAGCAAATTCTGTTTCATCTAGAATATTATTAGGTAAAGTAATTCCTGGTGGAACTGGTGCTTTTGAATTATTATTAGATACAGAAAAATTAGAAAATTCAGAATATACTAAAAATGAATCAGGTGGTAGAATTACATATGGTTCATTATTAGAAGAAGAGTCATTATTTAAAGATATTATTAAATTTGGTATTGTAAAGAATGATTTCTTTTTACCTGTAAATTAAATGTTTAACTTATTTATTTTATAATTTTTAAACTAATATTTTTTTATTAATTTAATAATATTATATTATTTCTAATCAGAAGTAATATAATACCCAAACTTATATGAACTATTGTACAATTGAAGATGCATGGAAATCTTCTGACCATTTAACAGAACAATTTTCATTTTATAAAAAAAAAACTATAGAAAATTTTGAAATTCAAGAAGAAAAAGTTCAGAAAAATATGAATAATACAAATATGAATAATATGAATATGAATATGAATAATATAAATACAAATATGAATATGAGTAATATGAATACAAATATGAATATGAGTAATATGAATACAAATATGAATATGAGTAATATGAATACAAATATGAATACAAATACAAGTATGAATACAAATATGAATACAAATATGAATACAAATAATAATTTAAGTAATAACAATGATTATTTAAATAGTGTTTTTATTTGTAATGATTTTTGGGACCATTTAAATAAATGTTCATCATGTAGAAATAAAATGCGTCAACGTTTTTCATCAAATGTTATGGAAAAATTTGAAAATGTTGTAATTGATAATAAAGATACAATATTAATTTTTTTAATTTGTTTATTTGCATTAATTTTCTGTAATCTTTTAGTTTCTATAATTAATAAATAAATTAAATATATATTTATTTTATTTAATTAATTTTATTTTTTAAATTTAAATATTTTTGTTTATATTTTAAATATTTATTACGAATACGAGTAGCTTCTACCATATTATTATTATTAAATTTACCATTTACAACTTCTGCATTTACAACTTGTACATTTTTGGGGTCATCTACAACTTCTGCTGTAGTATGAACTATATATTCACAATTACTTAACTCTGAAAAAAATTCAGCAATTGATAATTTAATACTACCATTTCCATAGTAATTTTTATAATTATTATATACACTATCAACTAATGCTTTTGAATTATGAATATCTAATAATTGTGCTTCTAAATTTCTTAGTTCATTATTTAATCTATCTTTTGTAGTTTGTTTAAATGTAAACATAGAGTTTAATTCTTCATTAGTTTTATTTATTTTATCATTTATTATAATAATATTACGATCACTAAATGTATAATATGAATTATATTGTTGTTTAATTTTTTTTAATTGTACAGCTGTATTATTATCAATACTATTAAAAAAATCACACATATTTTTTTTTTGAGCTTCTCTTTGAGCAGCCATTTGTTCACCCCATCGTGAGTATTCATAATAAGAACCCATTATATTATATAAATTACAATATAAAATAATTATAATAAAAATAATTAATTATTTTCTAACTAAAATATAATGAATAATAATTTTTATATTTTAGTTTCATGTGTTTTTATTTATTTATATTTAAATAGAGATATTAATATACCTGATTTTTTAATAGATAATTATAATAATAGATATATTCAAATGATGTTTTTACTTGCTTTATTACTTTTTGGCAATCAAAATATTCCTTTAAGTATGTTTTTATCATTAAATTGGATTTTATTAGGTTATAAAATTCAAAAAAGTCAATTACTTAAAAATATTTAAAAAAATAAATTAATTTAATGCGTTGATATAAAAGAAAGAATATTAATAAATATAATATGAGTTCTGAAACATCTTCTGAAATGAAAGTAAGTTATCATGATAATAATGGTAAAAGAATTGGACAAAGTACTGAAGTAAAACGTCAAACAACAGATACTGATTTTTATTTTAATATGGTTGCAAATCAAGAAAAAATTATACCTGAAGATGAAGCGTCTTCAGAATCATCTGAATTAGTAGCATCTTCAAATAGTTCTAAATCATCTAAATCATCTAAATCATCTAGTTCATCATCTAAAAAAAGTTCTTCTTCAAATGTTCAAAGAATTGATTTATCTGAAAAAAATAAACAACCATCATACATGAAAGTCCCTTCACATATTCCTATTAATCATAATATGAATTCAAATAGTTATGGAAATAATAATATGAATTATAATAATCAAAATAGTTTTAATAATCAAAATGGTTTTAATAATCAAAATAGTTTTAGTAATCAAAATAGTTTTAGTAATCCAGTTAGAGCAGAAATGCCTTCAGTATTACCTAATCTTGAACCAGTAGTTAATACACAAGTTTTAAATCCACAAGAAATTAGAATGAAAAAAATAGAATTATTAAGAAGATTATGTGAGATTAAAGCAAAAGGATTTCAACTAACAAAAGAATATGATTTTTCATCTTCAATTGAAGAAATGGAATATGAATATGCTTTATTAAAATCATTTGCTGATAAACGTAATGGTATTAAATTATATAAAAGCTTTTTATTAAATGGTGTTTCATTATTAGAATTTATGAATGATAAATATGATCCATTTGATTTTAAATTAAATGGTTGGTCTGAACATATGAGTGTTGAAGTTGATTCTTATGATGATGTATTAGAAGAATTATATGAAAAATATAAAACTTCAGGAGGTACATGGCCCCCTGAAGTTAAATTAGCAATGTTATTAATTGGTTCAGGTGCTGGATATCACTTTACTAAAACACAATTAGGTAGTATTCCAGGTGGTGTTAATCCAGGTGCATTTTTAGGAAAAATGATGTCAGGTCCAGGTAAAAAAACTAGTCAATTTATGAGCCCTCAAGAAATTAATATTGAAAATCAAAAAAAAGCATTAAAAGAAAAAGAATTACAAATGAAACAACAACAAAAAGATAAAATGAAACAACAAATGAATACTGAAACTGAACAAATGTCTAATATGAATTTTAATAATATGCAAATGCCTAATATGAACATGAATAATATGCAAATGCCTAATATGAACATGAATAATATGCAAATGCCTAATATGAACATGAATAATATGCAAATGCCTAATATGAACAATATGCAAATGCCTAATATACATATGTCAAATTCTAGAGATGTACCAGAAATAAGAGCTCCTGAAAATGTTCAAGAAATTTTAGCAAGAATTAAAAACATTCAACAACAAAATAATATTAATAGTGTAAATACAACAGAAACACAAGAAGAAGTTTCTTCTAATAATGATAGATTATTATCAGACACAACAATTACTACATCCGATAATAAAAAAAGAGGTAGAAAACCTGTAAATAAAAAACCCATTATTTCAGTATCAACATAATATGTTTCTTTAAGTTAAAATTAAATAAGTTTAAAGATATAAATTTATTTAATTTAATTACAAATGTCAGACCAACAACCAATTAAAGTATTAAAAAAAAGAGGTAGAAAACCTAAAAATAAAATTATAGAACAACCAATTGTTAAAACTGATGAAAATGTTAATTCAGAAAATGAAATTATTATTGCTTATTTACCTATTAATTTAAATGAACCAACTAATAGTAATAATGCTAATAATGATAATGATAATTTTGATAATGATATTTTTATTAAATCTGAATCATTTTTTACTGAATCAAAAAATACAGAAGATAAAATTAAACAAAAAATGAATTTATTAAATTTATCTTCTGAATCTGATGTTAAAACTAGTGTTATTCAAAATTTTAATAAAATAAATATTAATTATATAAAATTTAATGAAAATACTAAATGTTGGTGGTGTAAACATTGTTTCAACACACCAAATTTATCATTACCTGAATATTTACATTTAGATACATTTTATTGTACTGGTAATTTTTGTTCATGGGAATGTGTAAAAGCATATAATATTGATTTAAATGATAACTTTGTATGGAAAAGAGAATCATTAATTGATTTAATGTATCAAAATACATATGGTGTTTTTAAAAATATTAATCCTGCGCCATCTTGGTTAATATTAGAAGATTTTGGTGGTTATTTATCTATTGATGCGTTTAGAGAAAATTTTGAAGCAGTTACAACTGAATATTTAGTCCTACATCCACCATTAATTTCAAGACAAATGCAAATTGAAGAATCATATAAAAAAAATAATAATTCTAATGTTGTTATTAATAAATTAGATAAATTATTATTAGAAACAAATACATTAACACTTAGAAGAAATAAACCTGTTGAAACTTCACAAATAAATTTAGAAAAATCAATGGGTTTAAAAAGAAAAAATTCATAAATAAAACAAATTAACTAATTATTTAATAAAACAAATTAACTAATTATTTAATAAAACAAATTAACTAATTATTTAATAAAACAAATTAACAAATTTTTTTACCAGAATATTCTACTTTAATAAACAATTTATATTCTTTTGATATAATATTTAATTTAGCTATTAAATCTTCATGATTTTCAATTGATGAATTATTTGATGATGATTCAATAATGTAAAATGGTGCTGTATCGTATTTAATTTTATATTCCCAATCATTATTTTCATCAGTTAATTTTTGAAACATTTCTTGTGTTTTTGATATTCCACTCATTGAAATAATTCCAATTTTTGATGTAATTTTATATGCTTTTTTTACAATATTACTATGTGTAGAAATAATAATATCATCATGATTTTCATATTTACTTTTTACTAATTCTTCATAATAATCTAAATTATTATTAAAGTATTCATATAAGTTTTCATCAGATTCTTCAATTCTTTTCTTATCAATTTCATGAATAATATTAATCCAAAATATATTAAAATCAATATTATTATTAATACAAATTTTATTTATTAATGATACTAAACTTTTATTATCATTATAAAATTTAAACTCTACTTCTTCTTCTCCTTCTTTAATCTTTTGATTATATGCAATACTTACTTGAATCCATTCAGACTCTGCATTTACTTCTTCTACTCTTGCTAATATTGGTTTATTCATAGGTACTAGTTTATTCCATGAATGAACCTTCTTTTTTTTTGTTGCATCATTATATGACATTATTACAGTCATATCACCATACTCAACTAATTTACCTTCAAAATGCGACTCGTTTCTATTTATAAAAACTACTGCCACTGAATCGTTAATTTTAGGATATTTTGAACTATATATTCTAAAATCAATATTATTACTATTAATATTACTATTCTCCATAATATAAATGATTTATAATGTAAATATAATAATTTCAGTTTTTTTACTAAAAATTAAACTAAAAGTTTTTTGTATAATAATAAGCTCCTTGTAAAAATGCATCTGCTAAATCATCTTTCTTTTTAAATGTATTAAATTTATTTATCCAATCTGGTAAATGTGCTAATAATTCTCGAGTATATTTTACACCTAATGCTTTTGTTAATTTATATGCTTTTGACTCATCTGTACCTTTTAATGCTACTAATTGTTTAGATTCTCCATCTGTTACTATTTTTAATTTATTAGAAGGAGACATAAATTTAACAACATTTATAGCACTATCATGTTTTTTATCAATAATACCACGAATTAAAAAATATGTATATATTGTATTACTAATTGATTTCATTACTGGATTTTTCATTGATGGTTGATTTTCAATAACAACTACATTTGCAGATAGTAATATTTTTTTATCATCAAGTTTTTGAATTAATTTTAATCTTACATCATCAAAATCTAATTTTTTAACAGACTTTTGTTTATATTCAGTTAATTTATTTTGGCTTTCATATTTTTTATAACATTGTTTTGCATGTGTAACACAATACATTTCTTTTAAATCAGTATATGTAGATTTACGTCCACATATTTCACCATTATGTTCAAAAGTGCATTTACTTTTTTCTGGTAATTCAATATATAACTCTTCAAACTTTTTATTTGGTTCTAATTTTTTACAATGTGTTTTACAATAATACTGATCTAAATGTATAAATGATGGTTTAGCTCCACATTGACATTTAATAACATCTCTTTCACTTATATCAATTATATCCCAGTCTAATATTTTCCAATTATTATTTTCTTTAGTAAAAAGACAATAAGCCAAATTTACAATGCCAACATCAAATGACAACACAATATTACTCATTAAAATACTATATTAATTAAACCTTTATCTATAATAATTAATATATAATAATTAAAAAATTTGAAATAAAAATATATTTATTCTATTTTTATATATTATATGTCAAATAAATCTGGATATTTAGAACTTATTATTGGACCAATGTTTTCTGGTAAATCAACTGAACTTATTAAAAACGTTAGACTTAATAGAATTATTAATAAAAAAGTACTTGTATTAAAACCAGTTATTGATACACGTTATGATTCTAATAGAATTGTTTCACATTCTAATGATAAAGAAGATTGTTTTGTTACAGATGATTTATTAAAAATCACAGATGATATAATTAATCAACATGATGTTATTATTATTGATGAAGGACAATTCTTTTTAAATTTAAAAGTATCTGTATTAAATTGGGTTGAAAAATTAAATAAACATGTTATTATAGGTGGATTAGATGGTGATTTTGAAAGAAAACCAATGGGTGAAATTTTAGATTTAATTTCTTATTCAGATACTTATACAAAACATAATGCATTATGTAAAATATGTTTAGATGGGACATCTGCATGTTTTTCAAAAAGAATTTGTAGTAATTCATCACAAGTATTAATTGGTTCTGATGATTTATATATTCCGGTATGTAGATATCATTACTTAAATTAATTTATTTCTGATAATTTTATATATTTTGTTCTACATGCATCTGAACAAAATATTTTATCATTAAAACAATAAATATCATTATTTTTCATAATCATACGTTTACATTTATCACATCGATATTCTAAATTAATTATTAATGGTTTACTTACTTTTATTTTATAATTATTATGAGAATATAAATTAGTTGGACATGATAAACTATTACGATAATAATTTAGTTTTTTATCATATTCTTGTTTTTTATCATGTATATTTATTTGTTCATTTATATTTATTTGTTCTTGTTCTTGTTTTTTATCATTTATATTTATATTTACTTGTTCTTGTTTTTTATCATTTATTTTTATATTTATTTGTTCTATTTCAAGTTTTTGATTATAATAATATAATGAAAAAATCCATGAAATTATATTATTATATATATTATTAATGTATGAATTTATATATGAAAACATTATTTAAATATATAATTTATTTTTATATAATTATTAATAATGTTACCTGAAATATTAGAATGGATTGAATTAATCCCAAATAAAAAAATTATTAATATTGAATTAGAAAATGAATTATGTGAAAAATATAATAAATTAACAAAATTAAATTATATTATATCATTTGATTTTGAATTTTTTAGATATAATATAGCATATAAACAAATTCAAACAATACGTGAATTTGGTGGTATATTATTTTATAAAGAAAGTAAAACATGGTTTTTATATTGTATTTTTCATATTAATTTAAAATCTGTTATAACTAATATTAATCAGTTTTATTTTATTAAATCAACATATTGTTCTGTTTCTGACTTAACATTAAAAAAATTATTAAAAAATGAAAAGGAATTATTACCAGAATATAAAATTAATAATATAAATTATAAAGAAATTGTTAACTCAAATCAATTAATAAAAATATATATGAAACCATCATTAAATGAATTAGATTATGAAACTTTAAAAAAAAAAATTAATAAACTTAATTTTTTTATAAAAGGTTATGATTTAATTAAATATCCTAAAGAGTACAATTTATTTAAAACAAATATTAATTTAATTTTAAATGATAAAGATGTTAAAAATAGAGAAATAAATGATAGTAAAAAGTTTATTTATTTAACAAATAAAATATTTGCATCATCATACTTAATTGTTAAAGGTGAAGAAGATATTAAATCATTAAAAAATCATTCTATTTTATTAAAAGAAAATTATAATCAAGTATTAAAATATTTTGATATTGCACAACATAATAAAATATTATTTGAAAAATGTGATAGTGCTGAATTAGAAAAAACATTTTTATGTTTACAAAAAATGAATTTAACACAAAAATATAATAAATATAGTGATATTATTAATAAATTTACTAAATTGAAAGCACATAATCCATTAACAGATGCTTATTATACATGGGTAATCTTTAATATTTTTCAATTAAAAAAAATCTAATAGTTACTTTACATATTATATTTTATATTGGTATATGTTTTATTATATTTTATCTAGGTATATGTTTTATTAAATTTTATCTAGGTATGTGTTTTATTAAATATTCACCACTAATAAATTTTTCTGCTTCAAAACCTTGTTCATGATTATCATTAAATGATATAAATGAATAATATACTGTGTTATTATCTCTTTTTATTCCATTAAATTTATATATTTCATATAACCATGAAACACCATAGTTTTCACTAATATTGTAGTGTTCATTAAATATTAAATTTAAATTCATTATTATTATATAAAATAAATTTTTATATAACAATATATAATATAAGAATGAATGAAAAAATATTTTTTATTATTTTAATTATATTTTTATTAACAAATGAATTCTATTTTGTTATTAAAAATATAATTAAATATGGTGTATATTTAATTTTAATTTTATATATATTAAAAATAGTAAGCCCTGATTTATCTACAAAAGTTAAATCTAAAGTTATTGATTCATTAGATGATGAAAAAAATTCAGGTATTATATCTACAATATTAAGTTATGGTGCATCATTTATTAAAAGTATATTCTTTTCATAAAATTTAATATGATTTTTCATAATATAAAACATATGCTGTTTTTAAATATGAGTTTACTTCATTTTCACTAATTTCTTTTGTACTTGAATCATTAAATAAAATCCATTTGCCATTATGATTACCTACATATACATAATGTCCACCGTGTAATGATCCTGAGTGAATAACAAATCCTTTTAATATATAACCATGTCTCCATTCTATTGGTATATTTAAATTCATATCATTTTTTTGATATCTACTACCAGATTCTTCAAAACGTTTTAATATAATTATTAAATGTTTTGACCAATTTGTTATTTCTAATCTTTTTGATGCAACTCTTTTATCTCGACATTTTTCACACCAATATAAATTATCATCAATTAATTTAATTCGTGTTTTATATTCTTTATAACAATCATCTAATGTTTCAAATCCATTTTTTAAATCTAACATTAAATAATTTATTTTTTCATCATGTGCAGATATATTTAAACATGCACGTAATTTACATTTTATTTTTATATTTTGTGTTGTATCATATAATTTTGAAACTATTTTATTACTATTTGCTTCATTTATCATATCTAATATATTAATTATTAATTCACTTGAATCATGTTGTCTAAAATCTAAAAACTTTGTATATTTTTTTATTTTATCAGGTGTTAATGCATCTGTTGGTGAATTATAATATAATAAAATAAACTCTGATAACTCTTTTAAAAAATCATTTTTATTAGGTTGATCAATTATTAAATTACATAATTCTTTATTTTGAATTATTAATTGTAATCCTGAATTAAAATAACATGTATTACCAATATTATTAAAACCTTTATACTGTGTATTTAACATAGAACTTTTATTATGTGTATTTAACATAAATAATATATATTTGTAATATAAATTTAATTGTTTATATAGATTACTAAAAAAAATTGAAAAAAATATTACAAATATAAATATGTATAATATAAGTATTAAACATTATAACACACCTAAAATACTTATTTAATATATACTTATTTAATATATATACTTATTTAATATATACTTTTAAAAATGAGCACCACCAGAGTAGTTGGACTTAGTACCAATAACAAAGCTAAAGTTACTGAAATTAAATGGGCATTAGCATTTTATGGTATTGAGGTTTTTCAAATTGAAAAACCTTTGAACGAAGTCATCAAAAGTAATTTTTTTTCTATTGAAAAAATCGATAACAAAAAATATAAACCAATATACATTATTGAAGAAGAATCTCTGTTGATAAATCCAAAAGATAATTCATCAAGATGGGGTTTTGATATTATATTAAATCAAATGGAAAAAGTTACACACATATCAAACTTAATTGTATATTCACCTAATAATACAATTAAAACATACTCATTTAGTGTTGACGGGTATATTGATTATAATAGAAAGGCACCAGAAGGTACTGCTATATTTGGATGGGATGATATTTTTGTTGTTAAAACAATCAATAAAACCTATTGGGAATTAAATAACTTGAATCACAAATACAGCGCACGAGACAAGTGTCTTAGTCATTTTATTCAAGATATGATATATTATAAATCAAATATAGATTTAAAACATTATCCTCAAAATTATGATAAATGTATTGACTTTTCTAAAGACCCAAGTAATTTTATTACAAACATTGAAGAATATTTTAATCCTTTAGCCAAAGAATTAAATTTATCTAATATTCCAATTAATGCATTAAATAATGGAATGTTTTTTCGTAGTGCTATAAATCGTCGTCAAAAATTATATTGGTGTCCTGGTTTAAATGCTGGTATTCCTTTTGTTCCTAAACCCAAAGATAAATCTCATGAGCTTACATACATGTTTCATGATTTGTCACATTTTGCGATGCCTGACTTAATATTTGAGGGAGAACATAATCCATTAATTCAAAAGGTTTATATTGGATATAGATTAATGAGCGAAGCAATAACATTAGTTTTAGGAGATATGTTATTTGTATATTCATTACTAAATACAGTATATAATTATGAAACTGTTCAAGCTAGAAAAATATATCCAGTATTTACACGATTATATAGTAAATTATTTGATGGGTCTATTTCTAATGAGGAATCAATTAGAATATTATTACAAGGATCATTTGAATATTGTTTTTATGGAGATTTAACAACATGGAAAAAATATATGGAAGATAATGAAGAAACATCAAAAATATTATCTGAATTTACGGGAAAATATGATAATTATTTTCTTGAAGATTTTAGATGGACTAATATGAATTATAACTATATGAAAGATAATGCAAAAGATTATGTAGAATGGTCTAAAGAAATTAATTCAATTTTTAAATCTCATAATATACAAATTTATTCAGTAAATGAATGGATTAAACATTTTGATTTGAAACCTGAACATACTTCAAGAGAATTAAATCAAAAAATATTTGATTCAGTATATTCAACTTGGATTAAACCATTATTAGAAAAACCTATTGAATTATCTAGTCAAAAATCTAGATTAAATAGTATGTTTGTACGTTACATGTGTGGTCAATCACAAATATTTTTCCGCTTCAAGTCCATATATTCTGAATCATATAGTTATTGGGAAAGTATTAAAAACACATTAAATTATTTGTCTAAAAATGAAATTAATGACGAAATTATAAAAAATACAAGAGAATATTACTCTGATTTTTTATTAAAACTTGTTGATAATACAATTATTTCTGATGATGATTATAATACATATATTGATATATACCCAATATTCAAACCTTTTATTATTGACTATGATAATTTACAAGAATCAAAAAGCTTAAGCGAGTTTTCTGAATTAATGTTAACAAGTTAATAATAGTAAGTAATAACTTGATAAATAATAACTAAAAAAATAGTAACTTAATAAATAGTAAATAGTAACTTAATAAATAGTAAAATAATCTTATTTTAATAATAAATATAATTTATATAATTTATATGATATTAACTTACTAAAAATAAAATGGTAAAAAATTTTATAGAATTATTTTGATGTTCCCCCCGCCCGCCGTTTTTTTATTTTTTTATCCATGTTATAAATCATTGATATATTATTATAATTTATTAAAAAAACATTTAAGAATATAATATCTTATATATAATATAGATCATGGAAATCATTGAGAGTCATATATGTAAAACTTGTAATAAAACATATTCAAGTTATAGTTCATTATGGAATCACAACAAAAATATACATAAAAATGCAGATATAAATAAACAAAAAATAACAAAAAAAGAACAAGAAATAACAAAAAATATATATAATTGTAAATATTGTAATAAAATATATAATATACAACAATCAAAATGGTATCATGAACAAAAATGCAAAGTTATTTTTGATGAAAAAGAACAAGAAACACAAAATAATGAAATTAAAATAGCTGAAATTAATAAAGAAATAAAATTAGCAGAAATTGAATTAGAAAAAATTAATGCTAATAAAGAAATTAAATTGGCAGAAATCAATAGAGAAATAGAATTAAAAAAATTAGAAATAAAAAAAGAAAATACAATAGTTAAACAAAAAACAAATAGTAATCCAACAATTAAAAATATAAACAAATTACTTCGTGCACAAAACAAAATAAAAATGAATAATTCTAATTTAACATCAAATTCTAACAATACAAATATACAAAACAATATAGTTAATAATTTTAAAATTGAAGGTTTTGGAAAAGAAAATATTCTTGATGTTATAACTGATAAAGAAAAAAAGTTAATTATTAATCAAGGTTTTGGTTCTATTGAAAAACTAATTGAAATTACTAATGCAGGAAAATACGATCAATTTAAAAACATCATAGTAACAAATAAACGTGATAATGATATTTATATGTATGATGAAAAATCTGGTTCATATATTAATAATGATAAACAGTTAATATTAAATAAATTAGTATTAAATAGATTAGACGATATAGAAGAAATATATAACGAATTTGATGAAAATAATAAACTAACTGAAAGCAATAGAAAAATATTATCAAAATTTTTTTTAAAGTTTATAGATGAAAATAAAGAATATATTGATGAAAATACAAATAAAGTATTTAAAAACTTTATCGAGTTTAAAATAAATAAAGTTAATAATCTTTTATTTAATAATCAAGATAAAATAA
>JACCDO010476472.1_pt1 | contig 15977 bp, 5 predicted proteins | sample 7446101 | NCBI WGS metagenome assembly JACCDO01 (sample SAMN15323440, study PRJNA562643) | freshwater metagenome | isolation source: river surface water | place: USA:Blue River Watershed | collected 2017-08-16
AGTGAGTGAGTGAGTGAGTGAGTGAGTGAGTGAGTGAGTGAGTGAGTGAGTGAGTGAGTGAGTGAGTAAGTGAGTGAGTGAGTGAGTGAGTGTGCACGATAGTCCTTACCAAGATACTAATACTTGCATTGATTGTCAGAATAAAGTTGGTTTGATTAAACACGTCCTCACCTAAATCACTATCAAAAATGTACTCGGCAAATACCTGCAGTCGCTTCAAGCCATCGGCCAACGCCGTGGTGAAGGGGCTCGGATGCTTCTCCGCATAAATAAAGAATCGAATGGACCCAATATCGATCAGCGGGTTGATCAGACCCGTGAATATAGCAGAGTAGATATACACTGGTACATAGCTAACCACCAACATCGATGAACACTGATATCGGTAGGAGTAAGCAGGGCTATAGGTGATCGTGCCAAACCCTACTTCCTTGGTATGGTCGATACACGAGGCGCTATCACTTGAATAATCATCATAAACGCGACATATATCAAACGAATAAGTAGAACTGACGTCGTTGAGGGCATACAATCGGTTGTAGAAGCAGTCGGGACTGATCACGGACAGCGCCAGACACGGCAGGAGGATGTTGTTCACGATAACGATAACTGTTAGGAAATTTAGATGCCGTGACTTGTCAGAGCCAGAATTAGGCAGGTACCCGTGCCTACTGGCGTAGTCAATGATTCTAAGCAGCACGGTACTGGTCCACACGGACTTAAACGCCCCCATGAGGAACTCAATGATGGTCTCACCGATCCCACTGAGGTTCAGCGACAGGTACACATACGCTCCGTTGATAAACCCAACAACAATGAAGTTAGCCAGAGCGATGACAGTCAAGGTGATAAGCTTCATCCTCTTGTCTTCTGGACTCGTTGGTGATCGCTTGATGCTGGTGTCAACAGCTTGCGGCTGATCTTGGATTTGTCGAGTTGACTCAGAGGTGAACATCTCGCGCGAGGACGGAGCAGTAGTGAAGCGAACATCGTGTGAGGACGTAGCAGAAGTAAAGCGAAACGAGTCCATCCTACTCTCGGCTGATAGAGCCATTGTTTTCCGCTCAGTGACTCTGCGCTTCGTCATAACAATGTCTTTGAACACGTTTTCAACTGTCGATTTGGAGGAATTTACTATGACACTTACCATTTGATCGCTGTAGATAGCACCTGGTATCAGCACCATTAACAAGTACAAGATGAAGAGGATCGCGCCAGGTGCAACTCCAGACAGGTATGCAGCGGAGGCGGTCCAGACATATGCATACGTATACCTGCCGTAGTACGCACTAAGACCGCAATAAATAGGCAAGTAAATCAGCACGATTATAGCCGTTAGCATGGCGGAAAACTTCTTGATATCATCACTTATATTCATGAAATAGTGAATATCTTTACTGATGCTGATGTCGATGTTGCCGTTATCCAGCTCCTCGGAGATATTGCACTCTTTGGTGAGTTGAATCCGCTTGTTTCTCAATGCCGTCACCACGGAGCGTAGCCGTGTAAGTGACACGGTCTCCGGCGGGGTATAGGACAGTGCGATCAACACCAAAATAATGAAGATAAACACGAAGCAAACTATCCCAGAGTACGTGAACGCATCCGAGCCGCAGGTGTAATTGTTACCTACGTAGCTATCGTGCAGCTTCCTCACATCGGCTGTATCGCAGGTGTATATGTTCCCACTCAACATATTCACGCTCGACGTAGAGTACAGCGAATTAGGGATGGAACCACTCAACCTGTTCGTTTGAACACTAAAACTATCCGTTACGCTCAAATCCCCGCTCAATAAACCCGTAATCTTGTTGTAAGACAGGTCAAGGACATCGAAGTGATGTCGTTGAAACGATGGCGGTATGGGACCAGATATCTGGTTATTACTCATTACTAGATCTGTCAGACTGTTGTTGAGAAGCACGTTGGAGGGCAACCTGGTCTTCAATCCGTTACCAGAAACGTGCAGCGACTGGAGAGACGGCAAGTCGTAGATGCAACTAGGAATGTTGGACACAACCTCAGGCGAGTAGTATATTTCGTCGACTATTTGCACCGAATAGGTGTACCTGCAGGCTGGGTTGGAGTGGAGCCCGTCTAATAAGAGCGCCTGCAGCTGCGAGGCCTCACACACGTCGTTGGTGAAAGATATTTGCAAACAGTTCAACGCCGCTATGATATTCGCGATATTTTCCATGCGAAACCAGGCATTTGGGAAGTAGCCCGAGAACATGTTACTGCTTACGTCAATGACTGACAACAGCGAGAATGTGTTGTTTGGCGACGGTGTGATGAAGTCGAGAGGACCACTCAGCATGTTGCGGGCAAGGAAAAGTCCCGTCAAGAATTGTGACGACTGCAGCGATGGGACAGTTCCTTCGAAGTGATTATCCGCGATATTGAGGTACGTCAGCTCTTCGCTCAATGATATCACACGCGGTACTGTCCCATAGAAATTATTTGAACTCAATCGCAGGTACTGCAACGTGTAGATGTTATCAAAGGCGTCAACGGTTCCATGCAGCAGGTTGTCATGCACATCAAGCCTTTTAAGAGCCGTTAAATTAGCCAAACCATCCAGTGTTCCACTCAGCAAGTTGCTGCTAAAGTACAAGTTATCGGCGTATACGAGACTGCCGATTGCGGCGATGTCGCCCGTCAACTGGTTATTATCACAGTCCAAGTACTCAATGTTGGGGAAATTTTGAAAGATGTCGACGGGACCCGTGAACGCGTTACCGTAGTCATTCCACAGCCCCACGTGATATAGCAGAGTCAGATTTGAGAGGGGTTCCAGGCTCTGAGTCGACAGATAGTTCATGGATAAGTGCAGCTTTCTTAACTTAGTTAAGTGGCGCAGAGGTTCGATGGAACCGGTAAACTGGTTGCTTTCGACGTCGAATGTGACCAAATTATGTAACTGTGTTAACGGCTCTAAGTTGCCAGTGAAATTGCAGTAATACAACCGAAGCACTTGCAAGTTATGCAAGTTAGCTATCGGAGTAATGTCGCCGGTGAAGGAATTACGAAATAAGTTCAATAATTTCACCTGGGACAGATGCGCCACGCTGCCGATGTTGCCTTGGAAAGAGTTTCTATGTACGCCGAGTAGCTCGAGTGCCGTGAGTCGCGGCAGGAAATAGTCGAGTACACCACTGAATAAGTTGTCATTTAACCACAGTATTTGCAATTTTGTACTGAACTTGGTGATTAAATTACCTGAGTCACCCATATCCAGATAGTTGTATCCGAGGTCCAGATACAAGAGGTTAGTCATGCGCTCCATCATCGAGGTGTTCCCATAAAACAAGTTGCCATACACGCTGAGAACTTCTAGATTTACTAGGTAACTTAAATTATCTAAAGTTCCTTCGAACGAGTTTTTGGCGAGATATAACAACTCCAACATAGTAAGATTGGCTATACTGGCAGGTATCGTGGAGTATAAGTAATTTTTACCCAAATGGAGATGAGTCAAGTTTGGCAGATTGTTGCAGAAATCATCCGGCAATACACCATCTAAATCGTAACCATCAAGATAAATCTTGCGAATATTACAAGAAGTAGCTAATGCAGAATCATCATCATCGTAATAAAAATCATAAAAGAAATAATAATACGAGAAATAATGATCTCGAGAAGATGCACAAGTACAATCAACACCCTGCCAATTACAAGGATCTATAAGTGAGATATTTCCAGTAAAATTCCATATTTCCCCTTCTGTTACATCCATCCACGCCCAATTCGGACCATCTGTGGAATCATATAGAGCTTTCAAGGCGTATATTTCATACTCTGGAACTGTTGATCCGTATGACAACAGTAACAATAGTAGTAGCTGCACGACAAGTGACAAGAAATGTAACATTTCTTAGATTATATGCGACGAACGCAGAAGCAGCACACAATGCGCGAATACGGAATATGCGTATCCTATGCGGAAAATGAATGACAAGCCAAGACTAGCAGCACATTCCTGTCTGAATACATCCAGACTCTCACACTGAGCCGGAAAAGTTCCTGGAGTTCCGGCGGACTGTTCCAGGTGTTCCACTTCCTCCTGCACAAGCAAAAGAATTAATTTATCTTTTTTGAATACTTGTATGAGTTGGAACATATTAAACCATTTACAAACAATTATCTTTTACTTTAGCTATTATTTTAACGGGAAGCCTCATTTCTTCTTAAAATTTCTAACATAGCAACAACCTCTCGTTTTAAATCATTCATCTCAGTCTTTATTACGTTTACATCAGCCTTTATTACGTTTACATCAGCCCTTAATTCATTGACATCAGTTCGCATAGTATCCATTTGTTCGTTGATTCGGCGTTGAAATAATTGCATATCGTGCAATTGAAATAACTTTCCTGCAACTCGCATATCATTCGCAGATAAAAGAAACAGATTATTCCGATTAAAGCACTCCGAAACTATTGCTCTGCATACTTTCATATTCACTGTATTATCATCAGCAAAGTAATCAACTAAAATAAGTAGAAATTGAGTAAGTAAGTGATTATTGTTAATAGTTAGTACGAGTAACTCTGCAATAATTGGCAACATTTTGTTTTGAAAGATCGTTTAGTACTATCATTTAAATCAGCAAGCATAATGGGCCAATCACCAGGAATAATTACTTCATTACCCTATGATAGTTACAATATAAAAATAAATGAAATAGATATGTGATAATCACGAATATAAGCGAATGCGTGATTGAAAAAAATGAATGCGTACCATAGCTATAATATCAATCATTTCACGAGCTAGATTATTGCATCTGGAGATACTGTTCGCGATTTGGTGAAGAAGCTGATCACCTGAAAGGTAGTATGTAATTAATGAGTATGGGTATGGGGGTGACGAGGAGGAAATAAATAAAATAATCAAGTACCCATTTGATGTCGCTGTTGTTTGTTTCGTTGTTTGTTACTTTTTCGATGCGTAATTTACATGGAAAAACCGCCGGATAGGAAAAGCAGATGTTTTTGAATGAGCAGATGCTTTTTTCAACAACTCGAATCGGCCCTTCAAAATTTCACCAGTGAATAATTATACACTAGGGTATCACACCTGCACTGTGTCATTGGACCTGTATTTTGCCATCATAAACTCTTGTCACGACACAAATGAAGTTTCTTCAATAAGGATAAAGAATCACGATGCAACTTACGAAAGTAAAAAGTGTTAAGTATATGCAATAATTATATATATATATATACGTACATGTATGTATATTTACATAGTATGTACTTAAGATCTTCCTCAAAATATTTTCTTCCTCTTTCACCAATTCCGGTCCCACCATGAGCTGGTCTTGATTCAAACGTATTTTGCAATTGCACGGTTGAAAGCTCGTCGCCAACGAGTAGCACAAAGTGACTCTTCAGTTGGTAGCAGATGTTGCGCGAAAACAACCGCGTACCCAATCAGCTTCGCCCAACTGAAGCGTTGGTTGGAGTTGTATGTGAGGCCAATGGATCGGCGCAGTATTCACAAGGTAACACGGCGGTGGTCTCCTCAATCTATGGTCCCAGCAAACCGCGATATAGTCGACACGAAGATTGCGCTAAATTGACTTTAGAAGTTGATTTAGTTACGACAAATTATGGTAAAGTTGATGCAATATTTATAAATAGTGATAGAGGGGAAAAGGTTTCAATGGCTGCAACTATGACAAATAAAAAACGTTACGAGAAGTATATTGAAAATATACTCAAGGAAATTTTGTTGAATTGTCTATCTCTTGCCAATCATCCTGGCATGTTGATGTTATTTAAAGTCATGGTACTTAGGGATGACGGTTCATTACTAGCTTGTGCAGTTAATTCATGTTATTTAGCATTATTAAATACTGGTTTACCCATTAAAAATGCTATCTATGCCATTAATCTAGGTACTTACAACAGCAATGAATCAAGTGTTTACCTAGACTTGACTGCCTTAGAGGAAGAAAGTATTGATTATAAGGGTACATACATTTTTGGTGAATCAACTGTCGATTCACAGGAATTAAAACTGATTCACTCATGTGGTAGTGGTGCTGTAACCGCTAGTAATTTAGAACACATTACTCGCAATGCAATGGAAACTTGTTTCACAATCAAACAATTTTTCAAGTTAACAATTCAATCATACCTCGACAAGTAAATATTGTATTAAATTTGTATTTATTATTTTTACATTAAATTTGCACTGAACCCCATCTATAGCAGCTCGGCCTCAGCTATATCATTATGCTGCTCGTCCTCCGCGCCGATACTGGTCTGTCTGATCTTTGTAGTGATGCCATCACTAACACTAATATTACTATTTTCGACACTCAATTTTTCAATATTTTCTTTATCTTTCGTGGGAGAAACGTAATCATCTTCCATGATAACAAGCTCCTCTTCCACATCTTCGTACTCATTCATGTTGTTATAATACTCATTCATCATTTCATCCTCATCCAAGTCATTAGATACAGCTTTGTTTTGTGTGGATACAACCTGAGTAGGAATATCTAGACTTGCCAAAATATCATCGGGCAACTCGTCATCGTCGTTATTATTTCGCTTATTCCAGGCAGCAAGCATAGGATTAACCTTGTGCTCATCATCGTCTTCATCATCGTCAATAGTTCTTCTTTTTGTTTCTCTATTACTAAATTTATCCTTTTCTGGGCTAGAAACTTCCGGGCTTGTTTTGCCCATAGGACTACTATCTTGTTGTACTAAATCGCTTAATGGTATTCCTAATACTTCAACTAAATATCTTTGTTTCTCACGATTTCGTAATGATTCTAATTGTCTTCCAACTACCCCTCTTGTACCAAATGATTCACATTTTCTGATAATATCATCAAAAGATAATCCAGGGTGCAATTGTAATGCCCATTCTTGATATAATTTCATCAATTTTTTAATAGCTTGTGCTTCATTAAATCGTCCTTGATAGTTTAGTTCCATTGGAAACTCCTCATATATTCTTTTCAATCCTTGATCACTACATAAAACAGGCTCAGTAAACGGCTTTTTTCTTTTGATTACTTTCTTGCCTTTCACTTCTTTATCTTTATTAATATCGTCTTTAGTTCTTAGCTTTACTTCTTCTTCTTCCTCTTTCTTCTCTTCATCCTCTGTTTTGATAGATGCATTGTCATCGTCGTTATCACTTTCAGCATAATTCTGACGCCTCTTGCTCGTCCGCGACGACTTGTCAGAGGGACCAAAGTCATCAAGAAACGAGTAATTCTCCTCCGAAATTGTCGCCATTTTTATTATCTATCTTATCTTTTCAAATTTTTTTCAAAGCAATTAAGGGATTAAGCCATCCGATTAGTACTGCAGTTAATTATGAATAATGAAACACATAAATGCATTAAGCATAGTGAGACATTAAGAAATAATCGTATTGTAAAGTGTTAGGTCCGTTGATGTTAGGTCCGTTGAAATTTGGAAACGGGTTAAAAAAATATTCATTTTGAAAATAATAATTGGAAATAGATCGAAAATTAAAAGTAGTAAGTGATTTCCATTATTAAGTGTTATAGCGATAAGTCTGAGACATATTGACAACTCTAAAATCACCGGTACCGGTCCTGCGGCCCTTTGACGTTTTGGAAGTTCCAATTTGGACAGAAAATTAAGCGGCTTTTAGCTTCAAAGATCATTGTGTGTCACTTACTTTACGAGAATGAGTATCCAATTGCTGGTCCGAACCCCCGTTAAACGTTTGATTTAAGTTTAAATGAGCGTTCCTCCAGACTTGGCATCCGCCATTGTATCCCTGCAGTCCACATCGAGTGCTATCACTGAAAAGCTTGCTGCTCTGCGATTTGTGCACCAACATGTAGATAATGCAAGGATACAGTTAGAACCTGCACTGAGAAGGCAATTAAACCAGTTGTTATATGATAATATTCTTTATTTTATGACGACTATTGATGACAGGATAAGTGACTTACGTAGGCGGCAAATCATTAAAACTGAAATGTTTTTGATGTTGGCAAAGCTATTAAATTCAAAAACATTATTTAGTGAAGTGCATGAACGGATGTCAGAGGAAGAAAGTGTACCGAATACTATTGATACAGACATGACAGTAATTACCGATAGTAATAGTAATTCTCCAATGCCTTATAGTTTAGAATCACCTGCATCAACTTCATCAACTGTAAATTCAATGCTTTTATCACCAATGCAACTAAAATTAGGAAAAAATATAAATAATAATAAAACAACAAAATCACCAGGTCCCATGATGGCACCACCAGGTGGATGGGTCAATAGTCCCGACAAGACAGAGTTAACAAGTGATGAACTCAACAAATTATCCAAGCGTTTAAGCAAGCAATTATCGAAATCCCCTAAGCGGAACACATTGGACCAGCTGCCGTTAACCCCAGCATCGTATCAAACTATCCTATCTCCAAATCCAAGTGTTAGTAACAGTCCTATGGTGTACAGGTCCAATGACACCATAGATAGCAAGAGCGCTACTAACCTGAATCTGCTGCGGCCAGTCATACAGAAGTCTATTCGCAGTATACAAAAGCATAAGTTTAAGTCACGTACGTCAACATTTTTTAATGATAAATTTGATTCTGATAACTTGGTGCCAGGAGTGAGTGGGACAAACTGGATTGAACAAGATAGAAGACTAGGGTATCAGATGCCCAGGGTGTGGTTCCCGTTTGATATGGTCAACAACAAGGGATCTCTCATCCCTGCATCGCGTGACCAAGTAGCCAAAGAAGGAAGTCTGACGTCTGACAAGGTGGTGGAGGAATATCTAGCTATGAAGTCATTGATATCATATATTGGTGATCTTGTTGTGCCCTATAAGAAGAGAGTTGACACCATAGAGTCCAAGCTGGAGACGTTAGGGAAGAGTATTAAGGGTGTCACCGATGAGCAGCGCTTCATGGAATCACTGAAGGAAATAACTACAGTGTACGCACCACTACTAGGTCCATTACTACCTAGGTGGGCCCGAGACAAGCTGCATAATACATTGCCGAAGAAGCACCGGGTGAGTATCACTGCTACTGATGATAGTGAAACCGGCGATGTGGTTATGCCCGGTGCAAACTTTGATATGGAGTCACTTTCCCCTATCAAAGCGGACCGAATGTACAACATCATGCGCACACCCAACCCATATACCCCCGCAAGTAACAACCAGCCGCAGGAAGAGGAGAAGAATACCTCAGATAGCGCCAAAAGCGTGTTACTGACGAAAGGAGTACTCCGTTCGCTTTTGAAGAAACAAATTCAATTCGCTAAAAAATCAAAATTGAATTTACGGGACGCCCTAGACAAGCTGGTGCAGAGTAACGACGATGTTGGAGTGGATAGAGCGGCGTTCTCTAATTACCAAGAGTTATGCGCTCAGTCGTTGCAACAAGAGCAAGAGAATGTGCAGAGCACCCTCTCAACGATCAAGACATTGATGCACGAGACAGTGCAGCTACAGTATGAGATGCTACCACCACGTTACTTGCTTATTCTGGAAGGTTCCAAGCAAAGTAACCCGAGAACCGTGTTGCTTCGAGGTATGCACATATACTGCCGCGAGAGACGTCTCAGCTTCTTGAAGCTAGCACTGGGCATATGGAAGATACAACTTGTGTTGCGAGAGATAGAGAAGCGCCGTCCGGTGTACCAGAAGAGCTTCTCTATTCAACTGTTATTCGGCTCATTCCGTCGCATGCTTCTTAGGGCGTACATAAAATCGTTTGGTATATGGAAGCAAAAGGTTATTCGCGCTATTTTTGATGAGCGTTGTAAGTATATAATCCGCGTGCAAACCGCATATCGAAGGCTGCGGGATCGCAACAAGATGATTCTATTGAACTCGGTTGCACCCTACAACGGTCCGTTGAGTGATATCTACTTGGCACCTCAAAGAGACGTTAAGTTTACAATTCCTATCCGCGTGAGAGCGTACCGTCGCATGATATGGTATGCAACAGTGAGTATCCAGTCGTATCGTCGCATGTATGTGCAGTACTTCGGCTATCGCAGGATGAAGCGGCAAATGCTTATGTTGCAGAGCTACTGTCGCATGTGCCCCATTCGCTTGCGGTATAAGTTACTAAGAAAAATAACAATAAAATCCCAAGCAAATGCGCGCAGAGTTCTCAAACGGAACTTTTTCTACGTGTTGAAATATTACACCAGAATCATACAGCGACGCGTCCGGGTTTACCTCGCGCAGTGCCTGCGGCAGAGACTAGTAGACTCACTATGTCAGCGTATACACCGTCGCATGTACTCTGCTATAAAGTTACAATGCCGTTGGAGGATCATGAAAGCCAAGCGTAGGTGCAACAAGATCCGATTATACAAGGCGAAGAGGTTATGGGCTTCTTTATTCATGGCCAAGAACTGGTACCGCATGAATAACCAGTTCCACACCTTTGTACTGATGTCCGCATACCGCGCAAGAGAGTTGGAAGATAACGAACACTATGAACTAGTTGAGAAAACCTCAAAAAAGTTGATGGCAAAACGTATTCAACACTTCTATAAGAATGAGTTTACGGTGAACTATGTCAACAAGGTCATCATCGCGCAGTGCTGGTACCGCCTTCATTACGCAATGAATAACCTGCCAATTATAAGGAAAAGGAAGTGGGCAGGACGCAAGATAAGGAATTGGCTCAAGGTAATGCATCGAAGACACTGTAAAGCAGCCAGGAAAATACAAAATGTATGGTGGAATTACATGCTATTGAGGCACGTTAACAAGAAGGATACCCTGACCAACCGCGTCAAACACTTGAGATATCACGCGCGTCGCAAGGAAGCTCACTTACAGATCCATCGTGATAATGCGCGGTATCTAGCCGCCGCCAGGATACAAGGAATGGTGAAGGGGATACTATGCAGGTTGTGGCTGTTCAAGAACAAGTGCGCAAGTATGATCCAACGGCCAATCCGTTTCTTTTTAGCTAGGAAACGTTGGAAGCGAGAAAAGCGAGCGCAGATCTATGGTGGCATCGTCAAGTATGTGAAGAATCTAACAAAGAATGCCGTGTTGAAGCGCACTATATTTCTAGTTGACTACCACTCGAGCTTGATGAAGCGGCCGCAGTCACTAATCCGCGGCTTCTTGTTGCGGTGCAAGTTTAACCGAGCGAAACAATATGCTTATAAGTTTGGTTTATGTGTAGTTCTTATTCAGCGCAAGTGGCGCAATAGGAAGGCAGCAAGTGCGGCGATGAAAGAGATGAATAGTATCCGGCGCATGGCAAAGAATCCATTCCGCGACTGCGTTGACTTGACATCGCTCTTTAACACATACAAAAATGCGGAGTATAGCATGAAGTACTACTCCTTGCGCGACCCTAGAGCGGGACTCCGAGTCTCAGAGATGATGTACCGACTCGGACGTCCAGAGTTGACCTCCATGTTCGTGTTGACAGGGCAGCCCAACTACTACAAGACATTCAGCGACTTAAGCGGGATAACCATGAGTAAGTTGTATAACTTATATGATTTATACGTGCAACGAACAGGTAATTTTGCTGCTGTAACAACTGAAAAGAGTAGGAATAAACGGGATACAAAGGCGAAGGAGCCTACTGCGTACCCCGACGACCTCTTCGAGACGATCCTGCGGCTCCTCGCCCTGCCTTTGCATGTCAAGTCGCGCGAGGACCAAGAGTTGCTGCGCAGCATCTTGCCGGTTCAAGAGGTGATATCAGCTGCAGAGCTATACGAGTATATTGTTACCAAGTTCAATAACAAGTTTGGGGTTAACTACCAGTCGCGAGGTGTGAACATAGCCAACTACGTCATTGACCACTGCTACCGCAAGTTCAACAGCTACAAGTCCGTGATTAAGGTGATGACTAAAGCACAGATTGACTACTGTATGGACGCAACAAGTAGTAACGAATCCGCAAGAGTCAAGGATGTGCTGTACACCATGCACGACAAGGAAGATGTCTACAAGGCCATCTATACTGGCAGTAGCGCCAACACAGTCAACACCAAGAAATATGCCGAGGATAATGCGTGGGACATCGATCGAGCCAAGAAGGCACTCAGTACAATGCAGCTGTTCATAGACCAGTTGTACTACATCGAGCAGAAGCACAAGAGGAGCAAGATACTCCGCTTCGTTGAAGCTGACAGCATGGCGAAGCTGGACTTCTACAACAAGAGATACGCATACTTGCAGCTGAATCCCGCTGTTGTCAGTAATAATGATGGGGATGTAGAGATCACTGACGTCGCTAGTAGGACTCACGCATTAGATCCGTTGAAGATTTCCCAGCTAGCCTACAAAGGCCCGAAGGAATACAAGGAAATGGATCACTGTTTGACCCAGTTGCGCTTCTTAGACCACTCCATCAACGCGTTGTACCGCGTCTACTCAGCTATTAAATCCGTTAAAACCATGTGGTTGAAGAAGCACTTGGTGGCGATAATACGCAAGAATCGCATCGGCATTCTGTTAGACATAAAGAAGAAAGAGTACCTGCACATGATCAAGGAGAACCACGTGGTGAAGGTGTGGGAGAGGGACCGCCGCCTGGAACTCGTCACCGGTCGCATCCAAGCCATCATCGACGACATCAAATTGAAGCGGGAAATCACAGAGAAATCCCTGCAGAATATTCCTAGATTCGGCTTTATACTGATCGACGACGACGACGGAATGCCTCTGTGGGCGGACAAGTTCCTGAAGCAGGAGTCCTCCTACACCATGCCAATATACAGCTTCGAAGAGTATAAAGCGGTGACGGCAATCCAACGGATAGCCAGACACTTCTTGGTACACGTGGCGGAGTACAGAGCCAGGAAGCAAGCAAAGAAAGAGGCAGAGCTAGAGCTACTTCGCCAGAAGCGTGAGCAGGAGCTGATAGCTTCTAGTAAACACTTGAAGTTCACCATCAACATAGTGGATAAGGACATACCTCAGCTACTGTTCAAAGGGCTACCTGCGGATCCCGAGTACCCAGAATGCGAGTCCAGTCTGCCATTCAAGTTGAGACTGGCAGTGAAGCCCGTATTGGCAACTGGCACGTGGTGTTTGTTGAACAAGTTGTCGCCTGCATACATAAAGCAACACCCAGTCGTGGAAAAAGTAGCTAATAATTCGTTTGCGATGGAAAGCATCACCGCAACTCCAGGTGCATCGCGCGGTAAGGTAGGCATCTCACCTCGCAGCTCCAAGACCCCTGAGAGATCGCGAGAGAAGTCCGCCTTAGCTACAACACCTGGCAAGGCTACAACACCTGGCAAGGAGTCAGTAAAGGGTAGTCAAGCAGGTGCCAAGAGTAAGAAGGGCAAGTCAACTGGTAGTCGAGAGCGCGCCGCGACACCCGTAGCACCTGAGACTAGTGCAAAGGAGAGTGTATTTGCTCCGTTTATGGAGTACAATAGCACGGTTACCAAGCTAGAAATGGTGGTGATATTCAACCTACGCCCAGATCCCGCCAACCCAGAGAACCGCATCTGCGACGCCAAGGACATCAAAGGAGTCAAGTACGTCGACGTGTCAATGGCGGATCTCTACCAAATGAACCTGGACAAAGGGGACTATGTTGAGGCTAGGTTTGAGCAGCAGGTGCATTTCTACAGGGGTGTGATTGACAAGATCCACAGAGTCGCGGGCTTTGCTGATACCTATGACATTACATATGACGATGGAGAAACGGAGTACCACATCCCCCGCGACTTGATCCGACCCTCGCCCGCCCTGTTGAGTAGCTTCTTGATCAACCGAAGGATTGCAGCACAAGACTACTTTGCTATCAAGCGCCGACGACAGCATTACGCAGCGATGAAGACGGAGAGACTGAAGAGTGCCATCGAGAGCGCTAGCTGGAACGAGCAACAGTTCATGGAGAAATGGCATCTCGTTGATGACGCTGAAAACTCGCGCAAGGTGTGGCCTAAGGACGCACCACGACCTGCTGCTGGCTCCCTCTTCTTCACTATGATGAGTGCTGTGAAGAACGTGACCAAGCTAGTGCCATCAGTGCAAGCATCCCTTGTATACACTAGGTTGCCGCTTAAATACGGCTGGACTTCTCACCGGACCGACAGGACCACGTTGCTCTTCAAGAATATCCTCACGAAGGCAACCGCCGCTTCCTTTCAAGCCTACTCAATTCAACAAGAATTTGCTGCGCGACGGATTCAGAGTCAATGGAAGGTTCGGATGGCGAAGGTGTCCATGAGAACCATGCTGTTCAATCAAAGCATCGATGATATATGCACCAACGCCATCAAGGACTATGTGCAGATCGGGACTATCGGTTACCAGGACGAGGGAGTCACCAGTATGCAGCTGTTACGCCGCGCTGGTTATTGGGACTTGGCAAACACTATTGAGAACTACTACCGCATTCACTATAGTAACAACAATGATCCTACCAAGAACCGCTCTATTTCCGCGGTGACGTTGTCATATCTAGGGCGGCTGCAGGAGGACAGCTTCAAGGAGCTAGGGATCAAGGACTTCGATGCAGTGATGCGTTTAAAGGATTTCCAACTATGGTACAAGCGCACTCCTCTTGCAAAGAGAGAGCAGGCACTAGCTTACTTCAATTACTACAACTACACTGCCGGTATGGTGAACGAGAGTCGCTCTCTGGACAAGTGTCTGCAAGACGGCGAGGACTTGATATATAGCAAGTTCATCAAGCTTTTCACTGCAGGAGCAAGTCGCACTAGAACGGCAATCAGTAACTTCCTAGGTGCATCGTTGTATCCCCACACGCTTGCCATGATTGAAGTGTACTTGGCCAAGTATAACGACAATGCAGAGTTAGCACGGACCAATTTGAAAGAGCTGACTGTGGTCCCTAGCTTGTGCAGCTACACAGAGGAGAGGCGCATCTACGACATCTTGTACAACTCGTGCTTGCGCATCTCTATGATATTAGGTAAACTCGGTCTTACATCGGTGCGGGATAAGTGCAATGCAATCATCGAAGAGAATCATAGCCAGCTGCAAAAGGCGCTGAGTAAGTTGAGTAAGAAAGGTGAAGAGAGAGTGAAAGCACCTGGTCCGGAGGGCAAAGCAGCTCTCACACTACGAGCTGATGTCTTGGCGTATTTCATGCGGATATACAAAGCTGCGCATATGTTGAAAGCCAAGTTGCGCGGTTACACCAAGCGGCAATGGTTTGTCAAGACCCGCTTCCTCCGCACGAATGCCTGCCTTGTTCTGCAACGGATCGGTCGCGGTCTTAATGGTCGCATTGCGGCGAGGAAGTTGAGAGAGCAGCAGAATGCGGAGTGGGAACAGCTGTGGGACGACAAAAGGAACGTGTTATACTACTTCAACCGACTTACTAATGAAAGTAAGTTTACCGAGCCCAAGGCTGGGACCGTGTACCGACCTCTCATTCGGGACAGACTCTCGGCGCGGTTGATACAAGCATGGCCTCATATCGATACCAGCGATGGCAAGAAACGGACGCTATCACTGGACACTATAGCACAAGCAACAGGTGATACGTGTTTCGTGTGCGCGGTTAGAAAGTGTACTCGTTACTGCTGGGATTGCAAGGGATCTGCTGACGGTCCGTTCCTCTACTGCTTCCCTTGCTACAATAAGGAGCACGCCGGTGATATACAGAAAGAAGCTCATCATTCAGAGGATCCGCGGAAGAAGACCAGCAAGCAAGATACCTCTGCAGTCACAGAGCAAGCGGTGCCCAAGACGGCTAGTGTTGCGTACTATGGGTATGAAGACAAGGAGGATATTGATGCAGAATACGCCGACATGGAGGGTAACGAGGAGTCGAAAGTAGTGGCACCACCTGCGTCTGTTGAAGCGGTAGTGAGCAGGCCTGGAACTAGTTCGAACAAGTACCTGCGATGTGTGATATGCAGCTACGTAGCTACCCGCAAATGCCAAGGAATTTTAGACGACGAAGAGATAGAGGAGTTGATGTACCAACTGAAGAACAGCAGCACAGCTAACTGGTCTTCTATCTTGCACGATCACCACATCGCCGG